>Ga0308158_10000159_pt1 | contig 149076 bp, 133 predicted proteins | sample PhyBR2_FD_201038 | JGI IMG/M metagenome (GOLD analysis project Ga0308158, IMG submission 201038) | Phyllosphere microbial communities from UC Gill Tract Community Farm, Albany, California, United States - DLSLB.R2 | ecosystem: Host-associated > Plants > Phyllosphere > Unclassified | place... | reverse complement strand
TCGTAAGATTAGAGGACTTTTTTATTTATAACCCTCATTCAAATCAGTGAATGAGGGTTTTTTGTTTTAAACTTACCGCAATGATAGACTATAAACAATGGGTAATAGTTACTCTAAAACAAATTACCAATACTATTTACTTCAATATATCATTACTTAAATCTATCATAAATCAACCCGTTATTTAGCAAAAATTAACGAGGCGAAAGTTGCATTAAAATATTCATGAGATTTCAGAGAGATTAATTTTCTCCTTTTTATATGAAGAAACAATTTAAATATATCTTTTTTGAAAGATCTCTTGTTTGTCATTTTAGCAGGATGTTTATACAGTATATTAAAACTGGATAGGAAGAGATTGGTTCTATTCTGTTTTTGTTTTAAAACGTTTGATGTTTCTGAGAGAAATTGCTTATTGGTGAAAATTAATTTGAGCAGTATAAGTAGCTGCCGGAATAGTTACAGAAACTCCACCAAGCCGTATAGATACCGGAATATTTGAATAAGATATTTGAGTCACTAATAGCCCCAGTATACCAGAGAACATGAGGTCGAAAAAAACTGAGTCAGTCTGAAGTATTTCCGGGTAGTTAGTGCCATTATTTAAATAGACACTACATACACATACACCAGTTGCTGTGCCTGTACCCCCATTTCTATTTGCATAAAGATGAAGAGAATTATTCCAAATTGTAGGAGTGTAATTCATTTTGATTTGTGATACAATACTACCGCTTTCTAATAGAGTAAGTCCTAACAAAACACTACGTGGGATAGTATATGTACCCAGTGTAATAGGACTGATAGGATTATTACTGGTATATGTACCAGTATAATCGTTACCTGCTTCTGTAATAGGGGGAATTATAATAGCCGAAGGACTACTTGCAATATTTACAGGTATATTAGCAGAAGGGAAAACTCCATTATCGGTAATGGTGTAAATAACACTAACAGTATTATTAGAAGCTGTAAGACTAGTGTAGTTGTTCGGTGTAACAGAAAAAGTAAGCTGATGTCCATTGCCGACTCCGTTTCCGGTATAAGCTCCGCCAATTCCACTAATAATAGTAGTAGGTACTGTCGAAAGAGTGACCTGTGATGATGAAGTTCCTAAAGCGCCTGCACCACCCGTAGCTTGTGCAGTTTGCAGTTTTATATCGATGCCGGGAATGGTCTGATTAATAGAAGCAGTTATTGCCCGTGAACCACCAGAAGCTACAGCTGAAGTATAATTCAGCCATTTTGTTGTGTTGTTGACAGGATTTGCAAGTCGATTACCTGCTTCTGTAGGTTTTGTGAGATCTAAATTAATGCTGCTTCCTTGTTCAATATCCATTAAAGCAACTTGTGGTAAGGTAAAGCTGACGTTGTACGTTTGCGCAAAAGTACTAGCATAAAACGTAAGAATGAATAAAAAGAATAATATTTTGATAATAGATGTCATTTTTGCTTTTTTATTTCGTTGTACCCGACTTTTACACCTTCCTGTTGATATTTAATTTCTGTTTGTTGTTTTACGATAGTAATGATTATATTTTTATTTTCAGAAGGTTTTAAAACAAATTGAAGTTGGTCCGTTGATATTTTATATCGTTTGTCAAGACCATTGCGATATATCTTCAGAATCCAGTTGCCGGGACGTAAATAAGTAAAATCAAAAGATTCTCCTATTATGCATATCTTACGGTAAGTTTGTTCTCCATTGGTAACTTCTACAATGACGCCGGTATTTTTTTTACTTTCTCCTTTAGGCTGATATTGAGCAAAAACATACTGATTCTTTTCTTCATTTTCATTGAGTAGTATACTTCCCTGAATATTGGCTGCTGTAGTTAAACCGAAGTTATAGATGTTTTCTTTATTGATAAGATGTAAAGTTGCAGGAAAACTAGAATAAGGGATGTCATTTAACTGAGTGGTTGATCTGTCAATTTCAAGGAAATAATCTCCAGGGGGAATATTTTTAAAGGTATAATTTCCTGCTCTATCAGTAACAGTTATATGATTTCCCATCATTAATCTTATTCCGTCTACTTTTTTTACCCCGAGGTTATTGATCGTTCCGGATAAGGTAGTGTATTCTGCGATTTTTTGTACGGGCACATTCATCCTAAGCGTATATCGTAGAGAAAATATGAAGTCTTTATTGGAAAGATCTCCACGTTGCAAATTGTAACGACCTGATATATCTATTTCATGATTTCTGAAAAGCTGATGATGAAACAGTGCCTCAAAAAGATTACGATCCTTAAAATAATCTTCAGGCATATAATTATTTTGATAAAAGAGGCTGAAATTTGTTTTCTCAGATAGCCTGCTAAGAACCCGAGCTCCAAAATAAGTTTGCTTTTGATTTTGCATTTGATATCTGGATGTTATCGCATAGCTTCCATATAAACTAAACAAAGTATTGAATTTTTGAAATCCTAAATTGGCTGTATAGAAAGTAGAGTTTCCGGAAAATCCGGACAAAAAGTTGTTGGTATTACCAAATTGACCTTCAAGATTAATAGTAAATTCTCCTACTTTCTGAGTTACACTTACTCTGAAAAATTTTTCATCATAATCAAACTGCCTTGGCATAAGACGATCCTGATATTTTTGGTAACCACTATATAGCATAATGGATCCTGTTTTTATATAGTTGTATTGAGCTCCGTATTGTAAATATCTTCTGTAAGGAGCTGCCAATAATAAGGTGTCTCTTTGATAGTTTTTGGCATCCTGTATAAAATTAGCAAACAGATTGACTTTTGTCAAAATTTTATACTGGATATTTCCGTTAAAAGTACTGGTATTAGAAAAATAGCCGGCAAATTTGGGGCTGGACTTTAAATACATAAGGCTTCCGCTGACTTTATTGAAATTAGCCTGAGTTTGAAGCATATAAGCTGTTCCTTCTGTTTCGTTATTTTTACTATATGTAATTTCTCCTGAAGCACTGAGATTTTTTAAAAGTTGAAACTTACCCGCTAAATAGGGCAAATGGGTATTTGAACTAAATTGAGGATTTACTGATGTAAAATTGTTTTTTTCAGAAAGAGGTATTTTATAAAGGTAACCGGCAGTAATTTCGGATTCCTTTTTTATTTTAATTTTTGAATAAATATTAAACTCATCCTTAATATCCCTGAAAAATCTTGGATGATTATAGAAAGCACCAATACTGAATGTTTTAAAATCATAACGTAACTCTGCTCCTCGTCCGTATCGTGCAAATTCCGTAAGATAAGAGGCTGAATAGGTTTTATCTCCGATATGTACAAAAAGATTGGCATCTTTATAATTGATGAAATATTCTTCGTATGGAGTAAAGACGTTGAATTCAATCGGATTTTTAGTTGCTGCATGAAATTCTATCTGACTGGTATTTTTATTTGTCAGACTACCTTTACCATAAATTTCTCCCTGGAAACCATCCTGATACACACCCCTGTTTCGGTTTCCTATAAAAGAAAGTGATGCAGAAACTGGGAGGCGGTAATAAATATCGTCTTCAACGGGTCTTGTCGAAATAATTTTCACACTGCTATAAGCGGTGATGGATTGAGCTGGATTAACAGTAGAGCGGGCTGTTAAATGTAAATTTTGATAATCATTTTTTCCTAAATTGGGGTCTGTGTTTTTAATAACTGTAATTACCTTACTGGCTCCAGGTGGAAGAACGAGAGTATTGACCTGGCTTATCAATGAATTATCGCTTTCCATTGCCAGATATTCTTTTGTATTTCCGCTGTTTTTTAGGATAAAAGAAGCCTTAATAACTTGTCCTGCTTTTACAAACTCCGGAGATTCTAAGAGACCAATAGTTATATTCCGGTTTTCAGAGACTATAATTTCTGTTTTCTCCGTAAGTTCATTTTCAGTATCTTTTTCTGAAATATGCAGTGCTATTTCATATTTTCCAGAAGGAGTTTCGGAAGATATCCGTAAAGGAACAATATAAATTCTATGGTCAAATGCAGAAACGACAATCTCATCTTTTATAAGTATAGGGCTAATAAATGAGGAAGAAGTTTCAACATTCAGAATGTAGGTTTTACCGTACTGCGATTTATTTTCTATTTTAAAAGAAACAGAAGTGGATGTTCCCGGGAGTAAACTATCTTTTTTATTTGCAAATTCCTGAGATTGGTTTTGAGAAAAAATTAGTTCCGGGAATAATAGGATAATATATGTGATCCATCTACTAATCATTTTTAACTTCTAATTCCACATTAAGAGCGAAAGCATTTTCATCTTCATCGGTAGCTATGATAACTGCATTGTACTTATCAGGAAGAATTTTACTGATATCTATATTGAAAGATTTTGAAGTGTTGGGAAGTAATGCCATTGTCATGCTGGAAAATGTGCCGACTTTTTCTCCCGTTTTACGATTATATATTTCAATATTGGCAGTAGGTTTACAATAGACATTTCCGTTGTTTGCAACCGCGATTTTTACACTTCGCTGTTGTCCTTCTTTTTCAATTTTTACACTTTCAAACTTAAGAGATGGTTTTACATTTTCAGTATCATAATTGGTAATGACCTGGATGGCATATCGGACAATAGATGTAATATTAACACCCGGACTATTATTACTGGGTTTTATGTCTTCTACGGGTTCTACAATAATAACACTCCAATAAGTTCCGGACTGAGCTATTTTGTCAGGAACGTTAATTTCAAAAGATACCTCTGTTTTTTCTTTAGCTTTAAGGCTTACTAAATCAGTATTTAGTTTTATCCAGTCGGTATTTGATTTCTCATTCGTATGAGGAGCAGTATAATAGGTGGTTCCGTCAGCATGATAGCTAAAATCCTGTAGGAAAATCTTCACATTTTGTGCTGTATTTCCTGTATTCTGTAAAGTAATTTTTCCTTTATATACCTGTCCGTTTTCAACTTTATAGAAATGAGTGAGCCCATTGAGTACAACAATACTCGCTTGTAATGAAGTGAACTGTAAAATAAAGACAAGGAAAAATAAAATACGCTTTATCATTAAGAATATTTTTGAGTGAATAAGAGCATAAGTGAGTAAGAAGAAATTCAATAAATTTCTCCTTATCTTAATCAATACTATTTCTTCTATTTAATTATCAGAAATAGTATACGTAACAATTGCTGTAGCCGGGGTAGCTGTCGCTGACAAATCTCCGTAATTCGCACTTCCACCTGTACCGGTTCCTGAAACTACCGAGTAAGACAAGTTGTGACCATTACTAGCTCCGTCTCCGGTATAAGCACTTCCGATTCCTGAAATTATTGTTTGGTTCGTAGCGCTTAATGTCAGTTGGGAAGCCGGAGTACCTAATGTACCACCTCCCGCTCCGGTTGCAGCAGCAGCTGTTACTTTAATGTCTACACCGGGAATCACTGCATTTAGTTTTACAGAAATCGTGCGTGTTACATCTGCAACAGATTTGATAGAAGAATAATTAAGCCAAAGTGTATTATTAGTACTGGCCGGAATTATGGGTAGACCAGCTTCAGTAGGTACTGTAAAGCCCATAGTCAGGTTTTTGCTTGTAGTTGGTTCAATATCGACCAATGCTACTTCGGGAACACTTACCGTTATGTCGTGGGTACTTACGTTAGAATCTGCTTGTGCTTTCATATTAGCAGAAATTGCCACAAAAGCAAAGGATAATGCTAATCCTGGAAGGTTTAATCGTTTCATTGTCTTTAGTTTGTTTTTAGATAGTGAAGATAAGAAAATTTAATAAAAGATGATCGTTTTATTAGGTTTTAAAATAAAGCCTGTTTTACAGGGGGTTTTATACAGTTGTTGAGCTGGAATAACTTATAAAAATCACTTTTAAGTGAAATTATTACACCTAAGAGACCTGTTTTTTCTTTTGATAAAGACTAGAATCTGCTCAGGATTCCCCAATGGATTTTGATATCATTAAATTTAAAAGGATTTCCAAACTCATTACCGTTGGAAAGCTGGAAGCTCATAAGCCCGATAGGAATGAAGAAATTGAACCCGAATCCTACACTGTAGAGCTTGGGTTTCACATTTAAAGATTTGTTGTTGAGCTGACCATACTGCCCGAAAACATCAAAAAAAGCTTGACTTCCAATCAAATACCGATATTCTAAACTTCCATAGTAATAAAAATCGGCGGCGAGAGAGTTTTCATTGAATCCCCGCATAGAATTCCATCCTCCGAAACGGTACAATTCATTAGCGGAAAATTCTACTTTAGAATCCATCATCGCGCCTTCACCTTTTATATTGAGGAAATGATTTCCGTTGATGTGATAATTGTGCTCACCAAAAAAATAGAACTGGTTCTGATTGGCTTTAATATTATCTTTTGTATAAGTTGTTGCTAAAAAGTCGTATCCTGCATTAATTCTCGTTTTGTAAAGAAAAAGATCAATGTCGGTAGGCTCTGTCATTTCATACCAGATACCCAGCCCTTTTTTATTATAATCCTTACCCTGAACATATAAAGTATCAATAATGCTTGAGGTTTCAAAAGTTCCTCTAAGCCCTATTTTATTCCTGTTATTGATATGATAGTAAAAAGCCGGAAGCATTTTTACATTGGCATAAGTGGAATCCTGTCTGAAAATATTGATCTTCATATTCATGCCGACATTCGATTTAAAAAGATAAGGAATGTCTGTTTGAAGATCAAAAGTCTGCCCTTTATCGGGGTTTCTCTGCCAGTATAGATTGATGGTTTCAAAACCATTGAACATATTCTTGAAATTTACATTCAGGGTTCCGTTTAAGGTAAACTTATCCGTCTTGTCATTTCCAAAACCAATTACCCCGTCAAAAGTGTTCGTTTTTTTCTTTTCCAGGAAAAGAAAAATTTGTGTGGAGTCTTTCGTAAAAAGAGTTTGCGGTTGCCGTTCCAAAGACAGAAACGGATGGCTCTGGAAGTTTTTGTTGATGGCTAAAAGATTTCTGTCATCATAGGTTTTACCTTTAAATTCCTTTTCAAGATTTTTCATAAATCTTTTGGGAACTTTTACATAACCCTTCATAACAAAACCATCAATCGTTCTTTTATCATTTTTATTGATGTCGAGATTTACAACCGGATAGCCATTTTTCTGCCCTTTATATTTGGCTTTGATCCTGCTGAAGGAATAGCCTTCATCAATATATACCTTGTTGATGCTTTTCTTGGTAGAATCTAAATTTTTCGTAAAAAACTCTTTCTTTGATTTTAGTTTGATCGCTAAAGAATCAGAAAGGTCAATAAAAGTTTCATTAAAGTTTTTCCCTTTATCATAAAAGATTTCGGTACTGTCACCCTTTACTTTTACATCTTTTAATTGAGTCAAAAAATAATTGCTTTGTGCCAGAGAATCTAGAAATTTAACGGCAGAAGCTGAATCTTTTACCTTTTTTCTTGCATTGGTTTCAGAATCTATAAGCCAATAATGCTTCTTTTGCGCTTGGGTAAAAACGCAGAACAGAACAAAAAATATGTTTAAAATTAACTTCAATTTCAGATAGACTTTGACCATCAAGATTTTTTAAATGATCAGATTAATCTTAATGGTTCAAAAATATAATTTAAATTTTTAGAATAACTGAAACTACGCCAGTTTATTATATTTCTTCATTAAATTCTCATAAGTTCCCTGCGGAAGAATCCATTTCAAAGGAACTCCGATTTTCTGCCCGAACTTACCAAAATAATAATGAGCTTTCCATTTATTTTTACCTAAAAGTTGATCTACGTACTCTGCAACTTCCAAAGGCTCGGTTCCATCACCAACGTGAGAATTCATCAGAGCATAGACTTTGTCGAATACATTTTTGTAAGGCTCAGTCACTTTTGTTTTCACCCTGTTTTCTGCGATATTGGTTTTAATATCCCCTAAATGAAGTGAGCACACGTTTACATTCCAAGGGTAAACTTCGTATCTCATCGCTTCCGTTACTTTATCCAAAGCAGATTTTGAAGCCGAATAAAACCCGCGGAAAGGCAATCCCATTTCACTTCCAATACTGGAGACATTGATGATTTGCCCGAATTTATTTTCACGCATTTTGGGCATTACGGCGCTCATCATCTGAACAGCTCCAACAAGATTGAGATTGAACAATTTTAAAATGTCTTCCTTTGATGAGTCTTCCACAGCTCCTACCATTCCCATTCCTGCATTATTGATCAGCACGTCAATTCTCGTTTCTGTTTTTAATACTTCTGCAATAGCATTCTGAACAGCTTCGTTATCTGTAACATCAGTCGGAATAGAGATGAAATGCTGACTTTCGGTATGTTTTCTGCTCAAGCCATAGACTTTATGTCCTTTTTTTCCGAAATATTCTGCTAGTACGAAACCTATTCCTGATGAAGTTCCCGTAATAATGATAGTTTTTGACATTAGTAAGTAAAATATTTTTTTGAATTAGGAATTTTGAATTGATTCTCACCGACTCTGAATTCGTTCATTTTTATAAGTGTGTCGAATTTATGAATAAATTCTTTGTGATCATCCTGTGGGATTTTCCTGTTTTCATCTCCGTCGCATTCAGAATACCTCTCGTCAATTATTACTTTCCCTGTTGAGAAATTGACTTCATTGATCAAGCTGAACTCGCAGGTATCTTCAAACATGTTATAAGCACCAATCAGGTAAAAATCTCCATTTTGAAACCGGAAAGTATATTTGCTTGTATCCGTATGTCTGGAGTTTGAATAAAATGACTGGGAAATGACAAGGCAGTTATTTTTTATCTTTATCTCCAGCTTGTTGTCTTCAGGATAAAAACCTGCTCCGCTTGAATTAAGTATTGTAGAGTTCTCTTTCCATATTTTTAGATTTCCCTGAATATTTTTTAAGATATAAAATTTTCTTGTATAGCCTTGATATTCAATTTTTTCAGGAGTATTATATACTATTACCGTTTCTTCTTTTCCATCTTTATCCAGATCGCCTTTTACTTCCAGTACTTTTTCATATCCTTTTGGGATCACAAAATCTTTCAGTTTCTGTGATTGGAAAGTGGTAAAAATAATAAGGGAGAAAAAAGAAAGGGAAAGTTTCATTTAGTCTTTATTTAAAATCATAGATAAATCTTCCCAAAACATCGGGTAAGATTTTTCCACTACATTTTCATCTTCAATATTTAATTCCTTAACCAGGCAAAACGGTGCGAAACTCATTGCCATTCTATGATCCTGATAGGTTTTGATAGAAATATTCTCTTCAGGTTCCTTAAAGTTAAGGGATTGTATGGTCGTATCTGTGATCTCTGTTTCAGTTCCCAGTTTTTGTAATTCATTATACAGAGCAAGCAATCTGTCGGTTTCCTTCACTCTTAATGTTCCCAGACCTGAAATTTCGAAAGGAATTTTCAAAGCGGCTGCAGTTACACAAAGAGTTTGCGCGATGTCCGGACAGTTGTTCATGTCCAGAACAATTTTTTCCGGAAATTGAAAATTTGGATCCGGCTGAAGAGTAATTTTGTGTTCATCCTCTGTGAAAACTGTTCTTATTCCAAAAAATTCTCCATAAATTTTCGCAATGGCAGAATCTCCCTGGGAGGATTCTTTATACAAACTTTTTAAATGAATCGTTTCTCTTCCCAATGCTGCAAAAGAGTAAAAGTATGAAGCCGAACTCCAGTCACTTTCCACTTCATACTTTACAACTGAGGATTGATTATTTTCATTAAAAGGTTCCACTTTAATTAAATTTCCGACAAAACTTGCCTGGATTCCGAATTTTTTCAGAATATCTAAAGTCATTTCGATATAGGATCTTGAAGTAACTTCACCCACAAGATTTATTTCCAGTCCTTTTTCTAATTTTCCGGCAATCAACAGGAAAGAAGTGATAAACTGGCTCGAAATATCTGCCGGAATATCAACTTTAGTCTGCGTAATTTTTTTTCCTGTAATTTTCAATGGCGGGAAGCCTTCATTTTCCAGATATTCAATTCCAACGCCCAGATTTTGTAACGCGGTTACCAGGTTTTTTATAGGACGTTCTTTCATTCTTCCCGAGCCGGTAATAATAGTCGTTTTTCCTTCCGCGATGGAATAATAAGAGGTCAGGAAGCGCATTGCCGTTCCTGCGTGGTGAATATCTACAATTTCAGTATTCTCTGATAATGCTTTTCTCAGCAATTGCGTATCCTGGGAATTAGACAAATTCCCGATTTTTATATTTTTAAACAAACTTTCTAAAATCAACAAACGATTCGAAATACTTTTCGAACCGCTGATTTGTATAGTTTTGTTTCCGATCAATTTTGATTTTTCTAGCTTCTTCATTATATCTTCTTTTTATATCAAGATGTAAAAGCAACATCTATTTTAATTTTTCATTATTCTGGTGACGTTCCTTATCGCGGTCGGTTTTTATTTTCATTTTCTTATCAAAAGCTTCCTGTAAATTGACTCCGGTTTGATTGGCTAAGCATAATGTCACAAATAAAACATCGGCTAATTCTTCACCCAGATCCTTAATTTTATCACTTTCCTTTTCGCTTTGCTCGCCATATCTTCTGGCAATAATCCGTGCAACTTCGCCTACTTCTTCCGTCAGCATTGCCATATTGGTAAGTTCATTGAAATAACGAATGCCAATTGTTTTTATCCATTCATCTACCTGCTGCTGCAGATTGGTAATTTCCATGATATTTCTCTTATTAAATAAAATTGTGAAAACTATTCGTAAGCGCCTAAAGTAGGAGTACTGCTTCTTGAGGTTCCTACGATATCTGTAGAAGCTGAAGGGATAAGTATTCCTTTGTTTCTTGCCGGAGAGCCTGATTTCACCCTTAGATTCTGTTTTGCAGTAAAATAGTTGATGAATTGAGGATCATCATTTTTAATACTTTGAACAACATTTACATTATTATCAAACGGAAATCCTGCCTGGGAAGTTCCTGAGTATTTTAATAAGGAATTTTGTATTAAAAATTCAAATTGCTGTCCCGGAGTTTGCTCAAAGAATACAGCATTGTCCTTATCCGAATAAACGATACTGTTTCGAATGCTTAATAGCTGTAAAGCGCCTTGCTCCGTTTGCCCGGTTTCATCATTTTTCCATTCATTGGCTGCAAATATCCCGCTTCTTGTAAATGATCCTAACGTTTTAGAATAATTGGCAATAGTAGCATGAGTATAGGTATGATAACCTCCTCTGAAAATTCCGACGCAAGATTCACCACAGTTATTCATGACAAGATTCGTGGCATTAACTGTAGAGCCTATTGCATAAATTCCATAGTCCTGAAAAGTATGAATGAATGAATTGTTGATCGTAGCGGTGGCCTTTTTCATTTCTAAACCTCTGGTTCCGCCAAATAATCTTGCGTGATTCATATTCAGAATAGAGTTTGCCTCCATTCTGATAGAGTTCCAGTTTTTAGGAATTGTATCATAATAGGTGTCATTTCTGTCTCCCCTTAAAATGACTTCATTATCTAATGCTCCATTTATATTTAATGTAGCTGCACCGGAAACTTTCATCCCGCTGTTGGAATGGAAATATACTTTTGTTCCGGCCTGAATATCAAGTTTTATTCCGGGATTAATGGTTAAATCACCATAAATGATTTTAGCTTTGTTATTACTCCATGTTGTATTAGCTGCAATTACATTTGGATTACTGGGAGTTTTAATAAAAAATTCAGCATCCTGTACTACAGAAAATAAAGTCACATGCTGTTGTCCTGCTGCGCTTGTGAAAAGTACTTTGTCTTCAGCAATAGCTTCTGGACCTGTTGCTTCCGGAGCAATTTCTACAAAAATATAAAGACTGTCTTTTTTTCTCAATGGAACATTATTGAAATCGTATCCTGCTTTTCCGTCTACATTTATTCTGTATAAAGAAGCTGACCCTTTTTCCAGATTGATTCTGGGGATAATGACATCTTTATTTTCATTATTATATACTTTTACCACATAAGTTTCTGAACGTACCTGATGATATACGGTGTCACAAAATACCGTGTCTCTTGAGAAACTTAATGGTTGGGTAGGGTCATCAAATGTAATATCATCTTTATTACAAGATACCGCCAGAAGCAGCGCCCAGAAAGAAAAAGCAAGTAATAATTTGAACTTCATCGAAATTAAAGTTTATTAAACTTCAAATGTAACGAAAATACTTTGAATTTCTTATTCCTAAAAAATTATTGAATGAGTATTTGTATATTATAAAAAATATTGTATTTTTGCAACCTAAAATTTAGCAGAGAAATATCCATTACTATTTCGAAAGCAAAACTTTAATTTTTTTAAAATTGTATTATGAAAAACGGAATCCACCCAGAAAATTATAGACTTGTTGTTTTCAAAGATATGAGTAACGACGAAGTGTTTCTTTGCAAGTCTACTGCAGAAACTAAAGATACTATCGAGTATGAAGGACAAGAGTATCCTCTAATCAAAATGGAAATCTCTTCAACTTCTCACCCTTTCTACACAGGAAAAACTAAATTAGTTGACACTGCAGGTAGAGTTGATAAATTCATGAACAAATACAAAAAATTCGCTAAGTAATTTTTTGAAATCAAAAATATTTAAAGTCTTCCAAATTTTGGGAGACTTTTTTATTTGTATTTTTGTTACATATAATATAAACTCTAAACTTAGAACTGAACGATGCAATTAGTATTTTCAGATGCACAGTACTGGGAAGATTTTCTTCCACTTACATTTACACGTCCTATTGCAGAAATGCGATGCGGAATTCTTACTTTTTCTGAACGGTGGCAGAAAATTTTAGAAAATATCGAAGTCTCCTATTTTACGGAAACTTATCTTCAACAAAAATTCAGAGAACCGGAGAAAAAGGAAAGCCTTTTCTTAGTTCCTAATTTTTTGCCGACTGAAAATGTAATTCAGCAGATTAAAGATTTACAGCAAGGGGAAGCATTGGTATATGAAGATGAATTGATTGCGGCTAAAATTAATATGCAAGATTTTTCTCTGCATCAGATTGAGAAAATGACGGATATAAAAGAAGAACTTATTTTCTTTAAAAAACCGAAAGACTTATTTACCTACAACCACCACGCGATTGATTTCGATTTTGATCTCCTTACAAAAGGACGAACTTCACAGGAGCTGTCTTCCACGAATGGTTTTTTGGGTGATAAAAAAGACCTTTTCATTGAAGAAGGAGCGTATATTGAATTTTCAACAATCAATACAAAAACCGGAAAAATATATATCGGTAAAAATACAGAGGTGATGGAAGGCTGCCATCTTCGCGGACCTATTGCGCTTTGTGATGATTCCAAATTTAACCTTGGAGCTAAGATTTATGGAGCTACTACCATTGGACCTCATTGTAAAGTAGGAGGGGAAGTAAATAATATTATTATTTTCGGATACTCCAGCAAAGGGCATGAAGGTTTTGTAGGAAATTCTGTGATTGGCGAATGGTGTAATTTTGGAGCGGATACGAACTCCTCCAACATGAAAAATAACTACGGGAATGTGAGATTCTGGAACTACAGAACCAAAGCCTTTGAAGATACAGGACTGCAGTTTGCAGGGATGATTATGGGAGACCATTCCAAAACGGCTATTAATACGCAGCTAAATACAGGGACTGTAATTGGAGTAGCATCCAATATCTTCAAGCCTGGCTTTCCACCCAACCTTGTAGAAAACTTTTCATGGGGCGGCTTAAAAGATGATGAAAGATTTAAACTAGACAAAGCCTACGAAGTGGCAGAAAAAGCAATGGCAAGAAGAAAAGTGCTTTTGACGGATGAGGATAAAGCTATTTTTAAACATATTTTTGATACGTATTAATGCGATTAATAAAAAACTTCAAAATTTTTTGAAGTTTTTTTGTTTTTGATGTAATAAGATTTCATTTTTAATTGTCTTACTTATAGAAACAAAACTTATGACCCAAGAGACCTTTAAGGATACGGTGTTCATTCTCAAAGATGAGATGTATCGCTTTGCGAAAAGGTTCGTCATGAGCAGTGATGAAGCAGAAGATGTGGTGCAGGATTTAATGATCAGGTTTTGGCAGAAAAAAGAAGAACTGGGGCAATTCGGGAATTTAAAATCCTATGCTTTGAAAGCTGTCCGGAACGAATGCCTTAACAGACTGAAGCACCACGATGTGAAGTTGGGATTTGCAGATATGCAGCTTCACCGCTCGGAACTTTACAGTATGGAAGTGAATAATCTGAAAGAGCAGATTATTGGGTATATCAACCAGCTTCCGGAAAAACAAAAGATGGTTATCCATTTGAAGGATGTAGAAGAATATGAAGTTTCAGAAATCGCTGAAATGCTGGAGATGGAAGAAAACGCAGTAAGAGTAAATCTGATGCGGGCTAGACAAAAAGTAAAAGAACAAATCTCTCAACTGATGAGCTATGAACAAAGACAAATTTCAAAATAAGTACGACGAAATCTTCCAGAATATCAAGGAAGAAAAAATGGATTGGGATTTTGAAGATTTCCTGAAAAAAGCGAAAGGAAAGGATGTTGAAGACGAAAGCAGTGAAGGTACTCCGGTGATCCCGATCGGAAAAAGTAAACCTTCTTTTCCGAAATGGTTTTGGATGGCTGCAAGTGTTGCTTTGCTTTTAGGCATTGGTTTTATTTTTAATCAATATCAAAATTCAGATATACAAGATCAGGCTCATTTTGTAGAAAGCCAGATCAAGCAGCAAAAAAATAATTTTATCGAAGAAAATAACGACCATCAGTCTCAGGTTGTGGTAAATCATCCGAGTGATTCAATTTCCGGAGCCAAACAGGATTCAATTTTTCAAGGGAATACCATTGCCGAGAAAGATGTTTTAGATGAGATTTTACCCAAAAGAGGAAGATTGAAAAAAGAAAGAAAGCTGAAATATGTTTACAATTCCTCTTATAAAAAAGCTGCAGATTCTACAGGATACAAAGATTCTTACGTGATCGTAAACGGAAAAAGAATTGAAAATGTGGAAGAAGCTATTAATGTGACTAAGTATTCGTTCCAAATATTTGCAAATAACGTCAGCGAAAAACTAGTACAACCAAAAGTTGTTGAAGACGATTATTAATTAACCCCTAAAGATTATGCTCCTGATCAGGCTCTAATCAGAAAATAAAAATTGAACTCATGAAAAAAATAATCATAATATTCGCTTTAGCCTTCTCTCACTTTTTTAATGTGTATGGGCAAAAAGATAAACTTGACCAGCTTTTTGACAAATATCAGGAAGTGGAAGGAGTAACCTCTATAAAAATCGCAAAACCAATGTTCGGAATGCTGAATAATCTGGATCTTGGTGATGCGGAATTGGATCAGATCAAACCTTTATTATCAAAAATTAATGGTCTGAAAGTATTTATTGCGGAAAAATCTAAGGATGAAGGTTCTGTGAAAGGTCAGAAGCTGTCACAGATCAGCAAAGATATTTCTTCTTATTTAAGCAATTTGAATTACAACGAGATCATGACTATGAATAGTAATGGAGCCAAAATAAAATTTCTTTCCGCTGAAGAAAAGAATGGGATTCTGGATGATTTATTATTAAGTATTGACAGTGGAGGAGAAGAAAATATTCTGGTAAAGCTGGATGGGAAATTGTCTATGGATGATATTAATAAAATTATCAGCTCAACGGAAACAAAAATCAACCCTGTTACAAATACAAGAAATAACATCACTTCAGATAATACCTCGTCTTATTTAAGCGGTGAATCCAGAAATGTTGGTGAATTTTCAGGAATTCAGGTAAGCACAGGGGTAAATGTAGTTTTCAAACAGGAAAGTCCGACGAATATTAAAGTGATTGCTGATGCCGACAAACTTCAATATATCGTTACTAAAGTTGAAAGCGGGGTGTTGAAAGTGTATGTTGATAATAAAAATCAAAAAAATCTAAAGTTTAAAAACATCAGTGTGAATGTTTCTTCCCCAAGAATGGATAATATTAAGACTTCTTCAGGATCAACGTTTACAACGGTGAATACTATAAAAGAAAATAATATGACGATTGATGCGTCTTCGGGTTCTATGGTGAAAGGTAAATTTAATATTTCCAATAATGCAACGGTAGAAGCAACTTCTGGATCAGATATTAAAATTGATATTAATTCTAAAAACTTTGCTTTCAAAGGATCAAGCGGATCAGATACAACATTTGGCGGGCAGGTAGGAATAGCGAGCTTCGATGTGAGTAGTGGAGCTCTTTGCAAAGCAGAAAACTTAAAAGCCAATATGGTAGAAGCAGAATCTTCATCAGGATCTAATCTTTCTGTGAATGTTACCAGTAAATTAAAGGTAAAAGCATCTTCAGGAGGCATTATTAAATACAAAGGTAATCCTGAGATCACTTCTGATATCAGCAAAATGTCTGGTGGAGCTTTGAAGGCAATTAATTAAAATTAAAATAATCACCATGAAAATAATAAAGAACATTTTTCTGATCGTGTGTACGATGTTTCTGATGCAGTCTTGTATTGTTTCTTCCGGGAAAGGAAATATGGCTTACTTTTCAGATTCCGGGAACGATTTTAAAGGAGCGAGATTTACAAGCATTAATGTGCCTATGTTTATTGCAAAACCGGTCATTAAAAAAGCTTTGAGAGAAGATGGTGAAGATAATGAAGAAATTATAAAGCTGGTAAAAAAGGTTTCAAAAATAAAAGTGCTGACCGTTGAAAACGGAGACAAAACTATATTGAAAGATTTTGCGAACTACTTAAATAACAATAATTACGAAGACTGGGCAACTATAAAACACGACGGAGACAACGTAAACATTCGGGTAAAACAAAAAGATAATGTCATCAAAAATATGCTGATCACTGTAAATTCCGATAAAGAATTGGTTTTTGTAGATGTAAAAGGAAGCTTTACTGCAGATGATATTTCAAAAATGATTGCTTCGGCAACAGATAAATAAATATTTCATATTCATATACTTATTATTTTGTACAATCAGACCGTTCTAAAAAAGAACGGTTTTTTTGATTTAAGTTATTGATCATTAAATTTTATGTAAACTATTAAAATCAATTTTCGTATCTCATTTAAAAGCCTTAATTTTGCAAGAAAGTAAAGATGTCTATTCATAACAAAATTGTAGAGACAGCCATCACTTTCGATGACGTGCTTCTAGTCCCTTCTTATTCAGAAGTTTTACCTAACCAGGTTTCCTTAAAATCAAGACTTACCGACAAAATTACGCTTAATGTTCCTATCGTTTCTGCTGCAATGGATACAGTTACGGAGGCCGATTTGGCAATTGCTTTGGCAAGAGTTGGAGGTTTAGGCTTCATTCACAAAAATATGACGATCGCGGAGCAGGCTGCACAAGTAAACAGAGTGAAACGTTCTGAAAACGGAATGATTTCTGATCCTGTTACCCTTTCAAAAGATCATACTTTGGCGCAGGCTAAAGAAACAATGGCTAAATATAAAATCTCCGGTCTTCCTGTTGTAGATGCGGAAAATACATTAATCGGTATTATTACCAACAGAGATGTAAAATATCAGGAAAACCTTGATATGAAGGTTGAAGAGATTATGACAAAAGATAATCTGATCACTTCAGATAAAAATACAAACCTGGAAAAAGCCAAAGAAATTCTTCTTAAAAACAGAGTTGAAAAACTTCCAATTGTAGACGCTTCCAATAAACTGGTTGGATTGATTACAATTAAGGATATCGACAATCAATTGGAATATCCCAATGCTAATAAAGATAAAAACGGGCGTTTAATTGTCGGAGCAGGAGTAGGAGTTGGAGAAGATACTTTAGACAGAATTGCTGCTTTGGTTCAGGCCGGAGTAGATATTATCGGTATCGATTCTGCACATGGTCATTCAAAAGGAGTTTTAGATAAAATTTCTGAAATCAGAAAAGTATACCCTGATTTGGATATCGTTGGAGGAAATATTGTAACGGCTGAAGCTGCAGAAGATTTGATCAAAGCAGGAGCAAACGTTCTTAAAGTAGGAGTTGGACCGGGCTCTATCTGTACAACGAGAGTAGTTGCAGGAGTTGGAGTTCCTCAGTTATCTGCTATTTATAACGTTTATGAATATGCTAAAACTAAGAACGTTGCAGTAATTGCTGATGGTGGTATTAAACTTTCAGGAGATATTGTAAAGGCGATTGCTAGTGGAGCAGGAGCAGTAATGTTAGGATCATTATTAGCTGGTACCGATGAGGCACCGGGTGAAGAAATTATTTTCCAGGGTAGAAAATTTAAAACATATCAGGGAATGGGAAGCCTTTCTGCTATGAAGAGAGGAGGAAAAGAAAGGTATTTCCAAAGTGAGGCTAAAAAATTCGTTCCGGAAGGAATTGAAGGAAGAGTTCCTAGTAAAGGAAAACTTGAAGATGTGATTTTCCAATTGACAGGTGGACTTAGAGCCGGAATGGGATACTGTGGAGCAAAAGATGTTGAAGCTTTACAAAAAGATACTAAAATGGTAATGATTACAGGTAGCGGTTTGAAAGAATCTCATCCACATGATGTGATTATTACTCAGGAAGCTCCGAATTATTCTTTGTAATAAATAAAATTTAATTATAGTAAAAACTCACAGAAAATCTGTGAGTTTTTTATTTGACTTTTCTAAATCTGAACTTGGGTTTAATAACGTAATTCAAAAACTGTCCTTTTGATCGGGCTGCTTTGAATTTCTCGGATATTTCTACAGGAACTTTGTAGTAATCATAAATAGCTCCGGACTGATATATAATCCTTAATATTTCAGTTTTTGGAAAATATAGATAATGATTGACTACACTTGAAGGCATATCATTATTCATCAAAAATTATTCCTTAAAACTTCATATTTTACTTGAAGGTTTCAAAGTTATATTGATTTATTCCCCGAGCTTGTTTTTAAAATCATCAATCCTGAAATCTGTTGCGGCATTTCCTTTCTCTATTTTTTCTTTGGCATACAATCGGAAATCATTTTCCGTTTTTTCTAGAAGGTGGTCATAAGGCCCAATATGAGAAATAAGCTTTACCAAGACCGGAGAAATTTCAAGACAGATAAAAAGCCCCATAATGAAACTGGCAGCTAAACCTATGATTGCTGAGTTTTTTCCCAACTCATCCAAAGCCTGTAGCCTTGCCGCAAAACCATTGAATTTATCCTCGAAAGTCTCTGTAGATTTTCTTTCTGTTTCAAGATTGGTATAAACTTTTGAAATCTCTTTGTCAAGGTATTCTAATCTTGGAGCAACCTGTTTTTGGTAATTTTCTAAGTCCTGCCGTCTTTGTTCCTTAAGCTCTTGTTTACGTTTTGCGTTGCTCCCAAACCCTACTTTTCCGCTGGTAAGACCTGTTTTGGTACCAAGAATTTCTTTTTCAAGCTCCACCGAAGCAGAGTCATAAGATTTTTGGTATTGGGCAATCTTTTCGGAGATTTGTTTTTTTTCTGTTTCAAATGGTCCGCTTTGTTGGAGAATCCGACCGTTCATTTCTCCCTGAAGCTGCTTTTTATTTCTTTGAATAATGGTATTCAATTGTTTATTAACTTCTTTTTCAAAAATTTTAAGCTCTAACGGTTTTGAGATAATAATGCCTAAAAATGTCGCCAAGACAAGACGGGGAATTGCCATTAAAATCTGGTTCCACCATGTACCCGTTTTTTTTATGGACGAAACAATATAACGATCCAGATTAAAAATCATTAATCCCCATAGCACACCGAATCCGATGGCTGTCCAGATATTATCGAATACCGTAAACATTGCATAACCTGCGGACAGTGTTGCAAAAACAGCTGTAAATAGTACAATTCCACCAATTCCTGAAAATTTATTCCATTCACTGGGTGTTTTTTTTAGAATATGGATATTGCCTCCTGAGCAGATCATAAGGAATTTCTGAAACCAGTTGATCTTATAATCTATTTGATTTATAATTGATTGTGTTTTTTTCATAACAGAAAATTTATACAAAAGTAATACTAAAAACCATACCAATGTTAAAAATAGTATTATGTTTTACCAAGTATATTTAAAATATTTTTAATGAATTGTATATCAGTAGTTATGTTTATCATTTAATTAATGTTAAATATTTGTGAAATTTAATTTAAAATTATAAAGAAGTTTTTAAAAATAAATGATAGTTTTGCCGAAAATATTACTTAAATATTATAAAATGAAGAAAATAAGTGTAATTTTTGCGTTAATATCTTTTATTAGTGCATTTTCTCAAAACACAAGTAAGTATTGTGGTTTTGATGAGGTAATGAGGAAAATGAATTCCAAGTACCCAAATTTAGAAAAAAACAGAGAAGAAGTAGATGCGAGATTCGCAGGTTTAAATGTACAATCCTATCTAAATAAAGTAGGAGCAAACACATCCTGGAACGGCCTTTATACGGGACAGATATATGAAATTCCTGTTGTAGTACATGTTATTGAATCAAATGCTGCAGCAAACTCAAATTTACATTTGACAGATCAGGAAATTATCAATTGGATAGGTAGGGCAAACAGTATGTACGCAACAACCTATGGTAATGGGTTTTATGCCGAAGGCTCAGGTCCAACAGGAGGTTCAGTTATTCCTTTTAGACTTGTATTGGCGAAAAGATCTCCCAGCTGTACACCTACAACAGGAATTGTAAGATATAATGGAAGTACATTAGCAGGTTATGATTCGTATGGAGTTGCCATGCAAAGTTCTAACGGAACACCTGATTATATGATTAAAACTCAAATTGCACCACACTGGCCGGAAAATTCTTATTTTAATATTTATGTAGTAATTGGCTTTGATGGTCAGCAACAATTATCTTATGGTTTGATGGGGTATGCAAAGTTCCCTGATTCATATGATTTTGATTATGAAAGTTTCATGAAAGTAGCTACAATCAAAAATCAAAATGATACAACACTTACGCATGAATTAGGTCACGCATTTGGGTTATATCATACCTTCCAGGGAATATCATATACAAGCCAAACGACATGTCCTTCAAATAATAATTGTGCTACAGATGGAGATAGGGTTTGTGATACTTCACCTTCAAGAAGTATGTATGGAGTTGCTGTTCCGGGGAATGCCAGTATTGATCCTTGTACTGGAGTAAATTATGACGGAACACAATATAACATTATGAATTATACAAATGTTGAAAGAAAGTTTACCGATGGGCAAAGAGACAGGGCTGTATTGATGATGATGGAATACAGAAAAAATCTTCTTAATTCATTAGGTGCTACTGATCCTTCTACTACAGTGACCTCTCCTGTGAGTGTAATTGCTGCACAATGTAATCCTGCAGGAACACTTCATCCTACGAATAATAATTTTGCAATTGGTCCCTACAGAGTTATGATGGGATCAATTAACAGTATGAGTACTGGTTATGATTCAGATGAAGTATCACCGGTTTATTATGCTGATTATGCTAATGCTACATGTATCAGACCTGCATATTATACTGATATTTCTACATCAACAAGTACTCAGCTTAAAGTAAGCTACTTGAATGGATTTAGCCAAGCAAATAAATTCAGAACAAAAGTTTGGATAGATTATAATAATAACGGAACTTTTGAAACCACTGAATTAGTTGTTGATAATGTTTCTACAAATCCTGTGAGTGCATCAGCCTCAGTTACTCTTACTAACAATATTATAGCTCCTGCTTCTGCCGTAAAAAATACATATTTAAGAATGAGAGTTGCTGTAGATGCGGCTACCTATGATTGGGTTGATCTTCCTGATTTTGATGCTTGTTCACAATTGCAATACGGGCAAATGGAAGATTATGCAGTAAGAGTTTTGGATGTTCTGGGAACTTCTGAAGTGAAAGAGAGTTCAGAAGCTAAAATTGTATATGTGAAAGCAGACAATAAACTAAAACTTGTTGGAGGCAGAAACGAAACTTTTGGCGATTATCAACTTTTAGATATGAGTGGAAAACTGATTCAGAAAGGAAATTCAAAAACTGATGAAATTCAGATTAATCAGCAACTTCCAAAAGGAGTATATATAGTGACTTATTCCAATAAAGGGAAAGGAAATTCACAAAAATTCATTAATAACTAATTAAATATAAAAAGGAGCTCTGAAGAAGAGCTTCTTTTTTGTTCTGAAAATGAAAAAAATTATTTATTTTTTACTGTACTGCATGCTGTTGGAAAGCTGCCAATCTCAAAAGAAAGCTGCAAGTGCAGAAGATAAGAATTTTGAACAAAGAGCTTCTGATCCTAAAAAATACCTTCTTGGAAACTGGATATTAATAGAAAGGAATTATTGGGATGGAAATATCAAAAAGAATTATCTTCTTCATGATTGTGAAAAGAAATACACCTTAAATTTTATAAAAGAAAAAGAAGAATTTTTTTTAACTAAGAATTATGTAGGTGGTAAGAATTGTGATATAAAAAGTAATTCCGGGAGGATTTTAGTTTCTATTCATGAGGGCTTTTTTTCTTATTTAGATGTTGACTTAAAAAGAAATGAACGCTATGAAATTATATCTGAAAATAAGTTTTCTATTATTTATAATGAAATTTTAGAAGGAAAAGTGAGAGAAATTGAAGACGTATACAAGCGATTTTAATAACAGATCAAAATCCATTTGTAAAAATAGTCTTATCTTTAAGTAACCAATCCACAAAAAAGTATAGTTATGAAAAATGTAGTAAAACTTTCCTTAATGTGTATCGCATTCGTTTTGGTTTCTTGTAAAAAAGAGAAAACTATTGATGAGGAATTGAAAGATGTCGCCACAAATATGAATAAACTTACACCTCAGACCCTCAATGACGGAGTTCGTCTTGACAGTGTTTCAGCTCTGCCTAATAAAGTTTTTAAATATAATTATACGCTAACGGATGATGTTAAAGAAAGTGTAACTCCTGAAGAAATAGAAACATTTAAACGTCAGGCAAAAGAAGGCGCAATCAGAGCCGTGAAAACTTCTGAAGATATGGCAGAATTCAGGAATAATGATGTGACTTTACAGTATTTTTATTTTGATAAAAATGGAAAACCAACGGCGGACTTTACCATTGTTCCTGCTGAATATAAGACAAAATAGCGTTATTTCAACCGATCAGGATTTTGCTTTAAAAAACTTTCCCATCCGGTATAAGATTTAGTATCCGTAAGAGTGCCGGAATTAAAATGATGGCAAACTGCAACAGCTAAACCATCGGAAGCATCGAGATACTTTGTAGGAAACTCTTTTAAATTCAGCAGATTTTGAAGCATTCCTGCAACCTGCTCTTTGCTGGCGTTTCCGTTTCCGGTAATCGCCATTTTTATTTTCTTCGGAGAATATTCTGTAATAGGAATATTTCTGTAAAGACTTGCAGCCATAGCAACTCCCTGAGCTCTTCCTAATTTGAGCATACTCTGAACATTCTTTCCGTAAAAAGGAGCTTCCAAAGCAACCTCATCAGGGTGAAACTCATCTATAAGAGCTAAGGTTTTATCAAAAATATATTTAAGTTTTGTTTCGTGATTTGGATGTTTTTTCAAGAGTAACTCATGAATAGAAATCATTTCCATCTTTCCCTTATTTACGGAAATCAATCCAAATCCCATAACCGTAGTTCCGGGGTCAATACCTAATATTATTTTCTCTGCTGAAATCATTGCTTCAAAGATACTGCTTTATTCAGGGAGTTAAAAAATGAATAAAAGATTATTTTCCTGAAAGCATTTTCTCAGCGACCGGAACCCATTTTCCATCATGACGGAGTAAGATAATTTTATCAACTAAAAATTTAGTTTTGTACGGTTTGTTTTGGTAGATTTCCCAGGCTTTCATAAAATTTTCATAGGTAAGATCTCTGTAACCTACAGTAATATGGGGATTAAAAGAATAACTTTTGAAATTGAATTTTTCTTTAACATGAAGCTGGAGCTGCCTTAAATTCTCATTGTGTTCGGGCTGTACAAATACAACAGGGTTTTTAGGATTAGGAAAACTTCCAAACCCGTTCAATGTAATTTCAAAAGGAGACAAGTTGGTGTCAATTTTCTGAAATGCTTCATGAATATCATTTTCAAGCTCGATTTTTCTGTCGAAAGGAGGAAATAATGTAATATGAGCTTCATTTTTTAATGCTTTTGAATTGGCGAAATTAATGGCCAGATCTTTTTTAAAAACATTAATTTCCTCAATAATATTCTGAGGTGGATAGATAGCTATAAAGTACATCTTTTTCATATTTCAAAGGTAGGATTTATTTAAATTTTAAAATTATTTATATACATAAGAAAATTATGCATAAATTTGTAAGGTATTAAATCTTTGGAATGAAGAAAAACAGTCTCTATAAAGGAACACTCCAGAATATTATTTTAAAACTGCTTTCAAAAGAAGTTAAGATGTATGGGTATCAGATTACACAACGAGCAAAAGAGCTTACGGAAGGTGAACTGGAAATGACGGAAGGAGCATTATATCCTCTGCTCCACAAACTGGAAGCAGAAGGTATGATAACTTCCGAAATCCAGAAGATCAATGGAAGAGACCGTAAATATTATCTTTTGACCGGAAAAGGGAAAAAGCAACAGGCGGCGCAGGAAGAGGAAATGAAAAATTATTTATTTAATTTAAACACAATTTTTAATCTATGATAACTTTTTTTCAGGAAAGAGAAATCGAAAAATATCTGATAGAGAAGAAAATTTCGGGAAGACTTTTAGCCGAAATAAAAGATCACATCGTTTCTCAGATTGCAGACATTCAAGATAGTAAAAACTTAAGTTTTGAAGATGCTTTTGAAATTACAAAAGCTGATTGGAATAAAGACTTAACGTTGGTAAGAAAAAATATGTTTTCAAGACAGAAAATTACAAAGATCGCTTATGAAGTTGATAGAGCAACAAATAGGAATTTGTTTTTGAAATCAATGTTGTGTGCATTGTTATTTGTAGGTTTTGAAATTATTCTGACATTTGTTTTAAATGAGAATTCGTACGTAAACGTAAATAAAATTATAAAAGCTGTTTTCTTCTTCTTACCATTTTCAATTATAGGAATGTATATCCGACAGAAGAGCCTGGAAAACAAAAATTACAGAAAAAATATAGTTATTAATAATTTTGTTCATCCGCTTTTTGTATTTGCATTTACAATAGTTGCGGATAATCTGGTAGATCTGTCTAAAAAATCGTACATCCTGATTTACAATTTTATAAATTTTGGTCCTCAAGGAGAAATTACGACATCTGTTTTTACAAAAAGCCTTCTTGCCGGGATACTATTTTTTACCCTTTATTCATTCTCCTATTTTTCGTTGAAAGAAAATATCAGAAGATTTAAAGATTACAAAAAAAATTATAGCTAAGAAACATGATAAGAGTTGAACAGGAAAACCAAATAGAATTATATCTGCGATCAAAAAAACTATCTTATCAAATACTTTTTGAAGTAAAAGATCATTTCCTATCACAGATTTCTAATTTAATGGATATCCAAAATTTAAGTTTTCAGGAAGCTTTTCTGAAAGCACAGATAAGCTGGAAATACGAGCTGGAAATGGTAAAAGCCGATACTTTTTCGTTTAGAAAAATAACAAGAATTGAAAAAAATATACTTCAGGCAAGATTTAGACAAATTATCTATGTATCGTTGGGCTTTTCGGTAGTTTTAGGATCAGTTGCACTGATTTCGGAACCCTTGTTTTTTTATTTACAAATGGGAGTTTTGCTATTGCTAGTTCTTATTCTGATGTATAATTTTATCTGGAAAAAAATGGGCTTCACGGAATACAGAAACCTGAGCTTTCACCCGTTATTATTACGGAATATAGTAATTGGAGTCTTGATTTTTCCTCTTGGAAGCTATTTTTCCGGAACTTTTGAGTTTTGGAAACCTGCGGTAAATCAAATTCTCATGATCTATGCTGCGATGGTACAAATTCAGCTTCTGTATTTCAGAACTAAAAAAATTAATATATTACTTTCATGAATAAAGAACAGCAAGATCTCATAAGAGATTACCTTATTTTTCAGAAACTTCCGCTGGATATTTTATTGGAAGTGGAAGATCATATGGCTTCACAGGTTCTGGATATTCAGAAATATGAGGATTTAAGTTTTGATGAAGCATTTCTGAAAACTCGGAAATTGTGGGAGAGTGAGTTTAAGATGACTACCTATTCAGCATTTTATTCAGAACAGATTCCTGTGATTGTTAAGAAAATTGTTAAAGCTAAATATAACAAGATTCTAAAAAAATCCTTTTTTTATGCGTTGATTTCTTTTGCGGTCAATCTGCTCCTTATTTATTTTTCTACAAGTCAGGACATGTATACCGATTTTTTTCGAGCTCAAAATTTATTGTTTTTATTGGCTCCCGGTTTGGTATGGGCATTCAATTATAAAATCAGGAAATACATTAAAAAGGATTTTAAGTATAAAGGAAGATCTTTCTACTCCGTCTATCAGCAAAATATCGGAATTATGGTTGTGGGTACTACTACTATGGCTCAGATTGTTGCTAAAGAAGGAAAGTATGCTTATTTATTATTCAAAGCTGATCATCCCGGAAATCTGGTCTATGCTTTAGTTACTTTGCTTTTTCCTTTTCTGGCACAAACAGTTGTGATTTTTGGAATCCTTAATTTCTTTGAGCATAAAAAAACGTTGAAAAAACTATCAGTATTTGCATAGGCTGGATTGAGATAATTGTATTAAATTGTTAATACGTTTATTGATTTTATTGTTTTTAATTTTATTTATTTGATTTGTTGTAATAATTTATTAAATTTAGATAAAATTGAAAAACAAAAAATATGAAGACAAAAATCTATCTTTTTCTATTAATCAATACTTTTTTTGCTTTAAAGGCACAAACTCCTGAAATTTTATATTATAAATTTGAAGGTGCAGCTTCTAATATCCCAAACCTTGCGACGAATCCTCCGGCAGGAACACTGACAGGTGAAATTGTGGGCAATTTAACTCTGGGAAATAATACAACTTGCTTAGGGAATGGTTTGGTAGGCAGCGGCTCGACAGGAACCTCAAATTATTTCAATACGAAATGGAATCTTGCCTTAAGCGGATCTTGGACACTACATTTAAAATTTAATAATTATACAAGTGATGTAACCACAGTATATTATCTTTTGGGAGATGCTATAACCGGTGGAAACTCTTTCCGTTTGTTTACAAATGGTGCTCCGGGTACTGGCGGGGTAAGATTAACTGCTAACGGAATGTCTAACGTAGATATTCCGGGTGTTTTTTCTACCACTCCGGCATTGGTAGATTTAATATTTGTTTACGACAACAGTTTACAAAATATAAAAGCTTACTTGAATGGAGTTCTTAAAACAACAGTAGCTCAATCGGCTCCTTTAGTTTTTAACGGTGCTTTATTTAAACTAGGAACATATGGTACTAATACGGGAATGAAGGCAGGAATGACAATGGATGAGTTTGGTCTTTTCAATAGAGCTATAACAGATGCCGAAATAGCTTCATTAAATAATTTCTGTTCTAATTTAAGTACTGCTGAAGTTAAAAAAGACAACAATGCTAAGATTGTAGTAAAAGGTAATAGTCTGATACTCACCAAAGGTAATTTTGGGAAATACAGTATATACGATTTATCAGGACGTCAAATACAAATCGGCAATGAATCTTCAAATTCAGTCGGTATCGGGTTGCTACAGAAAGGAATTTATATTATAAAATATGGAAATGTCTCGGAACGTTTTAAATATTAAAAACCAAATTTGGAAAAAGTCTTTTGTATATGCAAAAGACTTTTTTATTATTTTGAAATCAAATCACAAAACCAGAAAACATACTCTCCTTCTAGATCGTTTTCATTTGTTTTTGGCTTAGGATAAGTTTTTTTAACGATTTTTCCAACTTCAAAATCAACGGGATTTTTAAAAATAGGACCGTTAAAAGTAAAGGTGTGAAATTCTCCGTTTTCTCCAAAAGGATCTACGTCTTCAGGCAGGTCTTTGATGAAATCATGATCAATAATTCTTCCGGCGAAGCTTTTATCCAAATAGGTTTCGTTCACACAGGTGACAATGGTTTTAAAACCTAAATCTAAGAATTCATGGATGAGGTCTGTCGTATTGATTTTCCACAAGGGAAAAACGCCGCTCATTCCAATTGATTGTAACTGATCTTCACGGTATTTCTTTAAATCTTCCAGAAAAATATCCCCGAAAATAGAATGAGTAACACCTTGAGATTGTATTTGATTCATAGTTTTACTCATAATCTCACGATATTCTTCCATGGAAGGCTCTTTCGGAAGCTCCATTGTAATTAAAGGAAAACCCAGACTTTCAGCTTGTTTTTCCAGTAATGAAACATGAACACCGTGCATCGAAATTCTCTGAAATTCCTTATTAATACTCGTAAGTAAAGAAGTAATTTCAAACTGGTCTTCATTTAAAGTTTTGTATAATGCAAGGGCGGAATCTTTTCCGCTGCTCCAATTGAAGATGGTTTTTGGTTTCATTTGCTGTGATCTGAATGATTTAAATCTTAAATCATTCAAAATATTTATTTTTTATCCGGTTTCCCGAAATTATTGAATTCATTAGCTTCGATCTTGTTTTTTTCGGCTTCCTGCCTTTTTTGTAATTCTTCGGCGTTCCTGTTCATGTCACTTGTATGCGTTTTATCCATTGGATATGAGTTGCAGCTTTTTAAGAATATTATACTTAGAATTATAAGTGTTATCGAAAAAAATCGTTTCATTAATTAGTTTTTTTTAAGTTAAAAATAAATTAAACAGGTAATTCAAAAATACAAAAAACCTCAAGGATTTTCTTTGAGGTTTTAATTATTGTTACGTTGGCAGGCAACAATTGTCTACGGCATAGCCGTTACATATTTCTTCTGTATTTACCACCCACTTCAAACAAAGCATTGGTAATCTGCCCAAGAGAGCAATACTTCACAGCGTCCATCATCACTTCAAATAAGTTTTGTTGGTTGATTGCTGCGTGTTGTAAAGTTTTCAGGGCTTCTGCAGATTTGTCTTCATTAGAATTCTGGAAATTATGAAGCATTTCAATCTGGAATTGCTTTTCCTCCTCAGTCGAACGGATCACTTCTCCCGGACGAACCGTTGGCGAGCCGTCTTTTCCTAAGAACGTATTTACTCCGATAATCGGATATTCTCCGGTATGTTTCAGCCATTCATAATGCATCGATTCTTCCTGGATTTTTGAACGTTGGTACATCGTTTCCATTGCCCCTAAAACACCACCTCTTTCCGTGATTCTGTCGAATTCTGCATAAACCGCTTCTTCCACCAAATCTGTCAATTCTTCAATAATAAATGAACCCTGAAGCGGATTCTCGTTTTTCGCCAATCCTAATTCTTTATTGATAATCAGCTGAATCGCCATTGCCCTTCTTACCGATTGCTCAGTCGGAGTCGTGATGGCTTCATCATAAGCATTGGTGTGCAATGAATTACAGTTATCGTAGATTGCATAAAGCGCCTGTAAAGTCGTTCTGATATCGTTGAAATCAATTTCCTGAGCGTGAAGCGAACGTCCTGAAGTCTGAATGTGGTATTTCAACATCTGGCTTCTTTCGTCGGCTCCGTATTTCAGTTTCATTGCTTTTGCCCAGATTCTTCTTGCCACACGTCCGATCACTGAGTATTCAGGATCGATACCGTTGGAGAAGAAGAAAGATAAGTTGGGTGCAAAATCATTGATATCCATTCCTCTTGACAAATAGTATTCCACATACGTGAATCCGTTTGCCAGTGTAAATGCCAACTGAGAAACTGGATTTGCACCAGCTTCCGCAATATGATATCCTGAAATAGAAACCGAGTAGAAGTTTCTTACTTTTTCTTTGATGAAATATTCCTGAACATCACCCATCAATCTCAAGGCAAATTCAGTAGAGAAAATACAGGTGTTTTGAGCCTGGTCTTCTTTTAAAATATCAGCCTGAACGGTTCCACGAACTGTTGCGATCGTTTTAGCTTTAATTTCAGCATACGCATCAGCAGGAATAATTTCGTCACCTGTAATTCCTAATAATTTTAAACCTAAACCATTATTGGAAGGTGGCAATTCACCGTTATATTTTGGTCTTGCCAATCCTTTATCGTCAAACTTTTCTTTAAGCTTAGCTTCAACCTTAGCCTCAAGATTATTTTCTGCAATATATTTTTCAACGTTTTGATCGATGGCTGCATTCATAAAGAAAGCCAGCAACATCGGCGCAGGACCGTTGATTGTCATTGAAACTGAAGTCAATGCATTCACCAAATCAAATCCTGAATATAGTTTTTTAGCATCATCCAATGTTGCAATTGAAACTCCTGCATTTCCGATTTTTCCGTAAATATCCGGTGGTAAAGCCGGATCTTGTCCATATAATGTTACCGAGTCGAAAGCCGTAGATAAACGTTTTGCGGGCATTTCCGCAGAAACGTAGTGGAACCTTCTGTTAGTTCTTTCAGGACCTCCTTCTCCGGCGAACATTCTCGTTGGATCTTCACCTGTTCTTTTAAAAGGATAAATTCCCGCTGTGTAAGGGAAGCTTCCCGGAAGGTTTTCCTGACCTTTCCATCTGATCAAATCGCCCCAATCGTTGTATTTTGGTAATGCAATTTTCGGAATTCTTAAATGGGATAAAGATTCTGTTGAGGTCTCCACTTTAATTTCTTTTCCTCTTACGTAATAGGAATAAAACTCTTCGTGGAAGGCTTTTTTCGTGTCGTCCCAGGTTTTCAGGAAGTCGATATTTTCCTGTTGGAGCTCTTTTTCAGCTTTTTGATATTCGGCGTCTAAAGCTTCGTTGGAAATGATATTTTTAACACCGTCAATATGATACATTGTTCTCGCAAGCTCCGCTTGTTTTTCTATGGTAGCATCATATTGTTTGTTGTTTTCAACGATTTCAGAAAGGTAACGAACTCTTTTTGGCGGAATAATCGTTACTTCGTCTGTAATTTCCTGTTCAACAAAACCCTGCAGGTTTAACCCTGAAAATTTTTCATTTACTTTTGAGACCAATCTGTTATATAGTTCAGTCGTTCCGTGGTCGTTGAACTGAGAGGCTTTTGTCGCATAAACCGGCATTTCATCCAATGGCTGTTCCCATAATAAATGGTTTCTCTGGAACTGTTTTCTAACTGCCTGAAGTGCATCAAGAGCGCCTCTCTTATCCGATTTATTTAAAGCAACTAAATCCGCATAATCCAACATATCAATTTTTTCCAGCTGTGTTGAAGCCCCGTATTCTGGAGTCATTACATACATTGAAACATCTGCAAAATCTGAAACTTCCGAACCTGATTGTCCGATACCTGAAGTTTCAAGGATGATAACATCAGGATGAGCTAGTTTTAGCACATTCAAAGCGGAATGGATGAACGGAGAAACGGAAACGTTGTTTTCTCTTGTCGCCATCGAACGCATGTAAACTCTCGGATCATTGATCGCATTCATACGGATTCTGTCTCCCAAAAGTGCACCTCCTGTTTTCTTTTTAGATGGGTCAATCGAGATGATGGCAATTTTTTTATCTGTATTGGAACGTAAGAAACGTCTTACCAATTCGTCTGTCAATGAAGATTTTCCCGCTCCACCAGTACCTGTAATACCGATAATCGGAATATTTAAGTCTTTTGATTTTTCGTCAATAGCTTTTACCAGATCTGGTTTTTCTTCTGAAAAGTTTTCAACTGCAGAAATGATTTTAGCTATGCTTGTAGAATTTTCAAAACTGATTGAATCTAAATCACTCGCCGTAACTTCTTTTCCAGTAGCGAAATCTGATCGTTGAACCAAATCATCAATCATTCCCTGAAGACCAAGTTCACGACCGTCATCCGGGGAATAAATTCTGTCGATTCCGTAAGACATGATATCTTCGATTTCTTCAGGCAGAATTACACCGCCACCACCACCAAAAATCTTGATTTGCGGAGAGTTTTTTTCTCTTAAAAGATCGTAGATGTATTTAAAATATTCGTTGTGACCACCTTGATAAGAAGTCAGTGCAATTGCGTTTGCATCTTCCTGAATCGCTGTATTTACAACTTCTTCAGCAGATTTGTCGTGGCCAAGGTGAATGACTTCGCATCCTGTTCCCTGAATCACACGACGCATGATATTAATCGCAGCATCATGACCGTCAAATAATGACGCGGCTGTTACGATTCTTACTTTGTTTTTAGGAGTATATTTTTGGGTTTCCATAAAAAATCTAGAAAATTTCTGAATTCCCAAATATAATAATAAAATAGTAACTGTCTTTTTTAGGTTAAATTATTAGTATTTAAATTATTAAGTGAGTTTTGTTGCCTAAATATTCACCCGTGGAACAAACATTCGTTTAGAAATAACACAATATTCAATTTAAGATTCTCAAATTAATTTCTCTACTTTTGCACCATATTATATAAGTATGAAAAAGGCTTTATTATATTTTGCGTTGGGAACTGTTTTGAGTTTTTTAATTAATTATTTCTTTTACAGCTCAGAAAATCTTGGTCTTGATATTTATTATGCTTTAGCTTTCGGTATTGCTTGGGGAGTTGCTTATTATTTGGATACACCGAATTTTACATTACCTCAAAAATTAGGATTGTCTTTTGTGGTAATGGGAGCTTTGGTATTAATCGGAGCTGTATTATTTAACCTTGAATTGGCAATTCCTTCTATCCTTAAATTCTCTACGGTATTTGTTGCTTATTATTTAATTGCGAGTTTCAGAGCGAATAAGACGCTTCGTGATTAATGCATCATCATAAAACTTGCATACATTAAGAGCAGTCCCATAAAGATTATCCCGATAAAGTTGATCATAAATAAAAATATTCCTTTGAAGATACTCATCGTTCGGGAACTTTCATAAACCCTGTGATGAGCTATAAAGAAATAGATGGACATATAAATAACAGCTACAGTATTAATAAGTATAATTAATAAATTTAAAACGCTATAATTTGGTAAAAGATCTGTGATTCTATCAAAAAATATTAAAATAAGGGTACCTAATAACAGGAATGAAAAATAGTGAAGGGTAAAAATTCCATGATCAAAATACCACCATTTCTTTTTATTATGAAAGATCCAAAGAAAGAATGCGAAAACAGGAAGGTAAATGAATAATGCTTTCGGAAGTGTATGGATCATGGTTTCTTTAAATTTATCCATTATAAGTTCCTTCTTTAAACCCTGATCCTGCATATGGAATATCTTTTTAGCAAAAGGTTTAAAAAAGGCGTAGACCACTTCTTGATTTTTCTTGTCTCTTGATTGGAGGGAATCAAATTGCTTCATATTTTTTGCTCCAAAAACACTTATTTTTCCGTCTTTGGTTTCTCCTAAAGCATCGGTTTCAATATCATTTCCGTTAATCTCTGTTACTTTTATGTCTTTGCTGAACTGTTCTGATTGATTTGAATTTTTATCGAGCTGTTCTTTAGAAAGATGCTGTTTTAAACTGTCTGTGATTTTTGTAATTTTTTTGTCTTTGGCTTTTTCTTTCTCAATTTCCTTCGAAATCTGTTCCTTTCTATCGTGTTCGGTTGGTTCCTCTTCAGAACTGGAAAAAAGAGGGGGAAGAAAAAATGTGATAAAACTTATGAAAATATATAGCTTAACGGGAGCAACATACATCTGTCGTTTTCCTGCAAGATATTCTTTGGTTAATTTTCCGGGTCTGAGTAATAAATACTTTATGGTTTTCCAGAACTCCCCATCATAGTGGGTAAAATCTTCAATGAAGTGGGTAAAAAGATAATGAAATGGTTGTTTAGGTTCTGTATTTTCCTGACCGCAATGCGGGCAGTATCTTTCTTCAACAGTATGTCCGCAGTTAAGGCACGTCTTATCTTCTCTTGTTTTACCGTGGCTCATATTTTTAAGTGTTTAGCACAAATATAATTATTTAGGAATATAAAATAATCATATCAATAATGTATTGGAATAAATATTTAAATAAAATTAATAAATACGACGAAAAAGTAATGAATATTTAAATAATTGTTTTGTTTTGAATTTCACTGTCAGAAAAATAATTGATTTCCTATAAATTTATCGAATAAGTCTATTGACCTTAGAAGCTAAACCCAGAGTCAATAGATTAAATAAAATATGTTTTTGCATTCCGAAAATAATTTGTACCTTTGCACACCCTTTTAGGGGGAAATTATGTTTAATCTTTAACTAAAACGTGTGAATACATTAAGTTACAAAACTGTTTCAGCGAACAAAGCTACTGCTAATAAAGAATGGGTTGTGGTAGACGCTGAAGGACAACCGTTGGGAAGACTAGCTTCTACGGTTGCAAAGATTTTGAGAGGTAAGCACAAAACGAACTACACACCTCACGTAGATTGTGGTGATAACGTAATCGTTTTGAATGCTGGGAAAGTTACTCTTTCTGGAAACAAGTGGAACGACAAGACTTATATCTGGCATACAGGTTACCCTGGAGGTCAAAAGTCTATGACTGCAGCTGAACTTCAAAAGAAAGATTCTTTAAAAGTATTAGAAAAATCTGTAAAAGGTATGTTGCCTAAAAATAGATTAGGATCTGCTTTATTAAAGAACCTTTATTTATATGAAGGAACTGAGCACAAACATGAAGCTCAACAGCCTAAAACAATTAATGTTAACGAATTTAAATAATTAATTTATGTCTATAGTTCACAAAATCGGAAGAAGAAAGACTTCTGTAGCTAGAGTTTATGTAAAGCCAGGAACTGGTAACATTACAGTAAACGGAAAAGATGCTGCAACTTATTTCTCTACAGACGTTATGGTTTACAAATTAAACCAACCGTTCATCCTTTCTGAAACTGTTGGTCAGTATGATGTTACCGTAAATGTTTTCGGTGGTGGTAATACAGGTCAGGCAGAAGCTATCAGATTAGGTATTTCTAGAGCACTTTGCGAAATTAATGCTGAATTCAGATTGGCATTGAAGCCTGCAGGTTTACTTACAAGAGATGCAAGAATGGTGGAAAGAAAGAAACCAGGTCAGAAAAAAGCAAGAAAGAGATTCCAATTCTCAAAACGTTAATTTTCAGACTTTCAGATACAGGATTTCAGAGTTCAGAATTTATTCAGTCTGTTGTCTTATATCTAAAATCTATTTATCAAAACAAAAAAATTGCCCGTTACGTTTAGCATCCAAACGCTTCTCCCATCTAAAGAAGTTGTTGATTGTTTAAAAAACGGAAAGTAAACTAACAAAAACAGAAAACATGGCAAAAGCAAATGTAAAAGACCTTCTAGAGGCTGGTGTACACTTCGGTCACATGACTAGAAAGTGGAATCCAAATATGGCTCCATACATTTTTATGGAGAAAAATGGTATTCACATTGTAGACTTACATAAAACAGCTGTTAAATTGGATGAAGCTTGTGGAGCTTTAGAAAAATTAACTTCTGCAGGTAAAAAAGTTCTTTTCGTAGCTACTAAGAAGCAAGCGAAAGAAGTGGTTGCAAAACACGCTTCTGAACTTAATATGCCTTATATTACAGAAAGATGGCCAGGAGGTATGCTAACGAATTTCGTTACTATCAGAAAGGCTGTAAAGAAAATGAACGCTATCGACAAAATGAAAAAAGACGGTACGTTCGAAACTTTATCTAAAAAAGAAAGATTACAGGTAGACAGACAAAGAGCTAACTTAGAGAAAAACTTAGGTTCTATCTCTGACATGGTGCGTCTTCCTTCTGCAATCTTCGTTGTAGATATCATGAGAGAACATATCGCTGTAACTGAAGCTAAGAAATTAGGTATTCCAGTTTTCGGTATTGTTGATACAAACTCTGACCCAAGAAAAGTTGATTTCGTTATCCCAGGAAACGATGATGCTTCTAAGTCTATTGATATGATCCTGAACATTGTTTCTGATTCTATCAAAGAAGGTCAGTCTCAAAGAAAAGCTGATAAAGAAAAATCTAAAGAAGAAGGAGAAGTAGTATCTGCTGATAAAGATGCTGATTTCGATGCTGAATAATTAAAGATTTGTCTTTAAAATAAAAAAACCGCTAAGTTAATTCTTAGCGGTTTTTTTATTGAAATTCTGTTAGTTGGAAAGAGTAATACTATAAGTGGATGAGATAAACTCAGTCTTTTTAAAAGCCGAATTACAGACCATTGCTGATAAATTGTAATTTTGATTTTTAAGAACCATAGCATATCCTATTTTGCCAGCGCCAATAGGAATCTTTTTTGAATAATTCTTTCCGGTAATCGTTAAAACTATATTACATCGGGACTTATTGGTAACCGTAATTGAAGTTTTAGGGCTATTTGAGCTATTATTGAATAAATCCGTTAATACATCTGCTGTTTCCGGTTTATAGGTCTTTATTAAAGTATTGTATTCCTGCTCGGTTTGAGATACTGATGGAGTAGATGTCGTTCTAGGTGAGTTTTTAGAAGGAGATGAAGTACCTGTACTGTAAGTTGTACTACAGCTATCTAAAAGAATTGATATACATATCCCAAAAATTATTTTTCCTTTCATACCATTTGATTTAAAAATATAGAAACGAAAAAAGGTAAGAAAATCTTACCTTTTATATTAGTTTATTTTGAACTTTATATATGTGATCGTTTTCCCTTTTGCTGAAAATAACTCTTCGTAATAGGTTCTGATATCTCTTAAATGGGGTGTTCCAGGATCGTATTCAAGCGCACTGTAAATATCATGATGCGCACTTATGATTTCATATCCTGCCCCTTGAAGATAACCTAAGGTATAGCCATGCAAAAATTCAGAATCTGTTTTCAAGTGAATAATTCCTCCTGGTTTTAAAAACTTTTTATACCTGTCAAGAAAGTCTGGATGGGTTAATCTGTGTTTTGTACGTCTGTATTTAATCTGAGGATCGGGGAAGGTGATCCAAATTTCGTCCACTTCATTTTCTGCAAAGAAAGAGTCTACCAATTCGATCTGACTTCTTAAGAATGCTACATTATGCATGTTGTTTTCAACTGCTTCTTTAGCTCCAAACCAAAATCTGGCTCCTTTAATATCTATTCCGATAAAATTTTTCTCAGGGAATGTTTTGGCAAGACCTACAGAATATTCTCCTTTTCCGCACCCTAATTCTAAAACAATAGGATTTTCATTTTTGAAGAAATCTTTTCTCCAGTTTCCTTTTAGTTCAAACCCTTTCAGTGCTTCTTCTCTCGTTGGTTGAACTACATTTGGTAATATTTTGTTTTCTGCGAACCTCGCTAGCTTGTTTTTGCCCATAACGTATAAAATCGGACAAAAGTAATGAAAAAATACCTATTTTTTGATTTTTATAATAGCTTTAAAGGCTTTTTCTGTATTATTTAGGATTGCTCAATGCTACCATAATTGGCTTTTGAACGGTTTTCTGTGACGCATATTGTGCTCCGCAAACCAAACTTGTAAACAGGTAATTTCCTTTTTCAATTACAACAGAATTATCTCCGTGTGCAGGTACAGCAAGGCGATATTTAGTATTTCCGACACCTTCCATTCTTACGATAATATTGCAGTCAGAGTTGTTCTCAATCATCACAATACATTCCTTGGCGTTAGGATCATTGTCAAATAGTGAGTTCAATATTTTTACCGTTTTATTTTTATGCTCAACTGGGTTGCTTGCCATAAGCATATTAAATTCATCAGCTTCTGTATTAGGAATTGCTGCTTTTGTAGTTGTAGTTGCGGTGTTCACTACATATACATTTTGAGTGGTACTCGGTGTGTATTTTACTGATGATACTCCCGAAGCAAGCTCAGCTCTATATTTTGCAATTTGCTTTTCCTTTATTTTGGCATTCATTTCATCAAAAGTAATCTTTGTAGAAGGTCGTCTTTTTAGAAGAGCAAGATTTTCCTGCATACTTTTTACTTTGGGATCTCCCGGAGCTGCATTTTGTATATATTCCTTCATGAGCTGCATTACTCTTGGTTTTATGACGGAACGACGAGGTTCGTCAGGATGAGCATCCCGTAGGAAGGCATTAAGCTCATAGATGTTTTTACTTTTTAAAATGTTACTATAATCTTTGTCTTTCCCTTGTGCGGATAGATTGATACATAATATGGTGCTCAGTAAAAAAAGTAAATTCTTCATTAAAATATATGCTTTTGGAGTTTTGACAGCGGTTCGTTAATTAATAGCTTATAAAATTATAAATATTTTAAAAAAAGATCCCTATTCAAAAAGGAAATTTAAAACTTTTATTTTGCGATCTCCTGAAGATGCGAACTCTTAAGTCTCTTTTGATAAATCGGGAGATATTTTTCAATCGGTATTTTTATGGCTTCAAAGTTTCCTGCCAAAACGTATGGCTCTACATTTTCTGATGTATAGACGAATTGTAAAAAGTTATCAATTAAGTTTTCAGGAATTTTGAACTTTAAAAAATAATCTTTACCCAAATAGTTTTTAATTTGAGTAATGGAAGAGTTCATTCTTTCATAAGCCAGATAACGCTGTTTTTTCTTACGATCTCCTGAAAGTATATCGTAAATACTTTCTAGGCTGAAAGTAAGTCCTCCGTCTCTTAACCCTGCAACCGGAAGTTCAGGAGAAGTGCCATCACCTTTAGGAGCAGGTAATCCGATTACTTTTTTCAGAGCAAGGCTCTTATCTTCTTTTCTGATTGCGTTTACATCATATCTGAGATTGCCCGTAGGTTTGAATCTGCTGATGAGCACTTCCTGAATATCATAATAAGCGATCTTAAGCTCGATCAGATTTTTGCCCTCCAACATCTGTGGATTGATTTTGACATCCTTTCTTTCCGTAATAATTGAAGTAAAACGAATTACATCCCCCAGCTTGGCTTCAATATTAAAGTTACCATTGTAGTTGGTAAGTACTGTTTTTTGAGTGGTAAGATTGGTTACGTATACCTGATTAAGATACAAAATAGAATTGTCTCTTAAAAAAACTTCCCCGGAAAAAAGCTGGGCATTGATTTTAGCTAAAAAAATCAAAAAAATTAAAGTAATTAGTTTCTTCATATAATTGGCAAAATTACATAGAAATACGCCAATTTATCACTTTATAGATTGCAAAAACGGGTTAAAGTATATTAAACTTTAATGTAAAACTGTTAATGATTGTTATAAAAGGCATTTTAAAATTTTTATCTGTGTTTTACCAAAAGCCAGCTTGTATATTTTACGGTAGTAGGAGTTAGCCCGGATTCTACCCAACTAATGAAATACCAATAGGTTGCTGTAGGTACATTTCTGCCTCCCATTCTTCCGTCCCAGGTGTAATTATTGGTAGGAGTACCTCTGAAAACTTCGGCGCCATATCGGTCAAAAATTCTAAATTCAAAGTTGGTTTTATCAGCAAGTCCGGAATAATTAATCTGGTCATTGTGCCCGTCTCCACTCGGAGTAATAGTATTGATAAGTTTTACAACAACAAAAGGCTTCTCGACCATTTGGCAGCTTTTAGAATCTCTTACATATACAACGTGGGAGCCTCTTGCTACATTATAGAAAACATTGGAACTCTGCCAGTTGATTCCATCCAAAGAATATTGGTAAGGCGGAAATCCACCTCCTACATTTACTGTGACTGTTGTTCCGTTGATGTCGATGGAAAGAATTGCCGGAAGCTGGGCTTCTGTAACGTTTACATATTGTCTGTACACGCAGCCATTATAAGTAAGGTCTACCCAATAATTTCCAACAGGAACATCGGCAATATAGGATGTTGTGGCGCCTGTGCTCCAAACATACGACTCAAAGCCTGAACCTGCATCCAAAGTAGTGGTTGTTTTTGCACAGATTATCTGATCTAATAAAATATCGGATTTTTTTGGCGTTTTAATAGTAATAATTATTTTCCCTATAGCAGGACAAACTCCGTTTTTTTCAAATCTTATGTAAATAGTTTGGGTTCCGGAAAGACTTATGGTGCTATTGATAGGAGTTGTACCGTTCTGTGCATCCTGCAAATTGCTGTGGAAGGTATATGTAACGCCGGTATCTGTTGTAAATTGAGGGATAAAAGGCAATAAATTTACCTGCTTACTGCCATCCAGATCTTCATCACAAATGCTTGTTGTAACGCGATCGGTTAATAGTGGGATTTGCTGTCCAATAGAGAAGTTTAAGGGTTGTACTACTGCCGCACATCCGTTCGGTGAATCTACTCGAATATAAATTGTCGTATTTGTTGTGTAGCTCCAGCTATTAGGAAGGGTGTTGGAATTTCCTGCATTGGCATCTGTAATACTTGCATAATACCTTACATTGGTAAAATAAGTAGGGTTATTAAGAACAATTGGGGTAATGTTGAGCAGATTTATGGTAACGGTACCGTCAAAATTATCATCACAAAATACTCCTGAATAATTAGGAGTTATTACAGCAAGATTATAAAGTGTTAATGTGATTTGAGCGATGCTTTTGCAACCATTATTATTTTTTACAACAGCATAGACAATAGTGCCGTTTGCTGCAGTGTAAGTTGTAGGAGATGTAATAAGCGCACCTGGATTTTCAGTCTGAGCATCTGCTAATGTTGGATAGTAAGTAACTGTGATAGGAGAGTTGTTGCTTACATTGGCAGAAGTCAGGTTGAAAGTACCCTGATTGTTTATATTACATGCATAAATTGTTGCATCTGTGGTTGTAAGTGCTTCTAAATGAATCGTGACTGTAACTGTTTCACAATCTGGAAAAATAGGGTCATTTCCACAAAATGTATATGTGAATGTATCTGTACCTGTTAGTGTTCCGGGGTTAGTTGGGGTATAAGTAATAACTCCTGTTGTGGGATTGATACTGGCTGTACCAAGTGAAGGTGGAGCCACTATTGACACCGTAGAAGGAACGGGAGTTTGTGTTGATGTTGTAAAAGTTGGAATTATTGTTTGGGAAGCACAAACATTATAAGCAGAAGTACTTTGTTTTGTACAATTTAAAACTTTAATTTCATTAGAAATTAAAGGAGCACAGCTTCCCATAGTTACAGAACAGGTATAAAAACCGGCTTGGGTAGGGTTGTAGGTAGAGCTTGTAGCTCCCGCAATTATTGCTCCATTTCTGTACCATTGATAGCTGTCATATATTAGCGGATCGACGGTAAGCTGAATCCCCGGAGCGCAGCCTGCCCCGGCTTGTAAAATGACCGGCTGTGTTGGGAACCCTGCAAAAAAGCCTCCATATCCTACTGCATCGCTTCCTGCATTAATTCCGGCAGTAATAGCTTTATTGGAAATAACAGTAATAGTTCCTGTTGTATTAGGAATTCCGTAAGTTACCCAGTTATTGGTTCCGGTCATGTCAAAAGGACCTGTATTGGCCGGAGGAGTATTGCCATTTACTGTTACAACCGCTCCTTTTTGAGTAATCAGATTTAATTTGGTAGGAATATTTAAAATTCCGGTAGGATTATTATTTGAAAGGACAAAGTTTTCATCAATAAAACCGAGCTCGTTGATTTGTTTAGGCAGGTAGCAGTTTAGTGCAGGGATAAAATTAAAACCTCCGGTTGCAACCTCGCTACCAGATGTCGAATCTCCGGCAAGCATTTGATAGACATAAGCGTTTTTCGTGGTTCTTACGTATAAATTGTAATGGCCGTTTCCTTGCAAAATATATTTGGTGTCAGGAATTACATAATATTGTCCCGTATTTAATGTTGCAATAGGAGGAATCTCATTGTTCACATAAATTTGGGTATTGTCTTCCGTAGCGATTACTAAAGCTGTTTCCATATTAGAACCAATGCTACCATTTCCTTTTACTAGGGCAAACTCGGTTCCTAATCTTTCAACAGGCACAGCCTGATCCATCAAAATATCTGAGCTTGAAGGGTAATTGCCTGCATACTGTCCGTTAAAATTACCATTGGTAACATTGATCGCTTTATTAGCAACAATTTTTGCTCCTATAAAACCATCAAAATTTCCTGCAATATCTCCGATACCGTCAATAATGAAGGATTTACCTTTATTTAAAGTAAATGTCATTGTAGGATTGGTAACCCCGGTTGTTCCATTTGAAAACTGAACAGTCGATTTATATCCCGAAATAGTAACTGTCGTATTGTCTTCAGTTGCTAAAATACTTGTCATGAAGTTCAGGATATTATTGCTTACTGTAATAGGAGCATTGGCAGCATAAAAAGTTTTTCCGGTAGATGGTATTCCTTTCGAGGTAATGATTTCGGCGTGATTGAACACAGAAAACCTCAAATTGGCATAAAAAGGAAAATCTGCCTTCAGATAAAGACCTTTGGTGATAGGAGTGAAGAGGTCTGTTTGTAAAGTTGTGATAATATAATCTCTAAGAACATCAAATCTCTGAGGATTGTTTTTACTGATTGTTACGGTGCCAATTAAAATATTATTATTATAAATGTTTACAGGAAATGGTGTTGAACGGTTGGTTGATAAGTAAAGCTTTTGATAAGGATTGGGGTTTCCTGTTCTATCCATCATGGGAGCAAACCAATGTTCTCTGTCCAACTGTGCAAAAGTAGACACGAAAATGAAAAATATAAATAAAAAAGATAGAATTTTTCTCATTCAGGGGAAGCTTTTGACACAAATTTAATAATAAAAAGTAGTATTAACTTGAAAAAGTAACAAAAAACCACGATTTAAAATCGTGGTTTTTAATAAATTTTAGTATAAGTAATATTTACTCTCTGTTTTTAACCAAAATCCATCCGGAATATTTAACTGGAGTTTGTTTAGTATTTGGCTCATTCCAGCTTACGCTGAACCAGTAGCTTCCGGTAGATACTTTTTTGCTTCCGTTCGTTGTTCCATCCCATTTGTATCCGTTTGCTTTGTTTGCCTGGTAGATTTTAGTTCCATATCTGTCAAAAATGTCGATTACCAGATTTGATTTATGTCCTAATTCAGAGTAATCTAAAACATCATTTACACCATCATTATTCGGAGTAATTACGTTGATAATGTTAGGAATTGTAATTTCTACAGAAATAGGATTACAATCATATGCATCTTTCACGTATACCATTCCGCTTCCTCTAGGAACATTTGTGAAGACATTAGAATCTTGCCAGCTAATGTTGTCCATAGAATATTTATAAGGAGCCGTTCCTCCTGTTGCATATACAGTAACTGTGGTTGTAGCTATATCAATACTTGAAATTACAGGTTGTTCGGAAGCATATACTTTTACCGTTTGTCTTGTCCAACATTGTCCGGTTTTTAAATTTACCCAATATGTACCTACAGTAACATCAGATATTGTTTGCGTTGTTGCTCCTGTACTCCATAAGTATCCATCAAAATTAGGACCAGCATCTAATGTGGTTTTATCTTCCATACAGATAATCTTATCAGTTAATACTGTAGATTTAGTTGGAGGGAATACAACAAGTGTAACTTTAGCAATTCTATAACATCCGTTTCCGTTTGTTACCCTTACAAATACAACCCCATTTGGTGCGATATAGTTATCAGGAGTTAAAATTTCATTAGTTCCGTTTTGTGCATCAGTTAATGAAGGATAATATTTTTTTGTTACACCTCCTTGTCCGGAAACTGGAGCTGTGGTAAGATCAAATTGCCCTGTCGCTGTATTGGTTTCCAGGAAACAAGTTCTTAATGTCGCATCAGTTACAATAGGAAGTTCAGATACATTTAAAGTTAAAGTTACCTCTTCACAATCTACAAATTCAGGAGCTATACCGCAGAATTTATATACAACAGTGTCAGTTCCAACGAAGTTAACATTTGGTGTGTAGTTAATAACACCGGTTACAGGATTTACTGTTGCAATACCATTTGTAGGTGGTGTAACAATAGTTACCGAACCAGGATTATATGTCTGTGTTGAAACAGTAAATTCTGGAATAATAGTCTGTGAAATGTCGCAAACATTCATTGTTTTTGTAGACTTGGTCAAACAAGTGAACACTTTGAAAACTGGGGTTGTTTCCGGCGGACAACTTCCAATAGTAACTTTTACAGTGTAATCACCTCCTACGGTTGGCGTATACGTGTTGGAATTGGCACCGGTAATTGGGTTGCCATTTAAAAACCATTGATAACTATCATAACTGTCGTCAACTTCTAAAACAATGCCAGGGATACAGTCTCCCGTTGTTTTTGAAATAAGAGGGATTGATGAGAATCCGGCGAAATATCCACCATATCCTGCTGTGCTATATCCTCCGTTGATACCTGCAGTTACTGCTTTATTTGAATTAATAGTAAGGTTTCCTGTAACTCCTGTAATACCATAGGTTACCCAGTTTGAATTTCCTGAAAGAGGAAACGGCCCCTGTGCAGCAGTTGGAGTTATTGGTGCACCACCATTAACACTATATGTAACCGTTGCTCCCGTTTCAGTAAGAATGTTTAGCTTTAACGTGATGGCAGAAGTAATCGAAGGCATTTCGTTTACTTTACCAATTTCATCAATTTTTCTTGGTAAGAAACAGTTTAATGGCGGAATATAGTTGTATCCTCCGGTTTGAGATCCGTCTCTAGCGACTGTTTGATACAGATATACATTTTTTGTTGTACGTACATAGATATTAAAATGCCCATTTCCCTGATTAACGTATGAGGTTTCGTTTATTCTGTAATAATCTCCTTCGTCAAGCGTTGCTACAGGTGTTGCTATATTATTCAGATAAACTTCAGTGTTGTTTTCTGTTGCGATGATAATCCCTCCTTCCATATTGTCTGCAGGGTTTAGTGATAAACTTTTTACCATTGCAAATTCATTTCCGAGACGATTGGTCGGAACAGATTGATCTAAAATTAAATCTGATCCACTTGGACTGGTTCCAAAGTTTCCGTTTGCATTTCCATTGGTTACAGTAATAGGTTTATTAGAAACAATTTTTGCACCGATAAATCCTGTTCTATTAACTGCGGTTTGGCTTAAAAGCCCGGCAAGAAGATAAGATTGTCCTTTGTTTAATGTAAAGGTAACTGTTAACGGTGACGGAGTGTTGTTGATAAACTGTATATTAGGGTCATAACCTGAAACAGTTACTGTTGTACCGTCTTCAGTGGCTAAGATACCGGTTGTAAAATCTATTAATGTGTCAAATGTACTAAATGCATAAGTAATAGGGGTTGCTGCTGCATAAAATTTTGTACCTATACCAGCCTTTCCTTTGGATGTTATAATTTCTCCATGACTGAGTTGTGCAGCTCTTAAGCTACAGAAAAAAGGCTTATCTCCTTTCAGGTATAATCCTTTCGTAATCACTGTAGCTGCTTCAGAAGCAGTGCTTGTAGAGATAAGAGCAGGAGCAACCGTATAGGTTTGAGGAGATCCCTTACTAATTGTAATAGTAGTCAGGAGAATATTATTGTTGTAAATCTTTACCGGAAAAGGTGTTGTGGAGTCTGTAGAAAGATACAACGCATTGGCATACCCTGTAGCGCTGGTTGCCATAAAGTATGGAGCTATCCAGTGTTCAGTATCTCTCTGAGCAAACAAAGTATTGATTGAAAAGAAAATCAATACGAAGCTGAGTAGAAATTTTTTCATAAACGTTAGAATTAGGATTTTTGCAAAATTAAAAGAATATTTGATATGTTTTGTAAAAAATATAATAAAATATGATAAAGAAATAATAAAAAAGCCACAATGTTTTTAAATTGTGGCTTTAAAATATAGTTTTAAAAATTATTCTCTGTTTTTCACAAGGATCCAACCTGAATATTGTATTGGGGTTTTAGCCTTATTCGGCTCGTTCCAGTTAATATGATACCAGTATGTACCTGTTAACACTTTTTTACCAGAACCTTTTCCATCCCAACGGTAATTGTTAAACTTATCTCCGGTGAATATTTTGTTTCCATATCTGTCATAGATCACAAAAGTAAGATTTTCTTTGTAAGCCAATTCACTATAGTCAATATAATCATTTACATTATCTCCATTAGGAGTGATAGCGTTGATTAAGTTAGGAACAGTTACTTCCACAGAGATAGGAGCACAGCTGTAAACATCCTTCACATAGAAAGTGTGCTGCCCTCTCGATAAGTTTGTAAATACATTAGAATCTTGCCATGCAGTAGTTCCGTCCACAGAATATTTATAAGGAGCAACTCCTCCGGTAACAATTACAGTAGCAGTGTTGTTGGTAATTTCAATTTTGGTAATTACCGGATCCTGAGCTTTTTTAACATGCACGGTTTGCTCTAAGAAACATCCGTTATGTTCAAGAATTACAGTATATTCTCCTACAGGTACTCCCTGAATAGAAGACGTTGTAGCTCCGGTACTCCATTGGTAGCTGTCATATCCTGGTCCTGCATCCAATGATGTTCTCTCATCGATACAAATAAATTTGTCAACCAAAACGGGAGATCTCTTTACAGGAATCGGAACTAATTTAATTTTTGCAGTTCCGCTACATCCTCCATCAGCAGTTATTTTAACATAAGCATATCCTCCTGCTGAAGCATATTTTTTAGGTTCAGTGATTTCGTTATTATTTGTATTCAGATCATTAAGAGTAGGATAGTATCTTTTCGTGATCGGAGAAGGGTAGTCAGTAACGTTTGCTGTTGTAAGATCGAACAATGCAGTAGCATCAGTGTCATACTGGCATCCTGTAATTGTAGGTTCTTTTACGACAAGCGGTACTATTTTTATGGTTTGCGTTACCTGCTCACAGTCTACAAATTCAGGATCGTTTCCACAGAATTTATATACAAATACATCTGAACCTGCAAAACCCGTATTTGGAGTATAAGTGATCGTTCCGTTTGTGTTTACTACTGCTGTTCCATTTGTTGGAGGTGTTACAATTATTACAGTATTAGCCACTGGAGTTTGTGGTGATGAAGTAAATGCCGGTTGTAGAACTTTCTTACCACAGGTTTCATCTGTTTTTGAAGTTTGTTTTAAGCATGAGAATACTTTATAAGCAAGTGTTACTACAGGTTGACAGGCTCCCATAGTTACCCGAACAGTATAGTTTCCTCCTACTAATGGAGCATAGGTATTTGATGTTGCTCCAGGAATAATATTGCCATTCCAATACCATTGGTATGAATCGTATCCCGGATCTACTTCCAGAATAATACCTGGTGCACATTCTCCAGTCTGTTTAGAGATAACCGGAACAGATGAGAATCCTGCAAAATACCCTCCGTATCCTGCAGAGCTGTACCCTCCGTTTACTCCTGCGGTAACAGCTTTGTCAGATTGAATAGTAACATTTCCGCTGATGCCGGAAATAGCATAAGTAACCCAGTTTGTATTTCCTGTTAACGGAAACGGACCCTGTGCTGCAGTTGGTGTTATAGGTGCTCCACCGGTACTATAAGTAACAGTTGCACCTGCTTCAGTGATAATGTTAAGTTTTAGTAAGAACGTACTGGTAGGTTGTCCACTAGTAGTATTGGTTAAAGGCATTTCGGATACAAGACCGATTTCGTCAATTTTTCGAGGTAAAAAACAGTTCAGCGGCGGTATATAGTTATATCCTCCATTGTTTTTGGTATTACTATTTCCAGAAACCAATTGATAGAGGTATACATTTTTGGTAGTCCTTACGAAAATATTATAATGACCTGAAGTTCCCTGCTGCACATAGTCCGCATCTAAAATTCTGTAAAACTGACCTTCATTAAGGGTGGCAGCCGGAGTTGTTCCATTATTAAGGTAAACTTCAGTATTATTTTCTGTTGCAATGATTATTCCCCCCTCCATATTGTACCCGGTACCCAAAGTACCTAAAGTTCTTATCATGGCAAACTCTTTTCCTAAACGATCTGTTGGAACTGATTGATCCAGAATTAAATCTGATCCGTCATTAGTCCCATTCGCATAAAACCCATTCGCATTACCGTTGGTTACAGTTACAGGTTTAGTAGCAACTATTTTTGCACCAATAAAACCCGAAGTATTAGCTGTGATGTTTGCTTCCCCGGCTAATAAATAAGACTGCCCTTTATTTAAAGTGAATGTAATTGGAGCAGTAGCTATACCCTGATTCACAAACGAAACTCCAGGATCAAATCCGGAAACAGTAACAGTGGTATTGTCCTCGGTGGCCATAATACCGGTTGTAAAATTATAAGTACTTCCTGTGGTTGTTACCGGGGTGGATGCCGCATAAAATTTTGTCCCGATACCGGCTTTTCCTTTAGAGGTAAGGATTTCACCATGAGAAAAATTATACATTCTCATACTTAAGAAATAAGGTTTGTCTCCTTTTGTATAAATTCCTTTATTTACTATAGAGTAGGCTTCAGTATTATCAGTTACTCTAATGATGTTGCTGGATGCAGATGGTATCTGAAAAACCTGAGGTGTGCCCTTTTTTATGGTAACAGTCCCTATCTGGAGATTGTTGCTGTAAATTTTTACATCAAATGGAGTCGCTGAATCAGTAGAGAAATATAACCCATGAGTGTAAGTGGCACTTTGACTATCAAAATAAGGAGCAATCCAATGCTCAGTATCTTTTTGGGCAAAGATGGTATTAAATGTAAAAAACAATAATACGAAAGAGAATAGAAATCTTTTCATAGTTGTTGGAATTAGGATTTTTACAAAATTAAAATAATATTTTGAATATTGTTTACGAATAATAAATAAAAATTAAAAATAATTTTCATTTTTTCATTAAAATCTGTGCGGAAAATGAAATGTATTGACGGTTATTAACAGATTGTGAAAGTGTTTTAATAGCTGTTTTGAAATTTTTTTAAATCTTTAACGAGATATTTTTTAGAATAATATAAATATATCTAAAAATAAATATATTTTAAGTCGAGCATGAAAAATCCGAAGAAGTATTCCTCCGGATTTAAATAGTATTTAGTTCAATGTCAAACTGTTTTAAATTGAAACTGATTGTTTTTTAGGACGATTTTTATTTTAGGATGACTAGGTAAATAATTCAATTTATTTTTTAATTAATTTTTCTGTATAAATTTCATTTTTATCAGAGATTACTTTTACAATGTATATTCCCTCTTTTTGAGACTGAATGTCAATATCTATCTTCTTCTGTCCTTTGAAGGTTTTGCCATATACTGTATTCCCTATAAGATCTACCACTTGGATTTTTCCCGATTCAACCTTTTGATCTAAAATAATTCTAAATATCCCGTTGTTAGGGTTCGGGGTAACTTGTAATGAACTTTCTTTTGCTGCTGAAACGGAAGGTGCCGCCATTTGTTTCATTCCGCAATTAGGTAAGGATGTAAGCATAAGATCATAATCAAAATAAGGATGGCCATTCCAACACATTACATCATATGTTCCTCCCTGATAGTTGTACTGGAGTCCCAAAAGAAATACAAATTTAGCATCTGTAATTCCCGGGAAACTGAAATCTGAAGGCTGTAGCGTATAGTAAAAATCTGTAGGTGAAGTCATTACCGGATTAAAATTAACTCCATAATCCTGTCCTGTGACTATGTCTCTTGCAATCAATTTCATCGCTGAGAATGTAGCACCAGCAGGCAGTGAATAATTTCCTTCGATTGTCTGTACTTGAGAAGTTCCACATCCATTAGGTTCATATTTAAAATTAATCTCTCCCCAGCCTGAGCTATCACAAATATCTGCTCCTAAATGTGTCCAGTAATCTTCTTCGGATTGATAGATTGCGAAGACTGTTCTAGGGTAATAAAGTCTTGTTGTAGCCCCGGAGTCAGGGTCAGCAATATTTGCTTCTACACTTCCACTATATGATCCTCCTTTGCTTGCAATACATGCTGCAGCCTCAGAAGCTTGCGTGTCTGCACTTACATGGATGATTGCAAATTGTGCTCCTCTGCTTATTTTAAAATCTACTATATTTTTAAAAGTTTCAGGCGTATTTGGTGTAGGGTAATCGTAGTTTACAAGATAAGAACCGAAGTCTAAACCTCCCGTATTTCTTTCAGCATCTGTAAATAAAACTACTTTTAAAGGGTTTGACGGATTTTGATTCAAGGTTGTTTGTGGACTTACAATTTCTGCATTGAAGTTCCCATCTAAAGCATTACCAATAAGGCCTAAAGCTTCATGAAAATGATCTCCATTATCAAGTCTCCTTTGGATAAGCTGTGTCATAAAACTTCCGTGTGAAAAGTCATACTCAATATAAATCTTTGGGGTATATACGGTATTCGCTGAATTATAAATCCCGGTGCCATAATGTACTACGGCAATTCTGTTTTGAGGATTACATGACAAAAGCTTCTGAATCAGTTTTGTAGCACCCAGCTTCATTGATTCAAAACCCTGACTTGTCATAGAGCTTCCGTTATCCAGAACAATAATGTAGTCAGATCCGCCAGCTTGTGCAGATAAAGAATTCCAAGACGTTAGAAATGTCAGGAACATGAATAAAAAAGTTTTTTTCATAGTTAAACGTTTTTTGAATTAAAACGTTTAAAATTAACATAATTATCTACACTAGGTGAAATAAATTATTAAAAAAGTGTAGAAGGTTTATGAGAATCATATTTTTTTGAGAGGATGTAGAAGAAGTCGTGATCTGAATTTATAATTGGGAGAGTAATCAATATCAAAAAAACGACCTCAAATGAAGTCGTTTTACTTTAAATATATTAGAAAAATAATTATTCTCTATTTTTAATTAATATCCATCCCGAATATGAAACCGGCAATTTAGTATCAGGCTCAATCCATTTTAGAATATACCAATAAGTTCCTGTAGAAAGTGTTCTTCCTCCTGATTTTCCATCCCAGATATAATTATTGTCAGATGATTTATAAACAAGTGCTCCGTATCTGTCTACCACTTCTATGGAAACATTTTGTTTTATTCTTAAATCGGAATAATTCAAGACATCATTATGGCCGTCTCCGTTTGGAGTAATGGCATTGATAAGATTAACGATTAAGAAATCCTTTGTTATTGGTAGACATCCATCTTTTCCCAATACGTAAACCTTATGTGGACCTCTTGATAACCCGGTGAAAACATTGGACGTTTGATAATCGATTCCATTTAAAGAATACTGATAAGGAGGAGTTCCTCCGGAAACAAAAATAGTAGCTGTAGAACCTGAGGTTTCAATTCTTGTGATCGTTGGAGCTTGTGCGGTCGTTACATTTACTGTTTGACGATAGACACAACCGTTAAATCCTAAATCTACATAATAAGAACCTGCTCCGACTGTTATGCTTTGAGTGGTTGCTCCTGTACTCCAAAGATATGATGTGAAACCTGTTCCTGCATTAAGTATTGCTTTTTCATTTGAACAGATAACTTGATCAGTGAGTGTGCCTGATTTTTTTGGTGATTTTAATTTAACATTTAAAACTGCTGTATTCGGACATTCTGTAGAACTTTGGAATCTAATATAGAATATGCTTGCAGAAGTAATGACTTGTGAAGCAGGTATGGTATTAACGCCGGCTTGTGCATCAGCTAAAGTAGAATGGAACGTTAAAGTTACAGACGGATCTGCAGTAAACTGATTTTTGTAATCATTTAAATTGGCTGTTTCAGAACCATCAAGATTATTATCACAAATATCAACGCTGATGTTGTTGTTAAGTAAAGTAAGCCTATTTCCAATTTTAAAATTAATTTGTCCGAAAGCCGTTGTACAGGTTCCTGCAGGTGCATCTACTCTCACATAGACTGTCGTATTGGTGGTATACGTCCAGTTTGTGGGTAATGTGTTCGCATTTCCTGCATTGGCATCTGCCTGAACTAAATAATATCTTACATTAAAGCTTGCTGAGTTATTAATGATCTGTGGAGTGATATTGGCAAAATTTACATTAATAATACCGTCAAAATTATCATCACATAATGTGGAGTTAAAATTAGCCGTATTAATATTAGGAGATGGATTTATTGTTAAAGCAATCTGTGCCACCTTTGAACATCCGTACTGCGAAGTGACATTAGCATATACTGTTCCGGCAGGTCCTGTATAAGTTGCAGGAGCTGTAATTTGTCCTGTTAAATTTGAATTCGTAAAATAAGTTACAGTAATTCCGGGATCAGAAGATACGTTGGCTGTAGTAAGGTTGAAAGTTCCGTTTCCGTTTGCATCTGCGCAAGAAGATAACGATGCATTATTTACCTGTAGCACATTGGTATTGATAATAATTTTAAAATATTCAAAATCTGCAGGGTTACCGTTTCCTTGTATATAGTAGATAAAAGAATCTGCAGTGTTTACTGTTAATCCTGCATTAGGAGTGTAAGTGATTTGACCTGTTGTAGGATTCACAGTTGTTGTTCCTGAAGTAGGGGCGGAAATAATTGCAGTATTTGCAGGAACTATATTTTGTGTAGAGTTCGTAAATGCAGGAATAATATTTTTCGTATTACAAGATCCGATATTGTATGTTGTCGTTGTAATTGGTGGACAAAGTGTATAGTTATATGCAGCGGTCAGCCTAGATTCGCAATTGTTTTTTGTAACTAAACAAGTGTAGTTTCCGGCTCCATATAATTCAGGATTGATAGAATAAGAAGTTGCTCCGGGAATGATATTACCATTAAGATACCATTGATAGCTGTCATAAGTATTGTCAACCTGTAATAAGACTCCTAAATAACAATCTCCTGTTTTAGAAATTACAGGCACTGATGAAAAACCTGCAAAATATCCTCCGTATCCTACAGCTCCGCTTCCGGCAGCAATTCCAGCAGTTACGGATTTTGTGGAACTTACAATAACCGTTCCTGATACATTCGGAATGGAGTAGGTTACCCAGTTCGGGTTTCCTGTTACAGGGTAAGGTCCGTTTGCAGCAGCGATCGGGTTGTTGTTAAATGTTACTGTTGCTCCCGTCTGGGTAATGATATTAAGTTTTGTGTTGTACGTTTGTGCACCAATTTGGTTGATAAATCCAATTTCGTCAACTTTATTAGGCATGAAACAGCTTAAAGGAGGAATAAAATTCATTCCGCCTGTTGCATATTCATTGACAGATGCATTACCTGTAATTCCGGCTAATAATTGATAAACATACACATTTTTAGTAGTGGAAATTCCCATATTGTAATTCCCGTTACCTTGATTGATGTAATTGCTGCTCGGAACCATAAAATATTGTCCGGCATTCAGAGTAATTCCTGTACTTACCCCATTCAGGGTAATTTGAGTATTGTCTTCGGTAGCAATCAACAGAGCGGTTTCCATTTGATAAGTAATGTTTCCATTACCTTTTACCAATACGAAATCCTTTCCCAGCCTGTCAACAGGAACGGCCTGATCCATAAGAACATCATTGTTGGTGAAGTTCTGGTTAGTGTATATTCCGTTGAAATTTCCATTGGTAACGGAAATAGGTTTTGTGGATTCTATTTTAGCTCCTACAAGACCCGCTAAATTATATTGTGAGTCTGAACTTACTGCGTCTAAAATATAAGATTGCCCTTTGTTAAGAGTGAATGTTTTAGTAGGAGAGGAGCTGCCATCAGAAAAAATAACGTTCGGATTATATCCGGAAACCACTACCGAAGTATTGTCTTCAGTTGCGGTAATACCTATGGTAGAATTTACATAATTGGCTGTACCTGTTAGAGGCGCAACTCCTGCGTAGAATTTGGTACCTAATCCGGCCAGACCTTTTGAAGTTATAATTTCAGCATGATTTTGTAAGGAAAATCGATAGTTGGCAAAGAATTTTTTTGTGCCTTTTACATACATTCCCATAGAATTGGGAGTAAGTAAGAGGGCTTGATTGGTTGTAATTAAAAAATCATTCGGAATACTTACCTGTACAGGACTTCCTTTACTTACTTGTACGGTAGTAAAGAGCGTGTTGTTATTAAAAACTTGTACCGGAAAAGGGGTTGTCTCATTGGTTGATAAGTATAAGTAGCCACTCAGTCCGCTTGAGCCTGCTTTTGAAGCCATGGGAGCAAACCAATGATCCGTATCAAGCTGAGCATTAAAGAATAAACAAAGAAATGTACAAATGGTTACTAGAAATTTTTTCATTTTTTTCAATAAGGGATGCAAATGTAAGTATTAAAAATCAATTTTTTACATAAAATTTCAACTGTGATTCGTGAGATGGTTAATATTATTAAATATTTAATGATTTTTTAATAAACAATACAATCCTGCAATTGTGAAATGAAAAAATCCCAGTGAAAAATCACCGGGATTGTATTTAAAATTCGAAAGATAAATTATAAACTTACTCTTCTGAATCCTGTTACTTTTAGATCTCCGTTTACAGACTTTACATAGTCAGCAACTGAGATACTTGGGTCTTTAATGAAAGATTGGTGTACCAAAGTATTGTCTTTGTAGAATCTTTGCATTTTACCTTTAAGGATGTTTTCGATAATGTTTTCAGGCTTACCTTCTTTTGTTAGAAGTTCTCTTTCGATTTCTAATTCTTTATCGATCGTTTCTTGAGAAACCATAGTTTCGTCAAGAGCGATTGGGTTCATTGCAGCAGCCTGCATAGAAACAGCTTTAGCAGCTTCATCAGCTCCGTCTACTTTAGCAGAAAGAGAAGTGATCGCAGCAATTTTGTTTCCAGCGTGAATGTAAGCTCCTAAGAAAGCTCCTTCGATTCTTTCGAATGCACCGATTTCGATTTTCTCACCGATAACACCTGTTTGCTCGATTAATTTCTCAGCAACAGTGATTCCGTGGAAATCTGTAGCCAATAATTCTTCTTTAGTTGCAGCAGTGATAGCCATTTCAGCTAATTCATAAGCTAGCTCGATGAAAGCTTCATTTTTGGCAACGAAGTCAGTTTCGCAGTTCAAAGAAATGATTGCACCTAAAGTGTTGTCTTCGTTTACTCTTGCGATTACTGCGCCTTCAGTAGACTCTCTGTCAGCTCTGTTAGCAGCAACTTTTTGCCCTTTTTTTCTAAGGATGTCTACCGCTTTTTCGAAGTCTCCTTCAGCTTCAACTAGAGCTTTCTTGCAGTCCATCATACCTGCACCTGTTTGATTTCTTAATTTTGCTACGTCTGCAGCAGCTGGTGTATAAGACATAATATCTATTATTTTTTTATTTAAAGATTCGTATTAAATTTTAGTTTATTTTTGAGCAGTGCAAAGATAATGATTTTAATGATAAACTAAAAAATGACTTTTCACGTTATTTAGTTATTTAATAATTTTTTAAATATTTAGTTAATGAAAAAAATATTTCTTCTTATACTTTTATGTGTTTTTTCTTTAGGATTTTCTCAGAAAAAGAAAACTAAAGTTAAAGCTAAGGCGGTTGTTGAAAAAGAAACGGCTATTATCTATACAGAGGCAGATGCAGAAAATAGCAGTGAGACGAGAGTGATTGCCGGATTTTTGAAGCAGAATCCCAATCACCCTAAAGTGGATCATTTCAAGAGAAAACTAATGGATATTATTATGGCGACGCCTTCTCCTGTTGAATCTAAACCTATGATGGCATCTGTAGGAAAAGAAAAAGTAGTTCCTAAAACGGATGTTAATAAATCGTTAGCATCAAATACGAGTCTTAAATCTGCTGCTCCGGCAAGAACAGTAAATTATGCAAGCGTAGGCGGAACGAGTAAAAAATCTGAACCCGATGAACACGGGAAAAAAACTGCCGCTTTATTAACACATCTTTTTAATAATGACATCAGCGATAAGGAAGCATATGTAAATGTTAAAAATAAATCGAAGTGTAATATGGAGATGAAAATAAACGGCAAGAAAAACTATAATTTAATTATCCCTGCAAGAAGTGAAAACTATGTAATGGTAGATAAAGGCGATTACCAGCTGTCTACTAAAGTGTGTGATTCACCATATATCACTTCAAAGAAAATTGATAAAGATATTGAGATTGCCTTAAATATAGGAGAATAGAAGATTATAAAAATAATACATAAAAAAGGTTAAGAAATTTTTCTTAACCTTTTTTTATTTTAACCTTTGAATTGTCCCATTGCAATAAACTTGTCTTGTCTTTGGGTTTCAAGTTCCTGTCCTGTGAATTTTGAAAATGCTTTGATATTCTGTAAAATTGAATTTTTCAAATTCAGGAAAGTCGTTTCCGGATCATAATGTGCTCCACCAAGGGGCTCTTCAATAATCGCATCAATGAACTTTTCTCTTAAAGCATCTTTTGGGGTAAGATTCAGCGCATTGGCAGCATCTTCTTTATGATCCCAGTTTCTCCAAAGAATAGAAGAGCAGCTTTCTGGCGCAATTACAGTGTACCAAGTGTTTTCTAACATATAAACCTTGTTTCCAACACCTATTCCTAATGCTCCGCCACTGGCTCCCTCACCAATAATATAAGTAAAGATCGGGGTTTTAAGCTGAACCATTTCAAAAATATTTCTTGCAATAGCTTCTCCTTGACCTCTTTCTTCTGCTTCCAGTCCCGGATAAGCTCCCGGTGTATCTACTAAAGTTACTACAGGAATCTGGAATTTTTCAGCGAGCTTCATTAGTCTTAAAGCCTTTCTGTATCCTTCAGGATTCGGCATTCCGAATCTTCTGTATTGTCTTTCTTTAGTTGTTCTTCCTTTTTGAGTACCAATTATCATTACTTTTTGGCCGTCAAGAGTAATTAAACCACCCACCATTGCAGGGTCATCAGCAAAGTTTCTGTCACCGTGAAGCTCTAAAAAACTGCCTTTGTCTGCCATTCCATTGATATAGTCCAATGCATAAGGACGATCAGGGTGACGGGAAAGTTGTACTCTTTGCCAGGGTGTAAGATTTCCGTAGATTTCTTTTTTCTTTTCCAAAATCTTATCCTCAATCTGGCTGCATGCTAATTTTACATCAACACCACTTTCTTCTCCTACTAAAGAACAAGTTTGATATTGATCCATTAATTCTTTTATAGGAAGTTCGAAACTTAAATATTCCATTTCTTGAAGTAAATTAAATCTTTCAAATGTATGAAAAATATGGTAATTTTATTTAAAATTATTTATAGCATTGTTTATTCTGGAGATAGTTTCCTCTTTTCCAAGAAGTTCCATGATGTCCGGAACATCTGGTCCTTTCAATTCTCCCACCAAGGCTAAACGTAGCGGCATCATTACCTTACCCATTCCCAAACCTTTATTTTCAGCGAAGTCATGAATAATCTGTTTTAAACCTTCAGTATTAAAATCTACACCTTCTAAATTAGAAGCTAATTCCCCTAAAATTACAGATGTTTCGTCATTCCATGCTTTTTTCGATGCTTTTTCATCATAAGAATTCGGAGTTTCAAAGAAAAACTTCCCATTTTCGTAGATATCTGTAGGAAAAGTTGCTCTTTCTTTCATCAGGTGAATTACTTTTAATAATTTTTCATCGGAAAGACTAATGTTGAGATCTGCATTTTTCAAGATATTCAACAATTCTTCGTCAGACGTTTTCTGAATATACTGGTGATTGAACCATTCCGCTTTTTCTTTGCTGAATCTTGCTCCGGCTTTATGAACTTTATTTAAATCAAATTCTTTTGCCATTTCATCAAGAGAAAGAATTTCTTTATCATCTGCAGGAGACCAGCCTAATAAAGCAACCATATTAATGAATGCCTCCGGAAGATAGCCGCTTTCTCTGTATCCTTTAGACACATTTCCTGTTGCAGGATCTGTAAAATTCAACGGGAAAACCGGAAATCCGAATTTGTCGCCATCTCTTTTACTTAGTTTTCCTTTTCCCTCTGGTTTTAAAATTAATGAAAGGTGAGCAAACTGAGGTGCTTCCCATCCCATTGCTTCATATAGTAAAATATGTAAACCTAAAGAAGGGAGCCATTCTTCGCCACGGATCACGTGAGAAATTTCCATCTCGTGGTCATCAATGATATTGGCAAAATGGTAAGTTGGCATTCCGTCATTTTTAACCAAAACTTTATCATCCAAAGTATTTGTATTGACTGACGATTTTCCGCGGATGATATCTTCAAGATTTAATGTTCTGTCAACGGGCATTTTAAATCTTACCACGTACGGTGTTTTTTCATCCAATAATTTTTGAACTTCCTCTTCAGAAAGGGCAAGACTGTTTCTTAAACGGTTTCTTGTTTTGTTGTCGTAAGAGAATACATCACCGTTTGCTTCATATTCTGCGCGAATTGCATCTAGCTCTTCTGCTGTATCGAAAGCAATGTAGGCAAAATCTGTTTTAAGGATCTGCTCTGTATATCTGTCGTAAATATCTCTTCTTTCAGATTGTCTGTAGGGAGCAAATTTCCCTCCTTTTTTAGGACTTTCATCAGCAATGATTCCGCACCATTCAAGGGCTTCTTCTATATATTCTTCTGCACCTTCAACATATCTTGCAGTGTCTGTATCTTCAATTCTTAATACAAATTCGCCACCCTGGTTTTTAGCAAAAAGATAATCATATAATGCGGTTCTTACACCTCCTAAATGTAAAGGTCCAGTAGGACTTGGAGCAAAACGTACTCTTACTTTATCCATTTTCAAATAAAAATTTTTGCAAATTTAAGAAAATGAAAGGGAGTATATAAATGATATTGATATTATAATGTAGAAAATTATTTAATTTATTGTCTTAATAGTAAAAATAAATAAAATTTAATATCAATTTTAGTTTTGAAAAAGTATTTTAATTACTTTCGCTGAAAATTTTTATAAAAACTGAATTATGTTAGAAATTGGAGAAAGACCTTGGGGAAAATATTTTGTCTTGGCAGATGAGCCCAATTACAAATTAAAAAGAATTGAAGTAAATCCCGGACAAAAACTATCTTACCAATATCATCACAAAAGACAAGAACAATGGACCATCATTGAAGGTAATGCTACTGTAGTTTTGGATGATAAGGAAATAAACCTGAAATATGGTGAAAGTATTTTTATTCCTTTGGGGGCAAAACACAGAATGATGAATCTCTCAGACAAGCCTGTTGTTTTCATTGAAGTTCAGACCGGAACTTACTTTGGTGAGGATGATATTGTGAGGATTGAGGATGAATATGATAGAGCATAACAATAATACACACTAAGGATGTCTCGCTGTATCGATAGGCTGAAGCTTTTACCGCTTTTGTTTATAGTTTTTGTAAGTTCCTGCTCACAGGAGCAAGAAAGTTTGTTTGCAGAAAATATACCTGCCGTATCGGATAACAATATTGAATATGGTGGAGTAATGAATTATCTTACGGATATTGGAACACTTAATATTAATGTAATAGCAAATGGAAATTATCCGGGAATAAATGATCCTTCATATATAAAGGATATTAATACTCCTAATTTTGCATATTGTCATCCTGATGTACAATATTTTCCTAATGGTTTCAACGGATATAAATACTGGATGATCTTCACTCCTTTTTTAGGATCAATAGGAAACCTTCGTGAATCTGAAAGATATGAAAACCCAACCGTAGTTGTGTCTAACGATGGATTAAACTGGAGTAGCCCAAAAGGCATGACAGGTCCTTTGCAGAAAGCTCCATCCATGAATGAATGCTTCCCTGAAAAAGACGGAGCTGCTAAATATACTTTTTGGTCCGATGTAGATTGGACTTTTGAAAAAGGTAAATTTTCGTTATATTATAGAGGAAGCTTTATAAAGGCTTCTGCATTACAGAAGAGAGGCGCTAAAAGCCAGAATAATTTGAAAAAATTAAAATCTAATGCTCAGCGAACTATTGTAAGACAGACCTCTACAGATGGAATATCTTGGACTCCTTTAGAAGCTGCTTATACAAGTAATCCTCCATATTCTCCTAAAAATAACCATATCCTTTCACCCAGCATTGTTTATAATGGTCAAGAGTATATAAGCTTTGAGGTAGAAAATAATATTAGTCCGAATTTTCCGGGAAATGATCCATCGTATATTATTCAAAGAACATCTAAGAACGGACTGGATTTTTCAAATTTTCAAAAAAGCAAGGTGGTTAATTTCATTAATAAACCTTGGGTAAAAGTAAATCCGGAATATGCGCCATGGCATATACAGGCAACTTATGTAGATGGGTATTATTTTTTATGTATTGCTGCAGGTGAAGTTAGAAAATATACCTCAGAAATGCTTTATCTTGCTTATTCTAAAGATGGGCTTAATTTTAAGGTATTGGCTAAACCATTTGTAGAACAAAATACGTACAGATCTTGTTTTTTTCCGATGAATACAACCAACGAAACGATTGATTTCGGAGCAATTGTTGCCTATAAATCCGGGGTGTTTAAATATAGGGAGTTCCAGCTTAATAAATCAAAGTTAGATGCGTGTCTTTCTAAGTAATATGTGAATAAAATAATATTTTCTCATTTATCATAATCCCTGTATATAATATACAGGGAAATTTTAATTTTAACAAATGAAAATATTTCCATCAGACCTTAGACAATTTTGAGTTGTTGGATTTATCTGAAAAGCTTGAAATATTTTTTTTCTTTATTTTTATTCCAGTTTGATTGCAATACAACTCCGAAATAATTTTCTTCTAAAGATTCTAATGTAAATTTTTGTTTAAGAAAATCATTATATTGTTTTTCGTAATGAAAAACTTTAAAAAGTGGTTCGGCCGGATAAATAGGGATGATACTATTTTTTAAAAGCCATTCTCCATACCAGGTAAATTCACTTGGCCTTTCTTTAAAACAAGATTCAAAAGTTAGATTGTTCTTTTTTAGATAATTTTCATCAAATGATTTCCAGACTTTTGTTGACCAGATAACAGGGGAAGGGCCAAAATCATATATTTTTCCTTGCCTGTCAAGTTTATCCATGATATACTTTCGGTCATTTAAAAACTCATTTTTTGGGTTAAATCCTATTTTTTCGATATTATTACTGCTCCAGCCAAACAATTCTTTTTGTTCATGAATTATGGTGTATGGAATCTCATCAGAATACATAAAATCATGAGAATAAAAATCTTTTATAAAATAACTATCGGAATCTATGCACACATAATTCTCACAGATATTTAATTTATGTAATTGCGATTTTATAATTTGCTGATAAATCCATTTATTTTCTATATCACATCTTTCAATCTCACTATCTTTTATCAGTTGAAAATTTCTTTCTTTGAATTCATGATCAAAAAAATCGAAATCTTCATCATTCACGGAAACTACCAATGGCAAGTTGTCTTTATTATGTTTTATAATTGAAGTGACTAATTTTTTAAAAACAATGAAGTCGTTTCTATAAGTCTTTATAAATAAGATCAGTTTTTCCATTATAATTTTGAATAAAGTCCATTATATATTCCTTTGATATATGCTTTTGCCAAAGAGAAATTATTGTTTTTTAAAGCATTTTTAGCAAGTTTCCAACGCTCTTTTTTTACATATCGTATATTCCCGTCATATAAACGGCAAAGCCATAGTCGGTTCCTGGTCATATAGTATTCGTAGAAACTTCCCTTTTCACTGTATGTATTAAAAGCAGATACCTTTGTATTGACAGCTAATTTCCATTTAGTTTTTCTTGATATTCTTAAACACCATTCAGATTCTTCGTAATACATAAAAAACTTCTCATTCATAAATCCAACCTCATCTATAAGTTCTTTTCTAAACATAATAGCACTTCCATCTACATAATCAATTTGATAGTTGTAAGACAGCATTTCAATATCTGATTGATCTGAGTTGAAATTGACGTGGCCTCCCATAAATCCCTTCTCAGGAAATAATAGTCCACCATCTGAATAAATTTTATTTTGATTATTTCTGTAACAAATTCTAGGGCCAATTACTCCCACATCGGGTTTGTCTTTTAAATCATTATATAGGGTTTCAATAGTTGAGAGGTTGATGTCAATATCAGGATTTAAAAGCAGGAAATACTTTTTATTGTCTTTAATAGCTTGTTTGATTGCTAAATTATTGCCATGAGCATATCCTCCGTTTCTATCACTTATTATACAATTGATTTCTTTTTGTAAGGAAAATTCTCGAATTTTATTTTTATCTTCCGAGTTATTATCTACAACATAAATTGATTTTTCAAAACAATTTTGTTCTAATAATTTGTTGACTTCTCTTGAAGTATCATCAAAAGAATTGTAATTTAAAATAATAATGGCTAGATCTTTCATTTGTAAAATTTATTACACTTTTTTCTCCCTTTTAATCTGTATTTATTAGCTGCGAATATTAAAAGTTTATAGAGAATAGTTTTATTAAAAATTTAAAGTCTTTTCCCAAAGTTTAACCGATTTTTTTTCTGAAAAATTATTCTTGAAAAAATAGATGGCTTCCTGTTTTTGTTTCTCGTAGCCTGATAAATCATTTAAAAGATTTTTGATAATATCTGTAAATACTTTTTCATCATCACTTACCATACAGCCGTTATTTTTTTTGTCTGAAAAACCGTCAACTGCTTTTTCGGTTCCTACAACAGGTAATCCGTAAGACATTGCTTCTACGACTTTAATTTTTATACCAGTTCCTTTCAGCATCGGGCATATTGCTATTTTGCTTGCATGATAATACGCCTTTAAATCGTCTGCAAAAAAAACTTTTTCAATATTTTCATGATCCGGAACGTGTTTACAGATTCTTCCAATAATACAAATTTTTATTTCTTTAGGAAGAAGAGGCAATACTTTTTCAACAAACCAGTTAATTGATAATACATTGAACGGATTGTCGCTGCCTACAAATATAAGATCATATTTTTTTTCAGTGTTTGTGTCTTCGAAATTTTCCGGAAAACTTGGCGGAATATTAATCACTTTGTCTCCCAAAAAACTTTTAAAAATAAAATACTCATCCTGCGAAATGGTAACCACTTTATCATAAAACGAAAGATTATTAATTTCTTCACCAAATCTTTTGCCTAAATCTAAGTTTTTATTATTGTAAAATTCATTCAACGTAATCCAGTCGTGGGTATCAACAATTGTTTTGGCTCCTTTTAAATCCTGATCGCGGATAAGATCTGTCCAGAACTCATAATTGATCAAGATATAATCGTACGTTTTCTTATCAAGAATAGCACTGAAATAATCTTTTAAATACTGAGTAAGGTATTGATTGGAATTTTCTTTATTAAATTTTTTCTGAATTTTATATTTCCAATACTCTAAGCTCAGTTTTTTCTTTGGTGGTTGGGTCTTCAGCACAAAAATGTCATTAATAATTGCAGGGTCGATATTTTCAGCAGAATCTCCAAAACTTTTGTAATAATCTTCTACACCAACAAGGTCAATGTTTAAACCTAATGATTTCAATTGTTTAAGGTTGGTATAAGTACGCAGTACATTGCCTGCTCTTTTAGAGAAAGGACTTTCAGGAAAGAAAAATAATAAGTTTTTATTAGAAAAATTCATTAATGATTTTGTTTAGGATGAGAGCCTTTTGAAAGTTGAGAAAATAAATGCTTAAATTCGTTCTCGCAAAAAACCTGGACAAAATAATAAATTTAAAATGGGAATTAAAAGATTTTTTAAAAATAAAATCAAGGATTATCAATTTATCAAAAATAGAAGAAAGCTAACCATTAATCTTCTTAATCTTGATTTTTTTAAAAATTACGTATTTAATTTTCCTATTGAAGAAAAGCCTGAGGTTTCAATCATTATTCACAATGTTGGAGATTCAAAAATAGTGCTTAATTGTCTTTACAATATTGAAAAATATGATAGTGAGATTTCCAAAGAAATCATTATTGTTGGGAATGAAAATGATGAATTTTTAAAGAAAATAAAAGGTATTCAGGTTATAGAGAATCCTGAAAAATTTAAAGTTGTAAAGATTTTAAATGCTGCAATTTGTAATGCAAAAGGAAGGTTTATTTACTTATTAGATTCTCATTCTTTAGTTCAAGAACACTATCTTTTAAGCTTAATTAATATTTTTAGAAAAAAAGAAAAAGCAGGAGTGGTAGGTTCTAAATCGATTTCTTCTGAAAATACGATTATTGAAGCAGGTAATCTATTGGCTAAAGATGTTGAAATTATAAAATTGGGGAACTCACAGTCAATCGAAACTCCACATTTTAATTTTGTCCGAAAGGTAGATTTCTGCAGTAGATCTGTAGTGTTTGAGAAAATAGGTCCAACCGGAAAGCCTAATCTGTTAGATGAAAGTTTTTCTGATGTATATTTTGCTGTTGCTGATTTCTGTATGAGATTGAAGAGTGAGTATGGTCTTGATACCTATTATAATCCTTTTTCTGAAGTTCTCTATGTAGGAAATAGAGCTGATCCGGAAAATATTGAGTATGATAAAATTTTGTTTAAAAAAATACAGAATGAATTTTCAGCTTTAAATGTTAACGCAATATATAAGAAACCGAACTTTCTCTTTTTAGAAGAAAATATGCCCAAACCCGATCAGGATTCCGGATCGAGAAGGTTTTTAGAAATCATTAAAATTCTTCAAAAAAAGAACCATAAAATCACTTTAGCAGTAAGACATTTTGATGAGGTGACTGATCTCGCTTATGTAAAATTCTTCAGAGGAATAGGCGTGGAAGTGTGTATGGATTACGTTACGGCAAAAGATAAAATTGTAAGGGTATTAGATCAGGTAAAAGAAGCGGTTCGTTCCGTAGATGTTATCTGGCTGTTCAGGCCAATAGGTTTTGATTATTGGTATCATGATATCAAGCATCTCATTTCAGGAAAGAAACTGGTGTATGATATGGTAGATCTTCATTATTTGAGAATGGAGAGAGAGAATAAGTATATCGAAGTAACAAATGATAGAGCCAAACTCATCAATTTCTTCAGAGAGAAAGAATATTTTGGTATGAATACCGTAGATGCTGTGGTGTCTATCAGCGATGAAGAGAAAAATGCGGTTTCGAAAAATGGAGTAGGCATTGAGAAAATATTTACAGTAAGCAATATTCATCAGGCTGCGACTCCAAAACCGGTTGAGTTTTCAAATAGAGATGGGCTTCTTTTTATTGGAGGGTACAATCATTTGCCAAATATTGATGCGGTTAAATTTTTACATGACAGTATTATGCCTTTGGTATGGGAAAAGAATAAAAATATCAAGGTATTCATTTTAGGTCCGGATTTTCCTGAGGATTTAAAACAAAAATATCATTCAGAGAAATTTCAGATATTAGGATTTCAGAAATCTGTTGATCACTGGTTCGAAAATGCCAGAGTTTTTGTAGCACCGCTTCGTTACGGAGCCGGTGTGAAAGGGAAAATCGGGCAGGCTTTAGAATTTAGATTACCTGTAATTACTACAGGAATCGGGGCGGAAGGGATGAATCTGGAAGACAGAAAAACAGCATTGATTTCTGATGAAGCCCCCAAAAATTTTGCAGATAAAATTATTGAGCTTTATGATGATAAAGAATTATGGCAGGTTTTACACGGAAACAGCCTTTTGCCGCTTTCAAAATTCTCCATAGAAACTCAGGAAAAAAACATAAAAAAAATGCTTAAATACTTAGGATGCGAAGATTAACTTTTATAAATCTTTTGATATTTTTTAGGCTTAAAAATTTTATAAATCAATTTTCTGTACCATTCATTATAATATTTGGCTTTATACTTTTTATTCTCCCGGATTAGGCTCATAATACTGTGGAAATCTAGTCCGTTTTGTTTGTAAAAAGTATAATGCTTCTTATAAATTTCAAAAAAATTATCAGATAGTTTTGAACTGTTGTCAATACTTGTATTAGTCAATGAATTGGTAGTATTTCTGATTCTGTAAAAGAACAAAAATTCATCAATTTTATAAACTTTTATTCCTTTTTCAATTAAATAGATCCAGAAATCCCAGTCTTCATAATAGTTTAAGTTTGTGTCAAATCCCCCTACCTTTTCAAAGTCTTCTTTGTAAATAAGTGCAGTAATAGGAATACAGTTTTCAATTAAGAAATCAAAGGTGTTAAAAGGCTGTAAAACCCACTCTTTATCTGTTTTTTCAAAGAATTTCCCTTTGGTGTAACAAATTCTTATTGCTGGGTTTTTAAAGAGGATCTGATGTGTTTTTTCTAAAAAAGTCTTATCGATTATATCATCACAATCCAGAAAAAGGATATATTTTCCAGAAGCATGCTTTACACCGTTATTCCTTGCAGAAGATTGCCCCTGGTTTTCCTGATGAATGAGTGTTAAGTTCCTGAATGCCTCATTGTTTTCGATAGCGTCTAAAACAGCTTTATCGGAACCATCATTGACAATAATGATTTCAAAATCAGGATACGTTTGCTCATAAACACTTTTCAGCGTTTCATAAATATAATCCTCACCATTGTAATAAGGAATTATAATAGAAATTTTTTCACTCATGTTTTTAAGAAATTAACGTTTTAAACCAGTTTTCAAAACTATATTTATCTTTAATTTCAGAAGGTATTTTCTGATAAGGACTTTCAATAAAATTTTTTAATTCATCCTCGCCATCTTCTCCTATGATAAATATATTTTCTTTTTTATAAAAATCATAGTTTTTTACATCAGCATTATCTGTAATCAGTTTTTTATGATATTTTAAAGCTTCAAAAAACCTGAAAGATAATCCGTTATGTTCCTTTAGTTTTAAATCTAAAAGAGCTTTGGAACTTTTTACATGATTCATGTTTTCTTCATAGGGCAAAAACTGATTGGTAAATGTAATTTCACCCTCAGCTTCTCGTTTGCTCCAGGTAAATAAAAGAATTTTTTGCGAAATATTTTTCAGAGTAAATATTTTTGAGAGGTTCTTTAAAACTTTGAAACGCTCTTCAATATAAGTTCCTAAATAAAAAATATCCTGCTTTATTATTTCTTCTTTTCTGTTTTCATTATAATTAAAAAAGAAATTGGTCAGAAAATAGACCTTATTTTTTTCATCTACATCACTTTTGTCAAAAACATAAAAAGTATCAAAGAATTTAATTTTCGAATAAATTGCAGGTGTTCTGCTAAGACCATCCCAATGGTTTCCCACTAGTTTTTTGGTTTTTGTTTTTATAATACGAATGAATTCATCTGAAAAAAAATCAGTATTCAGCATTAAGATTACATCGTAATGAGGAAGCTTTTCTGCTTTTTTTAATAATGTTCTTTCAATGAATTCTTTACGGAGTTTTTCTTTATAATCTTTATCTCTTAGAATCGTTTTCCGATAAAGGTTTTTGACTTTTTGAGCCATATTTTTGTACCTGAAGCTTTCCTCAGCATAAAAAATAAAATCAACATTTTCATAGCCCAAATCATCCAGGTTCTTTCTGATCAGATTGGGAATTTCAGCATAGTTATGCATGATGATGAGAATTTTTTTCATCGGTATAAAAATTTGAAAATGAATGATAAAAGTGGCTTTTCAGACTTAATTTTTCTTTTTAAAAGAATGTGTTCAGTCCGGATATAGTCCAGTAGTCGTTCAATGGTCGTATTGGGAGTGTTTTGAAGATATTCCTTGAATTTTTTCTCTTTATCATTGAGTGTTCTGAACTTAATTTTATAGTCTCTAAAGCTTTTAGGTTCCCTGTTCACATCAAATTTTTGAATCATTTTCTCCTTTGACTTTTCATCTTTAGGGTAAGATATTCCGCCAACCTGCTGCTCACTGTGGATTCGATAACTAAAAAGTTTATCGTTAATAAAATCGAATCTATTTTTTTCTGATGAAATTATGGCAATCCATTCGTCATGATGCAATCCGCCAATTAGTGGAAAAGGCAGTACTTTTTCAACAAAAGATTTTCTTATGGCCATGGCCGCTCCTGTTGCAAAATTTCCTGCGGTACAGAACACTTTAAAATAATTTATACTGTTCCTATTCTGCTTTAAGATTTGAGGAACATCCCAAACTGTATATTTTTCAAGTTTATTGTTAATGTCATCAATTAAATAACCATTTGAGCAAAGAACATCTGTTTGCTTATTTAAAGTGAAAAATGTATTAAAAACCTCTACTTTATTATTTTCCCAAACATCATCCTGATCACTTAGAAAAATAATGTCTCCGGTACACAGTGTAATAGCTTTTTCAAAATTCTTTACACTTCGCAAATTTTTTTCGTTAATGTAAATTCTGAATATTCCGGGAAATTGCTTTTGATAATCGCTTAAGATTTGATGTGTTTTATCTGTTGAACAATCATCGCAAACAACAATTTCGTCTACTTCAAGAGTTTGATTTAAAATAGAATCTATTTGTTGATGAATGAATTTTTCGCCATTATAAGTGCAAAGTGCAACAGATATTTTTGTCATTTGCTCAGATTAAAAACAGTATTTACCCAATTATCGAGAGTGTATTTATAGTATATTTCTTGAGGAATACTTTGATATTCTGTTTCAAAAAATGATTTTTCAATATTACTAAAATCCTCATTCAGAATTAATATATTATTGGGATTATAAAAATCGTAATTTTTAATGGTATAATTATCTGTGATGAATTTTTTTTCTAATGCCATTGCTTCAAAAATACGAAAACTTAAGCCCATTTGATTATTTCGTTGAAGGTCAAGAATAGCTTTTGTGTTTTTATAGAGTTTAGGTAAAGATTGTTGAGGAATATTTTTGGTTCTAAACTTAATAATGTCAATATTTTTTTTATCAACAATCTGGGTAATTTTCTTTTTCCAGCTTTTTTTTCCGGCAACGATTGTTTTAAAACCTATATTTAGGTTACTTATTTTGTTGATCAGCAAATTTAGCCTCATTAATCTCTGGGTATCATATGAGGTGATATAAAAGAGATCAATCTTGGGATTTTGTTGTTTTGCCGGGCAATACTGTAAATAATTATAATTGGTGATTTTATTAAAACCAAAGTTGGCTACATCTTCGTCATCAAAAGAAAAAACAGTATCAAAAAAATGTAAAATATGCTCAGCAGGGTTTCTGGACATGCTGTCATAAAGATAGGCTATGTTTCTTGTCGCATATTTTCTGATCTCTCTATGGACTCTTTCTTCAATAGCTTCAGGGTTTATAACAAGAATCTGATCCTGCTTTCCTATTTTATGCAAAGACTCTATAATGAAATTTTGTCTTTTTCCATGTTTGAGGTTTTTGCCCAAGAAAACTTTACTGAAGGTGTTTTTTACTCTTGCTCCAAAATTTTTGTGAGTGAAAGCTCCAATGTTGATATGGTATGCCTCAATGCCTTTTTCTTTGAGCTTATTAACGATATGCTCGTCATAATGCCAAAAATCAAAACTAATCAAACAAATTTTCATATCACAAAAATAAAGATTTTAAATTTTAAATTTATACTTTTGAACCAAAGCCCGCTTTCTCAATGAAAAAAAATGTTCTGATAGATGTTGAACGATTGAAATATCCAAAGTCTGGAATTGCAAACGTTTGTATATCACTGATAAAAGGATTGGATCAAAAAATTCCTGCGTTTAACTATACATTTTACGGGCCAAAAGCGAATATTCCGGCTACAAAATCCAAATATAATATTATAAATTGGAAATTCTGGCAAAAGAAAATCCCTGTATCCACCTTATCTTATGCTCTTATTCATACAACGCATCAGCTTTCGGAATATTTTCACAAGATTAAAAAAGATCAGAAAAAAGTGGTGACATTGCATGATCTTAATTTTCTTCATGATAAAAGTTCAGAGAGAAAAATCAATAAAAGCAAACGTCTTGTACAAAAGAACATCGGAAATGCCAATGCTATTATTTGTATTTCAGAATTTGTAAAAGACGACTTTATAAAGAATAAGCATTTGTTCCAGTTAAAAGAAAATGTAAGGATAGAAGTTGTTTATAATGGGTTAATGTTTCCTGAAAACGAAAACTTTAGAGCTCCTCAAAACTATTCCTTTATCAATGAAAAGTTTATCCTGAATATTGGTGTTCTTTTTCCTAAAAAAAATCAGAATGTGTTATTGGATTTAATTTCGAAGAATGATAGGCATTTAGTTCTCATAACAAGTTCTGCAAAATCCGATTATAAAGAAATGTTCCTTGAAAAAGTTAAAATATCAGGACTTACAGAAAGAGTGCACATTTTAGAAAATGTTGAGGATGAGGAAAAATATTTTTTGCTTCAGCATTGTGAATCCTATTGTCATCCTTCATTAGCAGAAGGTTTTGGAATTCCCCCTGTTGAAGCTATGTATTTCGGTAAGCCTGTTTTCCTTAGCAAGTTTACAAGTCTTCCTGAGATTGGAGGAGATCTGGCTTTTTATTTTGAAGATTTTTCCGCAGAAAATATGAATGATATTTACCTGCACGGAATTTCAACATTCAATAAAAATAAAGATGTCTTTCAAATAAAATTAAAGGAGAGAGCCTTAGAATTCAGTTATCTCAGGATGGCTGAATCCTATGAAAATATTTATAAGAAATTACTGAATTAAAGTTTTAGTTTTCCAAGTTTAAGCTTCCATTTAAATATATTGATGTTGTCACCATATTTTATATCGATCCGTTTGATCTCGAATTTATTTTTCCAAGGATAAGACTCTATTTCGTTTCCGATCCTTAATGCAGCAGTAATTTCCGACTCTTCGAGCATTTTAAAAAAAGCTCTTTTTTTATCCTTTTCTCGAGGAAATTTACCATACGGATAAGCTAAAACACTAGAAAATTTGATGGAATTTTTCTTTAGAATCTCTATGTTTTTTTTAAGATCTTCTCGAGCTTCTTCGATCGGCATTTCAGAATAATTTCTATGCGAATGGCTGTGAAGAGCAATTTCAATAAGTTCGGGATTCAATGATTTTATTTCAGTAAAATTCATGAAATTTCTTTCATGAGACTGCATTCCATTTTGGATATATTCTGTGGGAATGAAAATGGTTGCCTTTAACTGATATTTTTCCAGCAGAGGAACTAAGTATTCAAGATTGTTATAATAACCATCATCAAATGTTAATATGATCTTATTGGAAATATGATGTTCTTTATGAATTTCTTTAAAAAACAGAGTGGTGAAGTTATTTTTTATATATATAAACTGTTCTTCTAAATTTTCTGTGGTTACAATAAGATTATCTTTAGGAGCCAATTCCTTTGGCAATACCTGATGATACATCAGAATCCGAACGGCTTTTCTTTTTGATAAACCGAATAATCCTTTGACAGCGTTTGTTAGCATGCTTTACCGAATTTAGAAATTTCGTGAAGTTTTTTATATTTTAAAAAAGTATAAAAAGCCGCTGTTGCTGCTGCGTAATATCCGACTAAGCCATCTAAAAAACCTAAGCGGATAAAATATGATTTTATGAACTGATAAATTGGTTTGAAAATGATCTTTAGAACATTTGATCTTTTTCCTTTCTCATACATTTTTTCTGCCATCATCGAAGTGTATTTGTTGGATTTTTCAATGTGGTGATAAATGTCTTTGTAGGTATAATGGTTAATCTTGCCCTCTAATTTTCCTTTTTTTTCTGAAGTTATAAATTCTTCGTGAACGATATCTTCAGAATATTTTCCAAAGTTTTTTCTAAAAAGCCTTTCACGTTTTATATTTCCCCAGCCGCCATGTTTTAAAGCTTTTCCCAAGAAAATATTATTAAATCCGATTTCATAGACATTGAATGGAGATGTTTCTGCCTCGGCAATTTTTTTTATTGATTGTTGTGCCTGCTGATCAGGAATTTCATCGGCATCTAAAAAAAGAATCCAATCTGCATTACAAAGGCTTATAGCATAGTTCTTTTGTTGTCCGAATCCTTCAAATTTCTTCTGTACAAATTTTACCTTTGGAAACTTTTTACAGATTTCTACAGTATGGTCTGTTGAGAAACTATCTACCACAATAACCTCGTCGGCAAGATTGTGAATTGAGTCGAGGTTTTTTTCGATAATTCGATCCTCATTGAATGTAATAAATGCTACGGATAGCTTCATACTGTATTGATGTTTAATACAAAAATACAGTTTATTTTGAGATTCGGAATTAAGACTTTATATATATTCTTCTTTTAAATATTCATAGGTTTTAAAAGAACTTAATGCACTGAGGTAGGAGAGGATAATTCCTTTTTTTCCATCTAATATTCCCAGCTTTAAAATATACATTTTAAAAAAGTTGAAAATACTTTTTGAGATTTGCTTTATAAACATATAAGGCACATTTCTCTCACGTAAGTCTTTCGCTTTTAGTTGTGCATAATGAATTACTTTGTGATAATACGCCTGGTATGAATCAAAAGAGAAATGCAGCAGATAGTTTTTTAGAATTCCCGTATTATTGAGGTTTTCAAGCCCTTCATGCACTCGTTTATTTGCATCGTAGTTTCCTACTGATTTTTTGAAGAGACGAATATTTTTATCGTTTTGTGTTCCTGAATAATGTACAGGTTCTCCCATGAAAAAGAATTTTCTTTTAAAGTAATAAGCATCTTTTGCTTCAGGATTTTGTATTTCCTGTAAAATTTCAGCTTTAAGGGAAGGAGTTACCCTTTCATCTGCGTCCAGAAATAAGATCCATTCAAAATTAGCATAGGAAAGGCATAAATTTCTTTGTTTGGTAAAGTCTTCAAATGTGTTTTGATATAGCTTTACTTTAGGAAATTTAGTTTTAATAATATCAATTGTTTTATCTGTGCTGTAAGAGTCTAAAACAATGATTTCATCCGCAAAATCAACGGATTTTAAGGCTTCTGCTATATTTTTTTCTTCATTATAGGTTATAAGAAGCGCACTTATTTTCGGGTCCTTCATTTTCAACAACTAATTAGTATGTATTAGATAATAAAAGTGGCTGAAAGTTAATCAATCGTTTGTATGATTTTATAATAAAAAAAATAACACTCTGAAAATGAGTGCTATTCTTTTTTAAAATTTTAATGTATGTATATTATTTTTGAAAATCCAGTACCGTTTTCTCAATAATTTTTACACAATCTAATAATTGCTCTTCCGTAATGACCAAAGGAGGTGCTAATCTGATGATGTTCCCGTGAGTTGGTTTAGCCAGTAATCCATTCTCTTTTAGCTGTACACAGATATTCCAAGCGGTAGAGCTGTCTGGAGTATCATTGATTAAAATAGCGTTTAGTAAACCTTTTCCTCTTACTTTGGTGATCAAATCCGTTTTTGTAATTAATTTTTCAATCTCGGTTCTGAATATTTGTCCTAAATTTTCTGCTCTTTCGGATAATTTTTCTTCTTCAACAACGTCTAAAGCTGCAACAGCAACGGCACACGCAATCGGATTCCCTCCGAAAGTTGAACCATGTTGTCCAGGTTTAATTACGTTCATGATTTCGTTATCTGCTAAAACAGCCGAAACAGGATACATTCCGCCGGAAAGCGCTTTTCCGAGAATTAAAATATCCGGCTGTACATTTTCATGGTGACAGGCAATTAATTTCCCGGTTCTTGCAATACCGGTCTGAACTTCATCTGCAATGAACAGAACGTTATGCTTTTTACACAATTCAGAAGCGTTTTTTAGGAATCCATCATTGGGTACGTAAACCCCTGCTTCTCCCTGAATGGGCTCAACCAAAAATGCTGCAATATTTCCGGCTTCTTGATTTAAAACTTCTTCCAAAGCAGCAATATCATTGTAAGGAATTTTAATAAAGCCCGGGGTAAAAGGACCATAATTTTGGTTAGCATCAGGATCATTAGAGAAAGAAACAATCGTTGTTGTTCTTCCATGAAAGTTGTTTTCACAAACAATAATTTTCGCTGCGTTTTCAGAAATTCCTTTTACTTCATAGCTCCATTTTCTTGCCAACTTTACTGCGGTTTCCACAGCTTCGGCTCCGGAATTCATAGGCAACACTTTATCAAATCCAAAAAGAGTCGTGATCTTTTTTTCGTATTCTCCCAATTTGGAATTGTAAAAAGCTCTTGATGTTAAAGCCAGCTTTTGTGCCTGATCTACCAATGCTCCTACAATTTTTGGGTGAGAGTGTCCCTGGTTCACAGCAGAATAGGCTGAAAGAAAGTCATAATATTTCTTACCTTCTACATCCCAAACGAAAACGCCTTCTCCTTTATCTAAAACAACGGGAAGAGGGTGGTAATTATGGGCTCCATATTGGTTTTCAAGGTCAATGAAATACTGTGAGTTTTTTGTTTTTTCTGCTGTTGACATATTGTTTTGGTTTTTCACAAATTTACGCAATATTAATGATATAAAGCGATTGGCGATCATATAGGAGGAATAAAACGAACCACACAAATGAAAAAACTATCATTGATTATTTTCACACTATTTTTATCTGTGGTTAAGGTTCATAATAAAAAATATCTCCGGTTTGTAAATGGTAACATTGAGGTTTACATTTTATTCTTTCAAAAAGGATTAGCAGATTAAGTCTAAAGATATTATCTGGGCAAAGAGATAAATAAATAGAAACAACAACTGGAACAGAAAGTATACTGGCTAAGTGAAGAGCTGATAATTTTGTTAAAGCCTTTTGAAATTATATATAACACTTTGCTTCTAGTATGAAATATCGAACACTTTTTCTAGTTGCTTTTCGTTGGTAGATTTAGGTGTTGCCTTTAGTAAGGCATTGCGGAGCCAAACTGCCAAACCGTTTTCGTAGTGAGAGACTTTACCAATGGTTGAACTTGTGTTGACGATATAATGCGCTTTTTTCATACGCAGCTTTTCGTATTGTGAGAAAACTTCATCTATGCTTTTTCCTTCACCAAAAAGCTTTCCAAGAAGATAGGCGTCTTCAATTGCCTGACAAGCACCTTGCCCCATATTAGGAGTCGTTGCATGCGCTGCATCACCAATCAGGCAAACGCGATCTTTTTGCCATTGAAAAATCGGTTCCAAATCGAGAATGTCGCTGACAAATATTTCTTCTTTGGATGTTTCGGAAATTATTCTTGGAATTTCTGGATTAAATTCGGAAAAAAATTCAGCAGGATTATTCGGGCTCTTAACCAATCTCTCGTTAACTACTGCATACCAATAGACTTTTTGGTCATTAATTCTCACAAAGCCGAAGCGTCTGCCTTTTCCCCAGGCTTCATAGGCTTGATGATGGTATTTCGCCATCCAATCGAATTCACTAACGCCACGCCAGCATTTTTGTTGGGAAGATCTTAGTTTTCCAATGTTTAAAATTTGTTGTCGCACCACCGATTTAATGCCATCTGCACCAATAACAGCGTCTGCATTGGCGATAGTTCCGTCTTCAAAAGTGAGTTGATAGCCGTTTCCCTGTTCAATTTTAGATAAACGTTTTGAAAGCTTAATATTTCCAAAACCGATTTCCTCAGCTAAAATCATTTGCAAATCGCCACGATGAATAGCAATATTGTGTACGCCATACTTAAGCTCGAATTTATTCAGTTGTACCTCGGATAAGATTTTGAGCTGCGGATCAGTAATTTTAATAGTTGAAACTTTATGGCCGGCTTTTTCGATTTTGTGCCGAATGCCAAGCTTGTCAAAAACCTGCATTGCATTATTGGCCATGATAATTCCGGCGCCGACAGGTTTTATTTCGGGTGCACTTTCGTAAATAGTAACTTCCAGATTATTTTTTTGTAGGGCTAAAGCTGTTGTCAAACCGCCAATTCCACCACCGATAATTGCTATTTTCATTGTGATTACATTTATTTATGTGGCAAAATTAAAGGGTAGAAAAGCCAAAAACGTTCACTTAAGTTAATTTCCGAATTAGTAAATTCTTTTCCGGATTCTGCTCAGCGATTGCGGCGTAATTCCTAAGTAAGACGAAATGTATTTCTGCGGAATTTTGTTCAGAATTTCGGGTGACTTTTTCAAGAGATTGAGATAACGTTCTTCTGGTGTATAAAAAAATAACTCGTCTAGCCTTTGTTTTGCATCCAAAAAAGCTAAATCGGATATGTACTTTGCCAATCCAAACCAAAAAATATCTTTCTGAATTAAAGCTTCAATATCTTTTTTATCGAAATATAAAACTTCCGTTTTCAAAAGAGTTTGTATAACTGCCATTGATTTTTTTCCAGTGATATAGCTTGCATAATCGCCAATAACATCATTATTCACCTGCAAAAGATAGCTGATGTCTTCGCCCTTTTCATTGATATAATAAATCCGGACAGCACCGTTCAAAATGAATCCCAAACGGTCAAAAACTCCATTTTTAGATTCTATCACTTGGCTTTTATCGTAATTGACGATGTAGCAAATTTCGAAAAATTCCTCTGCACGCTCCACTGAAATATGGAGTGTTTTTGCTAATTTTTCTTTTATTGCTGATATCACCGTTTCTGTTTTAAATTTGATTTATACTACAACAAACTATATCTTTTGTAACTGCAAAAATAACTTTATTACTTTCAAAAATAAAATTGCTGAGGTTTTTACTTTTATTCTTGATAAGATGGCGATAGCAATGTCAAAATATAAAGTATAATAGAAGTTTGAATCCTTTGGCTGTATAATAGTAACGAGCTATATTAGGAGGAGACATAGTATGAAAACTAAAGAAGGCACCCTTTTAGGTGCCTTCTTTTATATAAAATGACAATTATTTAGTGATTTTCATATTTTCTATCCATTACGAAATCCTCCATGAATTTTGTCGTATAGTTTCCTGCTAGATAATCTTCATTATCCATTAGTTGTCTGTGGAAAGGAATTGTTGTTTTTACTCCTTCAATATAGAACTCTTCTAATGCTCTTCTCATTTTAGCAATAGCTTCCTCACGAGTTTGAGCCGTCGTGATCAATTTTGCGATCATTGAGTCGTAGTTAGAAGGAATTGAATATCCCGCATAAACGTGAGTATCTACTCTTACTCCGTGTCCTCCAGGAATATTTAATCCTGTGATCTTACCAGGAGAAGGTCTAAAGTCTGCATATGGATCTTCAGCATTGATTCTACATTCGATTGAATGTAATTTTGGATAGTAATTGATTCCAGAAATCGGAGTTCCTGCAGCCAAAAGAATTTGTTCTCTGATTAAATCATAATCAATAACCTGCTCGGTAATAGGGTGCTCTACCTGGATTCTGGTGTTCATTTCCATAAAATAGAAATTTCTATGCTTGTCAACAAGGAATTCAATCGTTCCTACCCCTTCGTACCCGATGAATTCTGCTGCTTTTACAGCGGCTTCACCCATTCTTTCACGAAGTTCGTCAGTCATGAAAGGAGAAGGTGTTTCTTCGGTTAATTTCTGATTTCTTCTTTGAACTGAACAGTCTCTTTCAGAAAGATGGCAAGCTTTACCATATTGGTCACCTGCAACCTGAATTTCAATATGTCTTGGCTCTTCAATCAGTTTTTCCATGTACATACCTCCGTTTCCGAATGCAGCCACAGCTTCCTGAATTGCAGATTCCCAATGGTCTTTAAGGTCTTCAGCTTTCCAAACCGCTCTCATCCCTTTTCCACCACCACCTGCAGTTGCTTTGATCATTACCGGGTAACCGGTTTCTTCAGCCACTTTTACAGCATGCTCATAAGATTCGATCAAACCGTCTGAACCAGGTACACATGGTACACCTGCAGCTTTCATCGTAGCTTTGGCATTTGCTTTATCTCCCATTTTTTCAATTTGTTCAGGAGAAGCACCGATGAATTTAATACCATTTTTCTGGCAGATTCTTGAGAAATTGGCATTTTCAGATAGGAATCCATAACCTGGGTGAATTGCATCTGCATTTGTAATTTCCGCAGCAGCAATAATGTTAGGGATTTTCAAATATGAATCTTTACTCATTGCGGGACCGATACAAACAGCTTCGTCAGCAAATCTTACGTGAAGACTGTCTTTATCAGCAGTTGAATAAACGGCAACGGTCTTGATTCCCATTTCTTTACAAGTACGTAAAATACGCATTGCAATTTCGCCACGATTGGCAATTAATATTTTTTTGAACATCTTCTTAAATTTGAAAATTAGATAATTTGAAAATTAGATTAATGTTATTCGAATGCAGAATTTATTCTAACATCTAATGTCTAACATCTAACTTCTAAATTAAGATGGATCTACTAAGAATAAAGGTTGGTCGTATTCCACAGGAGTAGCATCATCCACTAAAATCTTAACGATTTTTCCGCTTACTTCAGATTCGATCTGGTTGAATAATTTCATTGCTTCAATTACACAAACTACTTTCCCGTTAGATACCTCGTCACCTACGTTTACAAATACATCTTTATCCGGAGATGGTTTTCTGTAGAAAGTTCCGATCATTGGAGATTTGATGGTTACATATTTGCTGTCGTCTGATGCGGCTTCAGCTTTTTCAGCAGGTGCAGCAGCAGGAGTTGCAGCTTGTGGAGCAGCAGCTACTTGTTGAGGTGCTGTGTGGTAAACAGCAGGTTGAGCATAAGCAACTTCGCTTCCAGCTAATGGAGTTTTAATAGTGATTTCGAAATCTTTAGTTTTGTACTTCACTTCAGAAACCTCTGCCTTAGATACAAACTTAATAAGATTTTGTATGTCTTTAATGTCCATAAATTTGATATTTGATTTGGTGCCAAAGATACCAAAAAAACACAAAAAACAACAAAAAACCGCCAAATTTTATCAAAATTGGGCGGTTTTTGTATTAAAATGAGTGTTTTCCAGTGAAAATCGACTCTTAGTTTTCTTCAGTAGTTACTACTTCTTTTTCCAATACTACTTTTCCTCTGTAGTATAATTTTCCTTCATGCCAGTGAGCTCTGTGGTATAGGTGAAGCTCTCCTGTTGTTGCATCTTTTGCTAATTGAGGAACTACAGCTTTGTAGTGAGTTCTTCTCTTATCTCTTCTTGTAGACGACTGTCTTCTCTTTGGATGTGCCATTTTGTAATAACTTTTTTAATTGATGAGCGATGAGATTCATCATCCCATCATTAAACTATTTAATTTTTATTCTTTAAATTTTTTAATGCGTCCCATCTGGGATCGCTTTCGTGTTCTTCCTCTTCTGTTTCTTTTGGACTGAACTTATCAAGAATTGCCAGATCTTCTTCGGTTACGTTAGGTGAAAGCTTTTTCATTGGAATTGAAAGAGCTACATTTTCGTAGATCAGTTGTGCAATATTGAAGGCATGGTCACTGGTTGGAATGGTGATTACATCTTCTTCGCTGTCATCATATTCTTCTCCAAATTTTACCAGAACCTTAATTTGGTTTTCAATGGGGTGGTTGAAGTTTTCGTTGGTAATATCACAAACTAATTCTACCGTCCCACTTACTTTGATCTCAAATTCTAAAAAAGTAGAATGTTTATCTAATAAAACATCTACTGTAATTTTAGGATTTGTAAAATCCTGTTCAGTATCAAATAATTGAAAGAACTCTTTATCTATCTCAAACCTGAACTTGTGCTTGCCAGTTTTTAGACCGGAAAAGCTTACGTCGTAGTTTCTTAACTTGTCCATAAAATGAGTGTGCAAAAATATGCATTTTTTTTATAATAACAAATAATTTTTCTAACAAATTAATTTAAAATTTGTTTCAACGATTTACCCTTCTGTTTCTTCCGGAAGGTCTTCATCGATTCCGTTGTCAATCACCATTTTTCTAGGTTGCAGACGATTGGCCATGAGTTCGCTGTATTCACTTCTGTTTTTGAAAATTTTAATGGCTGTAAAAATTGCTTCTGTAAAACTCTGTTCATCGGCGATATTTTTTCCGGCAATGTCATAGGCAACTCCATGATCCGGAGAAGTTCTGATAAACGGAAGCCCGGCTGTGTAGTTTACTCCTTCTTCATATGCTAATGTTTTGAAAGGAGCCAGACCCTGATCGTGATACATTGCTAAAACTGCATCAAAACTTTTATATTTATTAGGCTGGAAAAAACTATCAGCAGGGAAAGGTCCGAAAGCCAAAATTCCGTTGTCCGAAAGTTCTTTAATGGCAGGAGAAATAATTTCGATTTCTTCATTTCCTATTACACCGCCGTCACCTGAATGGGGATTTAATCCCAGAACAGCAATTTTGGGTTTAGAAATATTAAAATCTTCAATCAAAGTTTGGTTTAAAGCCTTGATTTGCTTTTTTATTTTCTCTTTAGAAATATTTTCGGCAACTTGTGAAATTGGAATGTGATGAGTTGAAACAGCTACCTTTAAATCTTCTGTCACCAGAAACATCAATCCTTTTTTGTTGAATTTTTCTTCAAAATATCCGGTATGACCAGTATGCTTAAAGCCCATTTTCACCATTTCGTCTTTGTTGATAGGTGCGGTTACCAAAACGTCAATATCTCCTTTTATCAAAGCTTCTGTAGCGGCTTCTAAAGACTCGATTGCCATTTTTGTAGATTCTTCGGTAGGAACTCCCAGTTCTACATTTACATTGTCTTTCACCAGGTTTACCATATTCAGTTTTCCACCATGAGCTTGGGAAGCTTCATTGATGTAGTTGAAATTTAAATTTAATTTAAAAATATTTTTCTGATAGGTAAATAATTTTCCCGAACCAAAAATTACAGGAGTGAAAAAATCTGTAATGGTTTTGTCTTTCAGAGACTTCATGATGATTTCCGGACCGATGCCATTGAAATCACCAATTGAAATTCCTACTCGTACTTTATGGTTTTTTGGGCTCATTTTGATTATCTTTGAAGATTATAATTTTACAAATTTAGCAAAAAATAATATGTTCACAGGAATAATTGAAGCAGTAGGTGTTATTGAGAAAATTGAAGAAAACGGAAGTAATATAGATTTTACGCTTACCTGTCCTTTTACGAACGAATTAAAAATAGATCAGAGTCTTGCTCACAACGGGTGTTGTTTAACGGTTGTGAAAATTGACGGAGCTCAATATGTGGTAACCGCTATCAATGAGACGCTAGAAAAAACAAACCTTGGAAAATGGAAGGAGGGAACAGTGGTAAACCTTGAACGTTGCATGAAAATGGACGGAAGACTAGATGGTCACATTGTACAAGGTCACGTAGATAAAACAGGTGAAGTTGTAAGCATTGAAAATAAAGACGGAAGTTATTTTATTACTATTAAATATGAAGATAACGGAAGTTTTGTGACAGTTCCCCAAGGTTCTATTACAGTAAACGGAATTAGTTTAACCGTTGCAAAAAGTGAAGACACGCAATTTTCTGTTGCCATTATCCCATATACTTGGGAATTTACAAATATGCAACACCTGAAAGCAGGAGATAAAGTTAATTTAGAATTCGATATTATAGGTAAATATATTGCCAGGTTAATAAACAAGCAGCATGGCGTTTAATAAATATAGAGGATATAGCTTGAGAAACCGTGTTTTTTTCGGATTCTTGTTGGTATGTCTTTTAAGTGTTGTCGCTTCATCCTTGGTGCCTTATTTTGTACTGAGGAATAATTCTTTGCAGCAAAGTCGTATTGACATGCAGGATAAAACAAATGCTGTAATGAGGTATTTGGATTATGCTGTAAGTAGAGCTCGTATTGAAACGGAGGATCTTCCGACTGTTCTGGAAAATAAGATTTTTGAAATTGCGGATATTAATCGGCACGATATTATTATTTATGATTTAAAGGGTAATTATTTGATTTCGAATAAAGATGAAAATCTTGTTGAACAAAAAAGAGTGCCATTACATATTGTAAATAAAATTTTAGCGACTGATGCCAGAGTTGATATTAAAAGCTATGATCCTTCAGTTGATGCGGCACTTACTTCTTCTTATTTATTATTGAAAAATAATGAACTTGAACCTATCGGGATTGTATACATTCCTTTATATCACAATGAATCGGCTGATTTAGAGGTGCTTCATGAGTATGTTAAATACATTCTTTTAGTAGATATATTTCTTATTCTTTTTAGTATTTGGATAAGTTGGGTTACCTCGAACAGCTTGGCGAAAAATATCACAAAGTTTTCTGATATGATTACCCGTATTACCTTGTTTGAAAATGAAATGCAGCCTATCAGATATTATAAAAATGATGAGTTGAATGCGTTGGCAAGAGCCTATAACAGAATGATTCTTCAGATTCAGGATCAGAAGGAAAGACTGAGGTTTAAGGCATCGGAAGAAGCCTGGAGGGAAATGGCAAAACAAGTTGCTCATGAAGTGAAAAATCCATTGACTCCTATGAAGCTAACGATTCAGAACTTTGAAAGAAAATTTGATCCTGAAGATCCTAATATAAGAGAAAGAGTGAAGCAGATGAGTAAAACAATGGTCGATCAGATTGATCTGATTGCTACTGTTGCTTCTGCATTTTCTGAATTTGCCAAGCTGCCGGAAAAAAATAATGAGGTTATTAATCTGAATAAAGAAGTGGAAGATATTCTTAGGGTGTTTAATGATGACAGTATTTTTATGCACACTAATAAAAGTAATATCATGATCAGTATGGACAGGATCTATCTTTCGAGGATTATTACCAATCTTGTTACCAATGCTAAACAGGCGCAAAGTGATGAAAGAAAACTGATCATTAATGTGGATGTTGAACAGCATCAAAGAAGGGTAATGATCTCAGTTCAGGATAATGGAGTCGGAATTCCTGAAAATATGTATGAGAGGATTTTTGAACCTAATTTTACCTCCAAAAGCAGTGGAATGGGACTTGGTTTATCAATGGTAAGAAAAATGATTGAAGATTACAAAGGGGAAATTATTGTAAAGTCAGAAGTAGGGAAGGGGTCTACATTCATCATCACATTGCCAACGAATTTATAGTGAAGCCTTTTAAGTTTAAACAGTTTGAAATTCAGCAGTCAAAAAGTGTTTTCCGTGTCGGTACAGACGGTGTTTTGCTCGGTGCATTGGCTAGTGTAAATGAAGCTTTTAAAGTTTTGGAAGTCGGAACAGGAACAGGATTGATTTCATTAATGCTGGCTCAGAGAATTCCCGAAGCAGAATTTTTAGGAATTGATATTAATGAGGAGGCTGCAGAGCTTACGAAAGCTAATTTTGAAAATTCACCTTTTAAGCTTAGGTTAAATAATATTCTGCAGGATTTTAAAAGTTTCCAGACCGGAGATAAATTTGATCTTATTGTCTCAAATCCGCCATATTTTGAAGTGTCTGATTCTGAAAAAGATAAAATTGCCAGGCAAACTGTTGAGTTGAATTTCAGACAGCTTATCTCCAAAGCTGCAGAATTGCTTTCTGAAAATGGAGTTTTTTCTGTGATTATTCCGGTGGAAGCGGGAGTTGATTTTATTGAGATGGCAAGAGAAAATCGGCTATTCTTAATTAAACGAATAAATATCAAAGGAATTGAAACTTCTCCGGTGAAAAGACTTGTTCTTGAGTTTTCTTCTGTTGAAAAAGATCCTGAAGTATTAGAATTTGTGATAGAAAAAAGTCCGAGAAAATACTCGGACCAATATCTTGAACTCACCAAAGAGTTTCATGTTTTTCGTGAAAAATAATTACTCAAACAATTCTGAAGTATCCAATACAGAAACTTTTCCGTCCTCACATCTGATCGCTTCACCAGGGAAGTTTTGGATCATATGGTAATCGTGGGTTGCCATTACTACTGCAGCTCCGTTTTCCAGTGCAACCTGTTTTAATAAGGTCATGATTTCATTTGAAGTTTCAGGGTCAAGGTTTCCTGTAGGCTCATCGGCCAAAATCAGGTCAGGATGATTGAGTAAAGCTCTTGCAATGGCCACACGTTGTTGCTCTCCTCCGGAAAGTTCGTGAGGCATTTTGTGTTTTTTGCTTTTCATATTAACGCTTCCCAGAACTTCATTGATGCGGTCTTGCATCTTTGTCTTGTCGTTCCAGCCTGTTGCTTCAAGAACGAATATTAAGTTCTTCTCTACCGTTCTGTCAGATAGTAATTGGAAATCCTGGAAAACAATTCCTAATTTTCTTCTCAGGTTAGGAATTTCAGACATTTTTAATTTAGCCAGATCAAAACCAACTACAGCTCCGTGTCCTGAAGCTAATGGAATATGTCCGTATAAAGTTTTTAGTAATGAACTTTTTCCGGAACCTGTTTTCCCGATAAGATAACAAAATCTGCCTTTTTTGATGTTGAGATTAACATCTGAAAGTACAGTGAAGTTCTTTTGTGCAATCTTTGCGTGCTGTAAACTTATAATATTATCTCCGGATATATGTGTATGTGGCATAATACTGTTTTATGATACTATTTTTAGAAACTTTTTCAATTTTTAAAAATAGAAAAAAGAAATGTAAGAACCTTAAATTTTAGTAAAATTTAACAACAAAAAATGCCTGAAAAGGTTATTTTCAAGCATGATTTGTATATGATAATTAAAGAATTATCTCTTAGCGCGAGATGCACTTACAGTTAAACTCTTTCTGCCTTTAGCTCTTCTTGCAGCCAAAACTCTTCTTCCATTTGGCGTAGACATTCTTTCTCTGAAACCGTGTTTGTTTCTTCTCTTTCTTTCTGATGGCTGGAATGTTCTTTTACTCATTACTATATGTTTAAATCGTAATTATCTATTAATTTTTCAGGTTGCAAAGATATAGATTTTTTTATAAGATACAAACTTTACGCTCTTTTTTTTGAAATTATTTTTAAGGTTTGCAACCTCATATTTATAAAAGTCCTGCCGTAGGCAAAATCTGTAACATTTAAAAATAATACTATCGATTTATATAAAAGCTCTATCTTTGGAAACTCAAAATTAAAGAAACATAGATGTTTACACCTTCAGAAATTCTAGAAATCAAATCATTACTTATTCCACAAAATAAAATCGTCATCATTACTCATTACAATCCTGACGGTGATGCTATTGGATCAAGTCTGGGATTAAAACATTATTTGCAGGCAAAAGGTTTACATGTTGAAGTTGTGGTTCCTAATGATTTTCCTAAATTTTTGAAGTGGATGCCCGATGCCAAAAAGAATATTATTGCCGAATATAAAAGAAAAGTCGCTTTTGATTTAATGAACGAAGCAGACGTTATTTTCTGCCTGGATTTCAATTCCCCCTCAAGAATCGGAATTTTAGGAGAATGGCTGGTAAAATCCAACGCAAAAAAAATTCTTATTGATCATCACCAGCAACCTGAGCAATTCGACTTTGTATATTCAGATACGATCATTCCTGCGACTTGTCAGATGATTTATCATTTTATTGAAGCAATGGATGATGAAAATCTGGTCAATACAGAGATTGCGGAATGTCTTTATACAGGAATTATGACAGATACGGGAGGTTTCCGTTTTCGCTCTACAAGTGCAACAACACATAGAATCGTAGCTAATCTTATAGAAAAAGGAGCGGACCCTTCGGTAATTACTTCCAATACATGGGATACGAATACGGTTTCAAGACTTCATTTATTGGCGCTTATTTTAGGAAGGATAGAAGTGGTGAATGACGGTAAAGTTGCTGTTTTGTATCTTACAAGAAAAGAATTGCAGGAATATGGCTTCCAGAAAGGAGATACAGAAGGCTTTGTAAATTATGGTTTAAGTATCGTAGGAGTAAGAATGTCGGCTTTTTTTATGGAAGATTTATATGATGATTTTATTAAAATTTCTTTCAGAAGTAAGGATGATGTGGATGTTAATCAGTTCTCAAGAAAATATTTTAACGGAGGAGGCCATATCAATGCAGCGGGAGGAAAATCTATGGAATCTTTGGTGGATACTCTTGAAACCTTTAAGAAAAGAGTGAGTGAAGAGGAGTTGTAAGAAAGTTTAGATTTTTTTATAGCCTAAATCTTGTAGTTCACTGCATGTATATTCGTATACTTCCTGGAACATCTCATCCAGATTCTTTTTATTGAATAAGCTGAATTTGGTCATTTTAGGCGGATCTAAAAAGATATCACAAAAATCTGCCTTTGAATATACTGACTTTGCAATGGCTAAGTGTAAAATCCGGTCAAACTCTTTCATCAGGCTCATGTTGGGAAGAGGATCGTAGCTGATGGAATTCACATGGGATGCAATCAGGAAATCACACTTGTCCATGATGGGTTCTATAGGCAGATTGTCTAACACGCCTCCATCTACATATACTTTTTCACCTATTTTTACCGGAGGAAGAACAAAAGGAACACTTGAGGAAGCTAATAATGGCCCGAAAAGTTCGCCTTCTGAAAAGAAATCAACAATTCCGTGAGTCATTTCTGTTGCGGCAACATATACAGGGATTTTTAAAACCTTAAAATCGTCCTCAGGAAAATAATCCATTAAAAGTTTTAAAATAAACTTAGAGCTGAAAATTCCGTTTTTTGAAAGCCTTAGATAAGATCGGGAAAAAAAGGTGGTCTGTTTTACAATTTCCATCATTTCATCCGGCGTTTTTCCTAAAGAATAAAATGCTCCGATGATAGACCCTGCGCTTGTCCCCGAAATAATCTGAGGTTTCAGATCAAACTCTTCCAAAGCTTTTAAGACTGCAATATGGGCGATTCCACGCATTCCTCCTCCGGAAAGAGTAAGTCCGATTACAGGTTTTTTGGGGGAAGAAGAGAAGAGGCTCATAGATCTATTGGTTGAATTTTAATAATTTTTAAATGATTTAAGGCTCGTCACATTCCGAATCAATCTTGATGAATAAAGAGTTGAATGCCTTCATCATTTTCTCATCATGTTCTATTCTTTTAATATTGTTATTAGCGCAATTTCCCCAACCAAAAGTGATAAGATCGACAATGGCATATTCATTTCTGTTTTGAGCGTGCAGGTTGCTTTCGAACTCTTCCATAACTTTTTCGGGACTGCCGTTCTTTTTGCTCATCTGCAGTCTCAGCTTTCTCCATTCATCGATCATGACATCTTCATCGGAATTTAAAGCCCGTACAAAATTTTCACAATTTTTAGAAAATTTACTGTTCAATAATATGGATGGATCAGAAAATGCTATGATTTCAGTTTTGTCAAATTCGTATTCCATGGTCAGCTCCTGAATTTTCTGAGCCTTAATGTTTTGCCAGTACGGATCATTAACCACTTTTAAACTTTCAAGTGCTTTTTTCTTTTCTGCAAAATCTTTATCCAGTTTTGCTAAAATTTTATCTTTGTCCCTTCTTACTTCCTGTAATGTTTCAGGTTTAAAAACAGACGGTTTGCTCAGTAATAAACTGCTGTATTCAAACCAAAGTTTATATGTCCCTTCAATTTCTTCCCGGGAATATTTATTGGCATCATACTGACCTTTGTTGTCACAAAGTTCTGTTACGAAATTAAAAGTTTGCTTGTTTTTTACTGTTTTTAAGCTGTCAGTCTGAGTTTCTGTCATAGAAACAGAATCTTTCTGATAGGTGTTTTTAGAAATTTCAGCTTCTTTTTTACAGCTGATTACTGCAAGAAGCAGTAGTGATGAAATCCAAATTCTCATAAAAATTTTTTAAAGGATCAAATGTTTTGGCAGGTGGTGAAGAAGTTCGGTATTGATGATTTCAGCACAAATACTTGGCTTTTCCCAATGTCCGTTATGTCCGCAATCCAGAACGTAAGATTTGATATTGGTTCTATCGGGAAGGTTTTTAATCATGATTTCTGTTTTTACGGCATTGTCGTGTTTTCCAGCGATCACCAGAATTTTTGCATCCAGAGTTTCCAATACGTGTTTTTTATCGGTTCTTTCAACCATTCCTTTTACAGAAGCTAAAGCTCCAAGATTATTTGTGGAAAGAGCAATTTCTAAAGCCGTTTCTATTTTCCCTTCCAGAATGTCTCTTTCATTCGGGTTAAAAAGATTGGGTACGCCGGCTCTTGCATAATGCGGAAAAGCATCTTTGATAATTCTGTAGCTTTTTATGCGTTGTTCTTTTTTTTCTGCATCATCAGGAAAGTATGTAGAGAAAAATAAAGTTAAGCTTATAAGGAATTCAGGATATTTTTCTGCAAAAGCCAGGGAAGTATAACCTCCCATTGAATGACCGAGTAAATGAACTTTAGTTAAGTTGAGCTTATCCAGTACTTTTTTTACTTCTTCAGCCATGATTTCCATAGTTTGAACTTCAGCTATAATTTCTGATTGGCCATGTCCCGGAAGATCTATTTTTAATAATGAGAAATGTTCAGAAAGGTGAGATTCCATTTCATGCCATATTGAAATGTTTTCCATGAATCCGTGGAGAAGGACTAGTGTTTCTTTTCCGTTTCCTTTTCTTTCAAAGTTGAGCATATGTAAGAAATTAAAAGTGGATATCTATATAGTCTACAAATCCCGAACCATTTACCATATCCTGAAGCCGGTATGTTTTTCCGTCATCTTTAGAAGCAAAAGTTTTGGTGCCTTTTCTGGTATATGGCTTTCCGTTATCGTTGTCCGCAATGCTTTGAGTGATTTCCCCGGTGAAGTTCATGTGCTTATCGGAAACAACCGCTATGAAGCCTTTTATTTCAACAGAATTTTTTCCTGATTTGATATTTCCGGAAATAGTATAATGATCTTTTTCGCCATCAATTTTCTTAAAATTAACGGATCCTGCATTTTTAATTAAATTATGCGTGAATTTATGATCTCCGCTGAAATCTTTAAATGAATTTTTACTTCGGATACTGTCATTTATTTTTGTTCGCAAAGCATTGATAGAGTCAATGATTTTTGTGCTGTCTGTTTGAACTGAAGAGGGGGTAGCTTCTTTTTTAGAACATGAAATAAGTAAAGCTGAGACAATGATTGCGACTAAAAAGTTTTTCATTAAATAAAATTATACTCAAATGTAAACAAAAAAAAGAGCATTGTAAAAATGCCCTTCTTATTTTATTTTGTTAATTCTTCGTAAACATTCTTTTCCCAAGGTTTTATATCGGTGAGTCCGTATTGTTCTTTGTTGGAAATTGCGATATTATCCAAAATGTCTACGAAATTTTTATAATTTGCATCATCAGTAGGTTCTATAATGATGGTGAAGTTTTCCTTTTTCGGAGCTTTTTCGTAAGCTTCAGAAATTATTTTAGAAATAGTGATTCCGCTGAAATTTGTCTCTTTTAAATTGTTTTTATTTAAATCTTCTGCTGCTTGTTGGTGGTAAAATACTCTGTTGTCTTTTCCTAGAATAAATGTAACCTGATTTCTTACATCTACTACATTTTTTGGAGGATGCGGGCTTTTTGCGGGCAATCCTAAATCTATCACATTGGGTTTTGTAAAATTGGTGGTAAACATAAAAAAGGTAATCAATAAAAAACCTAAGTCTACCATAGGAGTCATGTCGACGCGGATCAGTTTTTTTCTTTGTTTGCCTCCTTGTTTTTCTTGTGCAATAACTTCAGCCATAATTAATATTTTTAATAGTTAAACGATGTTGATAGAAAAATGGCATTTTCATATCTTTCTGTTTGAAACTATACAAAGTTTGTACCTAATTTGCGGAATTTATTAATAGGCTTTAATTTTATTGAATTTTAAAATAAAAAAACCTTATGATGATTCGGTTTTCACAAGGCTTTATAATGTTTTAAGAATAATGATCTATTTATTGATCATTAGCTTTTCAGAAAGAATATTTTTTTCTGCGCTGTCAATCTGAAGAATGTACATTCCGTTTGCAAATGCGGAGGTATTAATGGAAATGTTTGGTTCAGAATATTTTTTACTGGAAATTTTTCTTCCTGCAGCGTCAAAAATAGTCAATGTGCTTTGTTTTGGAAGGTGATTGATATAAACAATATCTTTTGCCGGATTAGGGTATATTTCGGGTTTTTCAGGAGAATTACTTTCTGTGGTTCCTAACTTAGATCCGTTTAGCTTTACAATCCAAAAATCAGACTGACCGTGGTTACCGGTAACATCCCAGCTGTCAGGATTTGTACCTGAGCTTCCTGCTACAGCTAGCCCACCATCTGCAGTTGAAATAATAGACCATGCTGTCTCATGCCCGTCTCCTCCATATGATTTTTGCCATAACAAGTTCCCTGAATTACCCAGTTTTACAATCCAAAAGTTTGTGCCAATTGCGAGTTCAGATTCTGCCATTCCGGTATTAGAAGAAATGTATCCTGCAGCGACATAATTTCCATCTGGTGTTTGGATTACTGAATATGCTTGGTCGTACGTGAGGCTGCCCATTGCATTTTGCCATTGTAGGTTTCCGGCTGCATCAAGTTTCATGATCCAGAAATCTCCCTGTCCGTTGTAAGTACTGTTCCCGATATTTGAAGTCGTTGTGCCGGATACGATATAGCCGCTGTCTGAAGTTTGTGCAATAGAGTAAGTAATATTACTACCTATACCTCCGAAGCGTTTTTCCCATATAATATTCCCGGTCGTTCCCAGTTTTACAATCCAGGAATCTTTTACTCCTAAGGCAATGCTGGAAATATTTCCACTGTTTGAAGAGCTTGTTTCTCCGGCTATAACATAATTTCCGTCACTGGTTTGCTGAATCTCATAAGCCATTTCATTGCTGGATCCGCCAAGAGTTTTTTGCCATTGCAGATTTCCTGAAGAATCTAATTTTACCACCCAATAATCATAAAAGTATGGACCGTGATTTCCGGTAACATCTCCGTCGCTTGAGTTTGAGCTCCCTGTTACAACATAGCCTCCATCAGTAGTTTGCCTTACTGATGTTGCAATGTCCTGAAGGGTACCTCCGTAGGTCTTTTGCCATTCTACGTTTCCTTGTGCATTCAGTTTTACAATCCAGTAATCGGCATATCCTTTATTCAGGATGATATCTCCATCAGTAGAAGTGGTGGATCCTGCAATGATATATCCTCCGTCTGAGGTGGTGCGGATTGAGTTTGCCTGGTCGTCACCGGATCCGCCGAGAGATTTCTGCCACTCAAGAGTTCCGGTAGCATTCATTTTCACAATCCAGAAATCATTATCTCCATGGTTCATGGTTGCATTTCCGTTGGAAGATTTTGAAAATCCTGCAGTGATGTATCCTCCATCCGGAGTTTGCACAATGGATTTTGCAATTTCGGGAGCGGTTCCTCCAAAAGATTTTTGCCATTCAATACTTGGGATAGAAGATTGGGAATATATAGAGATTCCATAATGGGCAAGAAAGAATAAGAAAATAAATTTATATCTCATACAAATTGTGATTTGTGTTATTGATTATTCAAATATAATTAAAATTAATTTGAGATATATAAAGAAAGAATTAAGAGGTGATATAAAAAAACTCACGCCTTTCGACATGAGTTTTTTGTAATATTTTGAATTTTCTATTTATTCCTTTTATAATAGTTTACTCCACATTCCAAGAATTTTTTGAAATCCTCTTTCGGCATATATCCTGAAACAGGAGTATTGATTACTTTTCCGTCCGGAGTTACCAAAACATAATGGGGTTGGGAATTATTATTAAAGTTCACCTGCTGGAACAAGCTCCATCTGTCACCGATCGTTTTTACCTTTTTTACCTGCCCGTCTCCGAGATCAATTTTTGTTTTCTGGTCTTCCGGAAGCTCTTCTTTGTCATCAACATATAAAGAGGCAAGAACAACATCGTTCTGAAGAATCGGTAAAATATCTGCTTCACTCCATACGAATTCCTCCATTTTTCTACAGTTTTCACAGCCATATCCAGTGAAATCAATTAAGATCGGTTTATCTTCTTTTTTTGCTAATTCTACTGCTTTGAAGAAGTCATGTTCAGGATGCATGCCCAAAATTCCGTCTTTTTCGTCGTGGAAATAACTTACATTTAGCGGAGGTAAAATTCCGCTTAACAGTTGCAGTTTCGGACGTTCCGAAGGAATTAATCCCTGAACTAAATAGATTACAAACCCCAATCCTAAAGCTCCAAGGATTTTTCTGGTGATAGAAATTTTTGGTTTTTTATCATCATGCGGAAATCTGATCAATCCGAATAGATATAATGCTAATCCTAGAGCAATAATAATCCAGATCGCAATAAAAAGTTCTCTTTTTAATAAGAATGTTTTAGAAACTAAATCAGCTTTTGATAAGAATTTCAATGCCAAAGCCAATTCTACAAATCCCAATACTACTTTCACGGTATTCATCCAGCCTCCGGATTTTGGAAGACTCTGTAATGCTTGAGGGAATAAAGCTAATAATCCGAAAATAATTGCCCAGGCTAATCCGAAACCTGCCAAAGCAAAGGTTAATAACATAGGAACGTTTGCCGAACCAGTTACCGCACTTCCTAGTAAGCTTCCTAGAATCGGACCTGTACAAGAGAAAGAGACAATGACCAATGTTAAAGCCATAAAGAAGATTCCAATGATTCCTCCTGCTTCTTCCGCTTTTGAAGATTTGTTGGCAATTGAGCTTGGTAATGTAATATCATAATATCCAAAAAAGCTTCCTGCAAAAAAAATGAATATGATAAAGAATGCAATATTCAGCCAGACACTTGTAGAAATCTCATTGAAAATATTTCCTGCAATTCCGTCAATAATATGGAACGGAATACTTAATAATACAAAGATTAAAAGGATAAAAAATCCGTAAATTAAAGCGTCTCTTTTCCCTTTTGCTTTATTTTTGCTGCCTTTTGTAAAGAAAGAAACCGTTAACGGGATCATTGGGAAAACACAAGGTGTCAATAATGCAATTAATCCGCCTATGAAACCTAAGAATAAATACGTCCAGTAATTTTCTTCAATTTTTGTAGAGCCGGTTCCGCAATCCGTTAAAGGCTTTTCAAAATCAATCGATTCAATTTTTAATTGTTTCGGATCCAGTTTTGATGTTTCTGTTACGGTAATTTCTCCTTTAGCTGGATTTTCTACCACCGTTTCAACAGCTTTTATGGAATCCTTTGATGGTTCCGTTTTTTCTTCCGTTGAAGCCTCGTCAGTTATGCCTTTTGGCATAACCTGTTTGCTGAACTCTAAAGTGTTGGGAGCCAGACAAACCCTGTCATCACAGGTTTGGTAGGTGATTTCTGCAACTACGTCACCTGGTTTTGTTCCGTCTTTTAATTTAAATTTTTGCTTAAAGCCTGCAGAATTGGAATAAAAAACAATAGTTCCTCCGAAGGCTTCCGAAAATTCTTCATGTTTTTTTCCGGTTTCTGTAAATTTTCCGATCAATTCAATATTTTTTCCGGAAACTTTATATTCTGTCGGAATCCCGGTATCTTCAGGAATATCTTTGGAATAGATATGCCATCCGTTTTCCATCGTAGCATTCAACACAGCTTCGTATTGATTGTTTCCTAAATCGTTGATTGTAAATTTAAACTTTACAGGATTTTTGATTTGTGCATTAACTCCTGTTGCTAAAAATAACAGAATTAATAAAAACCAGTTTCTAAATTTCATCTTACTTTTCATTAATAATTTTGAGAATTTTGTTCGTATTCTCATCCTTTGCATTTCGTCGGTCTTGTCTGAGTGGAATTATTCCAAGAACAGAATTTTCATCATCTACAAGTATCCAAATTTTTTGCCTCGCTAAAATAGATAATTTTTCGTCCCTAAAAAACTTAGAAACTTTCTTTTTCCCCAAAAATCCGGTGGGATAAAACTCATCGCCGTCTTTTTGTTTTCGTAATCGCACTGGAAAGTGTACTCTTTCGGCATCAAATTCCCATTCGATGTTTTTATTGATTTCTTCAATCTCTCCAATAATATTTTCGAGATTAATGATAATTTGGTTTTCGGAAAAGTCAAATTTCTCTATCAAAAGGACTTCTTTTTCTTCTCCTAAATTGTTGCATCTTGATTTTGGGCTTATCATTAATTGGTTGTAATTAACAATTAGCCGATAATCTTTTGAGAAAAAAGAGCTTCCGTTTTCAGCTGTAAAAATTTTAGGAATCTCATCTGAATTGAAACCGTATTTTTTTAAAACCTCAAACTTTACAAAATCACTTTGTAAATTGAGTTGGTCTTTGGATATAATTTTATAGTCATGGTTAAATGTTGTCAGACTATTTTCTATTTCGAAGATATGTTCCTGAACAAAATCTTTTACCTGATTTAAATAAGAAATGCTTTTTTTGAAATTCTCTAAAAAATGATCATTGGTTTCTAATAATTGAGGTGTGATCTGATGGCGGATTTTATTTCTTAAATAATCACTTTTTTTATTGGAAAGATCTTCGCGGTATTCAATATTATTTTCTTGTGCGAATTTGTAAATTTCTTCTTTTGTGAAATGCAAAAGAGGTCGGAGAATATTATTTTCATTAGAAGGGATTCCGCTTAGTCCGTTAATTCCTGCTGCTTTAGAAAGATTAATGATAAAAGTTTCCAGCTGATCATTCAAATGATGAGCGGTAACCAGAAAATCCAGATTTTCCTTTTCCTGAATCTGTCTGAAAAAGTGATATCTCAATTCTCTTGCCCAGAGCTGAATAGAGTTTTGTGGTTTCTGATCTTTCTCTGAAACTTCATATAAATGAAATTTAATGTGATTCTTTTCGCAAAAATCTGAAACTACTTTCTGGTCACGGTTAGAATCTTCATCCCGAAGATGATAATTGATATGCGCAATTTGAAACTCTAAACCAGAATTTCGTAACTGGTTAAACAGATACGCTAAAACCATAGAGTCAACACCTCCGCTTACCGCCAAAAGATAGGAGTGATTTTCAGGAATATTAACAAGATTTTCTAATTCTTTTTTTAAGTCCGGATTTTTCAAAATTTAAGTAGTGAATTTCTTTTAGGCAAAGATAATCCTTATAATTCAATTCAATTTTCCTACCTTTGAATCGTCTAAAAATGATTATTTATGAAGATTTTTAAAATTTTAGCAGTTTCTGCAATGGTGTTGGGATTGACATCTTGTGTGAGTAAAAAGCAGTATGAAGCTTTGAGTTCCAATTACAAGCAATGTATTGAAAATATTGGAGAAAGACAACGTGAGATTCAGGATTTAAAGTCTCAAAATTCTGCTTTATCAGGAGAAAATAATTTGCTGAAAAGTCAGCACGATGCTTTAAAATCATCTTTGGATGCTTGTTTATCCAATACGGGTAAAAGCTCAGCAAATATTGATAAATTGGTTGGAGAGATTAATGCTTCCAACTCTTATATTAAACAACTGATTTCTAATAATGCTAAGAACGACAGTTTGAATTTGGCATTGTCAAACAAGCTAAAAAGATCTCTTGATAACGTAGCAGATGATGATGTACAGGTAAAAGTATTGAAGGGAGTGGTAATGATTTCCCTTTCAGATAAGATGTTATATAAAACAGGAGACTACAATATTCTTCCTGCAGCTCAGGAAGTGCTAGGTAAGGTAGCTAAAGTAATCAACGATTATGATAAATATTCGGTATTGATTGAAGGAAATACAGATAATGCACCATTAAGCTCTGCAAATTTACCAAGAGACAACTGGGATCTTTCTGCATTAAGAGGAACAGCGGTTGCTAAAATCTTACAGACTCAGTTTGGTGTTGATCCGGCAAGAATTACAGCAGGTGGACGTTCAGAATACAATCCTAAGGCGACTAATATGAGTGTGTCCGGAAGAGCGGAAAACAGAAGAACTGAAATTATTATTATGCCTAAGCTTGATGAATTTATGAAGCTTATGGATATTGCTCCAAAGAAATAAATTGTAATAACATAAATAAAAACTCCCGAAATCTTCGGGAGTTTTTTTGTTTCTTAAACTACGTCTTCTTTTTTCAATAATGAAATAATTCGCTGTAAAAATGAATTGGATATCTCTGGTTTAGTTTTTTTTGAGGCATTCATTGTGATGGTATGCACTTTTGATTCTTTAGCCTTATTGATTTGATTTTCTCCGGTATTCATTTTGATTGTGTGTTTTTACCTTCTTCTGCAAAGGTATTGTTTAGTCTTACAGAAAAACATCCGTGTTTTCACGGAATTTTACATCGTGTTTTTTACTGGATCTATAATAAAGGCTAAATTATTTTTAGTTAAATTTGAATCATTAAAAAAATAAAATGAGTTTTTTTGAAGAGACGAATCCGGAGATGGACAGGTATTTAGAAACGCACGCTTCATCTGAACCCGAAATCCTGAGAAAGCTGAGAAGGGAAACCTTTCAGAAAACAACCCAGCCTCACATGATTTCGGGATATCAGCAAGGAAGATTGCTGACTATTATATCTCAAATGATGCAGCCGAAAAACATTCTTGAAATCGGAACGTTTACCGGATATGCTACACTTTGTTTGACTACAGGTTTAGCAAAAGACGGAAAAATAACAACATTGGATGTGAATGAGGATTTGGCTTATTTGCCTAGAAAATATTTTGCAGAAAGTGAATATTCAACTCAGATTGACTTTAAACTTCAGGATGCGAAAGAGTTTTTAAAAGAAACAGATGAGGTTTTCGATCTTATTTTTATTGATGCCGATAAAGAAAACTATGCAGAATATTTCCGTTTAATAAAGCCAAAAACAAAATCAGGTTCTGTGGTGATGTTTGATAATGTTTTGTGGTATGGGAAAGTATTAGAAGAAAATCCTAAGCAAAGATCGACTCAGGTTATTAAGGAACTCAACGATTTGGTCGCTAATGATGAAGATTTTGAGAATCTTATTTTACCTTTGCGTGACGGGGTAAATTTACTTCGTAGAAAATAAATAATTAAACTATTAAAAGATTAAATTATTAGAAAATTAGAGAGCACTAATTTTTTAATTTTTAATTCTTAAATCTTTTAATCAAAATATAAATGGATAAAGGAATTTGTGTGGTTACGGTAGCGCCTGTTCGTGCCGAAGGTTCAGATAAAGCAGAAATTGTTACGGAAATACTTTTCGGAGAAAGTGCAGATATTTTGGAAGTGAATAAAAACTGGACTAAAATAAAAATGCATTATGATGAATACGAAGGTTGGATGGATACAAAACAGATCAAGCCAATCTCGGATGAAGACTTTGCCAGAAGAAAAGTAACGGTGGTAACGGAAGATTTTTCCTCTGTCCTGATGAATGACGGCAAAACTTTATTATCTATAGGATCGGAAGTGGAATTTCCTGTAGTGGCATCAAGAAGAAGTCATGATGTTCGTGAAAGTATTGCTTTAACGGCTAAAGAATTCCTTAATGTTCCCTATTTATGGGGCGGTAAAAGTTTTTTTGCTGTAGACTGTTCAGGATTTACCCAATTGGTCTATAAAGTTCACAATATAAAGCTGCCGAGAGATACCTATCAGCAGGCTGAAGTAGGAGAGGCATTGAGCTTTGTGGAAGAAAGCAGACCCGGAGATTTGGCTTTTTTTGAAAATCAGGAAGGGAAAATCATTCATGTAGGAATCATGCTTGATTCTCAGAAAATTATTCATGCCTCAGGAAAGGTGAGGATAGATACTTTAGATTCTACGGGTATTTTTAATAAAGAACTGAATAAGCACACTCATAAACTGAGAGTCATTAAAAGCATTTTGTAATCCTAAAACAAAGCTGGAATGGAAAATATACTCTTCATAATTTCTGATATTTTCAATTTTGGATTGCTTGTTTTTCTTTGGTGGTTTACGATAAAACATTATAAAACATTACCGCAGACCATTCCCGTTCATTTTGATTTTGACGGAAAAGCAGATGGCTTTGGAAGCAAGAAATATTCTTTTTTAATGCCGGTTTTTGCAACGGTATTTTATTTTTTGTTTGCTTTTGTATTCAGAGATCCGGAATCTGCAAATTATCCTGTGAAAATTACAGAGGAGAACAAAGATGCTCAATTTCTGATCATGGAAATTTTTATAAGATGGCTTTATATTCTGATTGTAATGATTATTTTAAACACTCAGGATTATATGTTCAGATATGTATTTGATGAAAATGCAAAGCCGAAAGTTCCATTGGCTATGTCAATTTTAACTGTGATTGGAAGCTTAGTTGTAGTATTTATTTTTACAGGTATTTTCAAATGATGAAATCCAAAAACAATTCCGAGCATTATATTTGGGGAAACGGTTGTGATAGCTGGATTTTGAAAGATAGCCATAATCTTTCTGTAAAACAGGAAATAATGCCGCCCAAAACAGCTGAAAAACGGCATTTTCATAATGAGGCAGAACAGTTTTTCTATATTTTGAAAGGGGAAGCAGTTTTCTATATTAATGAGGAGAAGTTTTCTGTAAAAACAGGAGAAAGTATAACAGTTTTACCAAAGTCAAAGCATTATATTTCTAACGAATCATTGGAGTATTTGGAATTTTTAGTAATTTCAGCCCCTTCTACGAATAATGATAGAATAGAAGTTTAAAAAATACAATCAGATGTCTTTTTTCTATAACATATTTATCAGTTTACTCATTTTCGGGATGAAGGTTTTTTCATGGATTAATGATAAAACTAAAAAAGGCGTTGAAGGAAGAAAAGAATCTTTACAAAAAGTAAAAGCAGCTTTCAGCGAATCTGATGAGGTAATATGGATGCATGCTGCCAGTTTAGGTGAGTACGAACAGGGGTTACCGGTTTTGGAACGATTAAAAAAAGAATTTCCGGAACGTAAAATTCTAGTGACTTTCTTTTCGCCTTCAGGGTATGAAAATGTAGTTAAGAAAAAACATATTGCTGATGTAATTTGCTATTTGCCGTTTGATAAGAAAAAAGATGTAAAAGATTTTGTATCAGCTTTTACTATTAAACTATTTTTTACGGTGAAGTATGATTTCTGGTATAATGTATTGGCTGAACTGAAAAAGAAAGGAGCAAAGATTTATGTAATTTCGGCATTGTTTTACGAAAGGCAGTCCTTTTTTACAACGTATGGAAAGTGGTTTGTAAAACAGCTTAAAAATAATATAGATTGGTTCTTTCATCAAAATCAGCATTCTTATCTTTTAGCAAAAAGTATAGGCCTTGTGAACTCTTCAGTTACCGGCGATACAAGGTTTGACAGGGTGAAGCAGCTTCGGGAAAGAAACAATCACGTAGATTATATAGTAGATTTTATAGCGGGAGAGAAGGCGGTAATTTTTGGAAGCTCATGGAGCGCAGAAGAAAAAATAGCTGAAATGCTGGTTGCCAAAAACAATGAAATAAAACTTATCATTGCACCGCATGATTTAAAAAGAGTTCACCATCTCAAGCAGATTTTTCCTGAATCGGTTCTTTATAGCCAGATTCAAAATATTCAGAAATCTGAATTTTCAGAGAGTCAGATTCTTATTATTGACAGTATTGGCTTGCTTTCCAAACTGTATTCTTATGCAGATATTGCAGTCGTTGGAGGAGGTTTTCATGATGCGGGACTTCATAATATTTTAGAAGCAGCTACATTTGGTATTCCAGTGATATTTGGAAACCATTACAAAAAAAATCCTGAGGCAGATGATTTGATTAAAGCAAACGGAGGTAAATCGTTTGAAAGTGAAAATGTAGCCGCGCAATTTGTTCTTTCCTTAATTGCCAACGAAGATATTTTAAATGAAATGTCCGCTCATGCTGAGAAATTTGTTACAGAGAAACCCAACTCTACGGAATTGGTCATAAAGAAAATAATGTCATCGTAGAAATCCTTGCGCTTTAAGGTCTTTTACGACCTGATCAATATTTGCCGGGATTTTTTCTGTGGTAAACCAATTGAGGCTTAATCCGTTGTTTTCGCACAATTTTTTCAGGGAATGATTTTTTTCTATTTTTTGCTGTATTTCTCTTAAATACTCATCAATTTCCATCCAGTAATCTTCGTCTAGTTTTTTAGTTAAGATAAAACTCTTGGTGATTTTATTGATGAGGTATAGGTAAAGTTTGTAGGTATTGTCAAATCTCTGTGTATTCAGTTTGTCATTGTTTTCTAAAATCTCATTTACCAGAAAAAGATTCAGGCAAACCTCTCCATACTTGTCTGTGGTTACTTTTACATGTTCCGTAATTTCGCTGCTTATCTTTCGGATATGCATCAGATAATACTTATGATTTGATAAATACTTACTTAAAAGTGTTAGCTTTTCACGGATGTTCTCCTCCATCTGAGCTCTTTTCTGATCTGTGTTTTCCGGATCAATAAGCTCAAAATATAATTTTTTTGAAAGCAGCTTGTCCTTTTTCAATAATCTGAAGATCAATCTGTCTTTTTCCAGAGAAGAAAAGTTGCTTATGGCTGCTTTGAACTCTTTTGAATATTCCATCAGTTGAAAATTTTAGAGTATTTGAGGAATCCGTTAATTGCCCAATTGGCGGTGTAGTACAAAGATTTTATAGTGGAAAAGTTCATGTAATCTTTGTAAACAAGATATTGGTCTTTCACAATATTTTGTTTTTTCCGTGAGATACTGTTTGAATGCATTCTGTATTTTGCCATTGTTTTTGGCAGCGGTTTTCCGGTCGGTATTTTTTTGAGCAGATTGAGCCACATTACATGATCCTCCCGTTTGCTTCCTTCCGGAAAATATTCTTTTCCTACTCTTTGAGAGTCATACATGGAAGAAAGAAGAGAAAGGCGGCAGGTTTTTAGAAGATTCTGAAAGGTAACTTCTTTGTCGGCTTTAAAGTCTTCAAGCTGGGGAATAAGTTCTGCATTGCACCTTGCATAGTTTGAATAGGCGATTTCGGCCTGTTCTTTTTGCATGAAACCAATCATTTCACTGAGAAATTCAGGTTCCCAAAAATCATCAGCATCTAAAAAAGTGATATATCTTCCCGATGCTTTTTTTAATGACATATTTCTTGCATGTCCTGCTCCTTTATTTTGTTCCGAAAGAGTAAGCTGTATCCTTGTATCATCTGTTTTTCTTATTATTTCAGCAGAATTGTCAGAAGAACAGTCATCTGTAATCAACCATTCCCAGTCGGTGAAGGTCTGATTCATTACGGATGCAATTGTCTCCTTCAGAAATTGAGAAGAATTGTAACAGGGAGTAATGATAGAAACTAATGGCATTAAATGTTTTTATACAAATATAAGGCTTAAAATATAAGCTTCCGGTAACGTTATTTCTAATAATTTGAAAATTAAATTACGAAAGCTAAAAAAAATGATGAAGTTTTTAAAAAAAATCATAATTTTAGGCCTTGAAAAAATTGATATATGAAGAAATTAGCATTGCTATTTGCAGGTTTATCATTATTGTCTATCTCAGCTTGTAAAGATGATAATACTGAACAAGTATATCCGCTGGTTGGGACATGGTCTCCAATTAAGGAAGTAAGAACAACTATTCAAACTTCAGGAGCAGGGGTTTCAGATGAGATTAGTTATACTGATTGTCAGAAGGCCTCAAGATGGGTTTTTAACGAAGGCTCTACAGGTAAAAGAAAAGATAGTGATGATGATTCGGCAAATCCGGGACAATGTATTGTATCTCCGGACCGTATGTTCACCTATATTTATAATGAAGATAAAAGCATACAGATAAAATATCTTGGGACAGTTGAGCCGGAGAAAGGAAAAGTAACCCTTCTTAATGACACCACATTGAATCTTACGATTGAAGATAAAACAGATCCTGCTAAATACTATTCAGTAACTTATACAATGAAGAGAATTCCACAATAATAAGTGCAGGATTTAAAATAATAGTATAAATCTCATCTTAGGATGGGATTTTTTTGTTTTCATTTATTTAATTCAAAATTAAAATTTCCATTTCTTTTAAATTCATTATTTTTGTGAAAATTAGAATTGGGATTTAAAAGCCCAATATCTAATATCTAACATCTAATATCTATAAAAAAGTGTTTTACGATCATCAGCAGATAGAAAAAAAGTGGCAGAAATACTGGGAAGACAACCAAACATACAAGACTTCCAATAACACAGGCAAACCTAAATTTTATGTTCTCGATATGTTTCCGTATCCATCAGGTGCAGGGCTTCACGTAGGTCATCCGCTTGGATATATTGCTTCCGATATTTATGCGAGATATAAAAGACATCAGGGATTCAATGTGCTTCACCCGGTTGGTTATGACAGTTTCGGGCTTCCTGCTGAGCAGTATGCAATCCAGACAGGGCAACATCCTGCGATTACAACTGAGCAAAACATTACAAGATACGAAGAGCAATTAAGAAAAATAGGTTTCTCTTTCGACTGGAGCAGAGAAGTGAGAACCTCTGACGCTTCTTATTATAAATGGACGCAGTGGATCTTTATTGAACTGTTTCATTCATGGTATAATAAAGATACAGATAAGGCTGAATCCATTTTATCTTTAGTTAAACGTTTTGAAGAAAAAGGAACAGAAGGATTGAATGCCAATCAGAACGATGAATTAAATTTCACGGCGGAAGAATGGAATTCTGCTTCTGAAATGGATAAAGAAGATATTCTTTTAAATTATCGTTTAGCATATAGAGCGGAAACAACTGTTAACTGGTGTCCTGCATTGGGAACAGTTTTGGCAAATGATGAGGTGAAAGACGGAAAATCCGAAAGAGGAGGTTTTCCTGTTTTTCAAAAGAAAATGATGCAGTGGAGCATGAGAATCTCTGCTTACTCTGAAAGATTATTACAAGGCCTTAAAACGTTGGACTGGCCGCAGCCTTTGAAAGATTCTCAGGAATACTGGATCGGAAAATCTCAGGGCGCACAGGTGAAATTCAATGTTGAAGGTCATGATGAAATCGTTGAGGTTTTCACAACAAGGCCTGATACCATTTTTGGAGCAACGTTTATGGTTTTGGCTCCTGAAAATCCTTTGGTGGAAACAATTACAACAGCCGAACAAAAAGTTGAGGTAGATACTTATATTGAAGAAACTTCCAAGAAAACCGAAAGAGACAGAATGTCTGATGTGAAAAACGTTTCAGGAGCTTTCACAGGAAGTTATGCCATCAATCCTTTCAGCGGAGAAAAAATGCCGATCTATATTTCAGATTATGTGTTAATGGGGTACGGAACGGGAGCTGTAATGGCTGTTCCTGCACATGATGAGCGTGATCACAGATTTGCAAAGAAATTTAATTTAGAAATAAAAAAGGTAGTTGAAACTGAGGAAGATGTTCAGGAAGCTTCTTTTGATTCTAAAGATTCGGTTTGTGTAAATTCTGATTTCTTAAACGGCTTACATTATAATGATGCGAAAGCAAAAATAATTTCTGAAATCGAAAACAAAGGAATCGGTCACGGAACTACAAATTACAGACAACGTGATGCGATTTTTTCAAGACAGCGTTATTGGGGAGAGCCAGTTCCTGTATATTATAAGGATGGCATACCTTATACGTTACCGACTTCTGCATTGCCGTTAGAACTTCCCGAGGTTGAAAAATATTTACCGACTGAAGACGGAGATCCTCCGCTAGGGAATGCAAAAACTTTTGCCTGGGACGAAGCAAACCAAAAAGTTGTTGATACTAATTTAATTGATGAAAAAACGGTTTTCCCGTTAGAATTATCTACAATGCCGGGTTGGGCAGGAAGCTCTTGGTATTTCCTGAGATATATGGATCCTGAAAATGAAGAAGTTTTCACAAATAAGGAACTTTCAGATTATTGGGGACAGGTAGATTTATATATTGGAGGTAGCGAGCACGCGACCGGTCACTTATTATATTCCCGTTTCTGGAATATGTTCTTAAAGGATAGAGGGTATATTAATCACAATGAACCTTTCCAAAAATTGATCAATCAGGGGATGATTTTGGGGATGAGTGCTTTTGTGTATAGAATTGATGGTACTAATAAATATGTATCTAAAAATTTAGCAAAAGAGTATACTACGCAGGCGATTCACGTTGATGTATCCTTATTAAAAGGAACAACAGATGAATTGGATACAGAAGCTTTTAAAACATGGAGACCGGATTATGCAGATGCAGAATTTATTTTAGAAGATGGAAAATACATCACAGGTCGTGAAGTAGAAAAAATGTCTAAGTCTAAATATAATGTTGTTAATCCGGATGACATCTGTGAGGAATATGGAGCAGACGGATTGAGATTATATGAAATGTTCTTAGGTCCATTAGAGCAATCCAAACCTTGGAACACTCAGGGGCTAAGCGGAGTTTACGGTTTCCTTAAAAAATTCTGGAATCTGTATTTTGACGGAGATATTTTTTCTGTTTCTGATGAAGAGCCAACAAAAGCAGAATATAAAGTTTTACATACATTAATAAAGAAGGTGGTTTATGATATTGAAAACTTCTCTTTCAACACTTCTGTATCTTCATTTATGATCGCTGTAAATGAATTACAAAAAATAAAATGTAACAAACGCAATATTTTAGAACCTTTAGCCGTTATCATTTCGCCATATGCTCCTCATATCTGTGAAGAGCTTTGGAGTATGTTGGGGCATAATGAGTCTATCGAATTCGAGAAATTCCCTGTATTGAACGAAGATTACCTGGTAGAAGATGAAATTGAATACCCGGTAAGTGTGAATGGGAAAATGAAATTTAAAATTCCTCTTTCTGCTCAGCTTTCTGCTAAAGAAGTTGAAGAAATGGTGCTTCAGGATCAAAAAATGGTACAAATTTTGGATGGTAAAACACCTAAAAAGATCATTGTGGTACCTCACAGAATAGTGAATATAGTAATTTAAATAAAAATTAACATTGGTAAAATAAAAAAAAAGTAGTGGTAATTTTTTTATATTTTCAATATATTATTTAATATGGGATAATATTGTCAAAAAAATAAAAAAAAAATGAGATTTTGGAATTGAATCAAATTTTATCTATCAAAAAAAAGCGAATTGTTTATTTAAAATAATTGCATTTTAATTAATTTTGCCTTTAATTTACACCCTCAAAAATTTTAAAACAATATAATTTAGTTAAATATGGAAATGAATGTTTCAAAAAATGATGAGCAAGTAGTTGCTAAAAAAGCAGGAGGTTTAAACCCGGCTGTTATTATTCCTATCATCTTAGCTATAGGAATTTGTATTTATTTATTCGTTTTGGGTAGTCCTGGAAACTTTAAAGATGCTGAAAAACTTGGTGGAGCATCTGTAGCTTTTTCAGATGTTGAAGGAAAAGACATTCATCCAGATTCGTTCTTGGGAATTATCTACAAAGGAGGGGTTATCGTACCTATCTTGATTACTTTCATGCTTACTGTAATCGTTTTCTCTTTTGAAAGATATTTCGTTTTAGGTAAGGCTGCAGGAAAAGGAAACCTGGATAACTTCGTAGTACAAGTAAGAAGCTTACTTAACCAAAACAAAATCGATGCAGCTTTAGAAGAGTGTGACAGACAAGAAGGTTCTGTTGGTAACGTAGTAAAAGAAGGTCTTACTACTTACAAAGCTTTAGCTCACGATACAACTTTAAACAAAGAGCAAAAAATGGTAGCGCTTAACAAAGCGATCGAAGAAGCTACAACTCTTGAGATGCCAATGTTAGAGAAAAATATGATGATCCTTTCTACTTTAGGTACTGTTGCAACGTTAGTGGCATTATTAGGTACGGTAATCGGGATGATCAAGGCGTTCTTCGCATTAGGTTCTGGAGGAGGTACTCCTGACGCGGCTGCACTTTCTACAGGTATCTCTGAAGCCTTGATCAACACGGCATTAGGTATTGGTACTTCAGCTATCGCTATCATCCTTTATAACTTCTTTACTTCTAAAATTGATGGATTAACTTATAAGATCGATGAGATCGCTATGAGCATCCAGCAATCTTTCGCTGAATTCAACTAAGAATTAGCAAGGAATTTGTAGTAAGTAAAAAGAAGTTTAATTAAAAATTATTAATAATGGCGAGAGTCAAACCAAAAAGACATGGAGTAGTTACGGATATGACGGCAATGTGTGACGTTGCGTTCCTACTACTTACGTTCTTTATCTTGACCACTCAGTTTAAAAAACCTGACGTGGAGCAGATCAAACCGCCATCTTCAATATCAGAGAAGTTACTTCCTGATGCAAGTTTGATGACTATCAACGCTACTCCAGACGGGAAATTTTATTTCCAGCCGGTAGAAAATGCATCTGAGAGATTACAGCTTTTGGACAATATGGGGAAAAAGTACGGAATTACTTTTGACAATAAACAAAAAGCTGCATTTCAAAAAGTACAAGCAATTGGGGTTCCTATGAACCAACTTAAGAGCTATCTTGATTTGCCAGATGACGAACAAAAGAATTTCAAGAGTCCTACAGGGATTCCTATGGATAGTACAAATAAGCAATTAGTTGACTGGGTACAACAAAGTTTAAGCGTTAATCCTGATTACAAATTAGCAATCAAAGGTGACGTTACTACTGAGTATCCAAAAGTTAAAAGCCTATTTGAAGGTTTAAGAGATATTGATTTTCTTAAATTTTGGTTGATTACATCACAAGAAGGTAAACCTAATGAATAATATCATTTAGAAATGGCAGAAGTACAAGTACAGGAAAAGGGCGCCAAGGGCGGCAAGGTACGCTCCAAGAAGCAGAGTACCAGAGTCGATATGACTCCGATGGTGGACTTAGGGTTTCTATTGATTACCTTCTTTATGTTCACAACTACATTCTCTAAACCGAATGTAATGGATTTGGGTCTTCCGGCAAAACCGAAAGAAAAAGATAAAAAACCACCTCCAACAGAAATTAAACTTTCTAACTCTATATCTTTATTATTGGGTAAAGACAATAAGATCTTCTGGCATCAGCAAGACAATACGTCTTTAACTGATCAGAATCTTAATGAGACTACTTTTGATAGAGAAGGAATCAGAAAAGTAATTGAGCAGGCAAAAGCAAACGCGGCTGATAAATCTAAGTTTACTGTGATTATCAAACCGACTGACGATGCTGTATATAAAAACTTTGTAGATATTCTTGATGAAATGGCTATTACTAAGAGCGAGCAGTACGGGGTTACTGATCTTAAACCTTGGGAAAAAGCGATTTACGATAAGAAAGTTGGTAACACAGGAGCTCCTGCTGCACCGGCTACAAAGTAATTTAAACCATAAAATTGTAAATCTATGGCAAATGAAAATGTATACGATCCTAATCTTACTTTAGATGAGATTGTATTTGAAAATAGAAACAAGGAATATGGTGCATACGATTTAAGACATCAGTATCCAAGACTTCTGACGAAATCTTTTATCGTTGGAACAGCATTATTCCTTATTGCGGCTTTGTCTCCTTTCATTTATCTTACCATTAAGAGACTTACTGCTCCTCCTAAACAAGAAGTTAAGGCGGATTTGGTAGAAATTCTTCAGGAAGATAAAATTATTGAGCAACCAAAAGAAAAAGAACCACCTCCACCTCCACCACCTCCAAAAGAGGAAAAAATTGAGGTAATTCAGAACGTGGTTCCGGAGCCTGTAAAAGCTCCAAAGATTGAGACTCCACCACCGCCGATTTCTAAGCAATTGGAAACAACGACTGGTTTGGTAAATCAGGAGGGGGTAAAAGCTCCGGCTTATACACCGCCACCACCACCACCTTCAACAGGAACTAAAGCTTCTACAGCTGAAGTTAAACCTCAAGTAAGTGATACTCAGGTTTATACAGAGGTGGAGCAGACTGCTGAATTCCCTGGAGGTATTAACGCCTTTAGAAAGAAAGTAGGAGAGAACTTTGATACTTCTGCAATCGAAGGAGCTGATGGTGTAGTAAAAGGTGAAGTAACTTTCGTTGTTGAAAGAGACGGAAGTATTACAGATGTTAAAGTTACAGGTTCAAACTCTGACTTTAATGCTGAAGCAGTGAGAACTGTTAAATCAATTAAAAACAAGTGGGCACCTGCTAAGATTAATGGTCAATCTGTACGTTACAGATATAGACTACCTTTGGCAATGCAACCACCGGAATAATTTAATTATTAATAATTAAATAATATCTAAAAAAGAGAAGCAATTGCTTCTCTTTTTATTTTTTTTGGTATTTTTGTCATATGATGTTCAAGTGGTTATCCTTAATAACAGGATTTTTTTATATCGTTTTAGGTATCGTTGTAATTGTTTATAAATTTTTCGTAGTTACCTTAGAACCAACAATTGCCTATCCATTAGGTACTGTTTTAGTACTTTATGGAATATTCAGAATTTTCAGGGCAATATCCCAACTTAAAAAAAATAAAGATGAATAATTCTCTTAAAATAGCTTTAATAATTTTTATAACTATTCTTTCAGGTTGTTCAAAGAAAAAAGAAAGCTCACCATCTTACAATAAAGGAGATCTTACCATTCTTACCGACGAGTCATTCCAAAGTGTCACAGAAGCTTTGGCAGAAGGATATATGATCAATTATCCTGAAACAAAGCTAAAAGTGGTTACTAAAAAAGAAGATTTAGGTTTTCTTGATTTATTAAAAGGAAAGTCGAGAATTGTTGTAATGTCGAAAGAACTTTCTCCTGATGAAATCAAAGAATATGAAAAGCAGGTAGAATTAAAGTTTCTTCCAGCTAAGTTTGCCGCAGATGCAGTAATATTTGTTGTTCCCAATACCTCTTCTAAAGAATCAATTTCTGTGGATGAAATTGAAAAAGGATTACAATCAGATGAAAAAGAATTTATTTTTGACGGAACCAATTCCAGTAATCTGAACTTTGTTGCTCAAAAGCTTCATAAACAACCAAAAGACCTTAAGTTTTCAGTAATTCCGGGAAGCAAAAACCTCATTGAAGAATTAAATAAATACCCCGATAAAATTGGTGTAATCGGATTGAATACATTCAGCCGTCCTTACGATAAAGCTTCCATAGAATTAAGAAATAAAGTTAAAATTCTGCCTGTAGAAAGCAAAGGAAAACTTTATACGGCAGATTATTCAGGGATGAGAGAGATGAAATATCCTTTTACCAGAATATTGTATTTTTTAGCAAACGAGGGTAACTTTAATATTGCTAATGGTTTTATAAGATTTTCTTGCACGCAGTTAGGACAAATGATAGTTCAAAAAGAAGGACTGCAACCTTACAATATCTACAAAAGAGAAGTTCAAATGCGTTAAAAATATATAATAAAATGATTTTCATGACATCAATCATATATTTTGGTCTGAAAATTGTCTTTAGAATTATCTAGTTTTTTTAATTTACAAATATAAAATGAAAGATATAATGATTATGAATGTAAAAAAGATTGCTTTAGGAGCAGCAGTAGTATTTTTTACCAGCTTTGCAACAGCACAAACATTGCAGGACGGTATCAATAGTATAGACAGTGATAAATTTGCTCAGGCAAAGACAAACTTCACCCAAATGATTGCTAAAGAGCCTACTGCAGAAAACTATTTTTACTTAGGGAATACTTTTCTTAGACAAGGTGAACCCGATTTTGCAGCAGCTACAGAAAGTTTCAATAAAGGATTGGCAGCAGATGCTAAAAGTTATTTGAATAAAATTGGTCTGGCTACGGTTAAATTAGGTAAAGGAGATAAATCTGCAATCGCTGAAATTCAAAAAATAGTTGCGGATTCCAGAGAAAAAGACGCAGAAGTTCTTTTCAGAGCGGCAGAAGCTTTAACATTATTTGAAAAAAATAATGCGCCGGATCTTGCTATAGATTATTTGAATAAAGCAGTTGAAAAAGCACAGAAAAAAGGTGTTCCTGCCTACTATTATTATACATTAGGAGATGCTTATAGATTGAAGAGAATTCCTGGTGATGCAATGACAGCTTATGATAAAGCTTTACCATTAGCTAAGAATAAGGCTTCTGTTTACACAAGAATAGGAACTTTATGGATGGCTGCTCAACAATGGCAACAAGCTAAAACCAGTATTGAAAAAGCAATTGCTACAGATCCATCTTATGCACCTGCTTACAAGGCAATGGCAGCTTACAATATCAGATACCAGCAAAATGATAAAGCTACTCAAGACCTTATCAATTATACAAAATATGCAGATGAAGATCCATATACTCAATTAGAAATTGCTAAACTTTATTTTACAAATGAAGACTACGCAAACTCTAAGCAGGTTTTAGATAAAATATTTGATAAGATTAATGATCCTATTAAATTTAAATTGAGAGCTTATCAGTTGTATGCTAACGGAAACTATGCTGAAGCGAAACAAAATATGGATAATTTTGTAACTCAGGCTGACAAATCAAGAGTTCAACCTGCTGATCAGGGATTACAAGGTTTAATTGCAGCTGGATTGGCAAAAGATGAAAAAGATGCAGCTAAAAAAACTGCCTTAACAACTGAAGCACAACAAAAAATTGCGATTGCAAAAGCAGCTAAAGATGAAACAATGAAGTGGGATATGGAATTGATGAAAATTTCAGGTGGAGGAGCTTCTCAAGCAGATGTAGATGCAGGACCAACAAATCCGACTATTGAAGCACTTAAGAAACAAGTAGCTGCAAACGCACAAGATTCAGATGCTTTATTTAAATTAGCAACGGCATATCAGGATGCTAAAAACTGGAATGGGGCTATTACTACATGGCAGAAAATGAGCGCACTTCTTCCAGACTGGGCTCCGGCTTATTACAGTTTAGGATATTCTTATCAGCAGGCAGGCAATAATGATTCTGCTAAAATGGCTTATGAGAAATTTATTAATACAGTAAAACCTGCAGATCAGGAAGCTAATAAACAAACTCTTGCTTATGCATATTTTGCAGTTGCATATATGAGTAAAGACTCAGATCTGGCAAAAGCAAAAGATTATGTTGCTAAATCTGTTCAATTGGATCCTACCTATCAGGATGCTGTGAAATTGAATGCAGAAATCAATAAATAAATTGAATTAATATCATTAAAACTTCCCATTCGTTTCGTTTGGGAAGTTTTTATTTTAAACCTTATCTTTGAGTTATGAAAATAGATATACTTGCTTTTGGAGCCCATCCGGATGATGTAGAACTGGGATGCGGCGGAACTATTGCCAAATTAATTTCTGAAGGAAAAACCTGCGCTATTGTAGATCTTACAAAAGGAGAATTGGGAACAAGGGGAACTGAAGAAACCAGAAAAGCGGAAGCGATGGATTCTGCCAATATTCTTGGAGTCGTTGCAAGAGAAAATCTTGGAATGAAAGATGGCTTTTTGGAAAATTCCGAAGAATACCAAATGAGGATCGTAAAAATGATTCGTAAATATAGGCCAGAAATCGTCTTAGCCAATGCAATTGATGATAGGCATCCGGACCACGCAAAAGGAGCGAAATTAGTGTCAGATGCGTGCTTTTTAGCTGGGTTGAGAAAAATTGAAACAGTTTTGGATGGAGAAAATCAGGAAGTCTGGAGACCCAAGCATATTTTCCATTATATTCAGTGGAAAAATATTGAGCCGGAATTCTGTATTGATATTTCTGAACATTTAGATAAAAAGATTGCAGCCTGTATGGCTTTCAAAACCCAGTTTTATGATCCGACTTCTAAAGAACCTGAAACACCAATTACTTCAAAAGATTTTTATGAAAGCTTAACGTACCGAGCTCAGGATTTAGGGCGTTTATCGGGAGTTACTTATGCTGAGGGCTTTACGTCCGAGAAGCTAATTTCTTTGAAAAATTTTGATGGAATTGTTTGGTAATTAAAAAATCTTCTCTATATTTGCACTCACAAAACGGTGATTGTAGCTCAGTTGGTTAGAGCGTCGGATTGTGGTTCCGAAGGTCGTGGGTTCGAGACCCATCATTCACCCAATAAAAGTACACTTTTCGAAAGTGTACTTTTTTTATTTTAAAGCATCCGCACTTCACTTTATCCCGTTAAGCTGTTAATTAATTCTTAATGTTTTTCTTGTGAATTTTTAATTATCTGACTTTAGGGCATAAAAAAAGCACCTTTTTCAGATGCTTGTGTTTTTTTAGTATTCTTTTTAAACTTCGTCGTCAGAATCTATTGTATAAGATTTGCTTTTGAAGTCTTTGTCATGTTTTTCTGATATTACATCCTCACCCTTCTCGTTAATGATGAAATCTGTGGACTCATTAAACATCTCCTGAAAACTTTTAAAATCTTCTTTGTAAAGATAAATTTTGTGTTTCTCGAATGTTGCTTCTCCATTCTCTCCGAAGTTCTTCTTACTTTCGGTAATCGTAAGATAATAATCTCCTGCTTTCGTCTCGCGCACATCAAAGAAATAAGTTCTTCTCCCTGCTTTTAACACCTTCGTGAAAATTTCATTTTCATGGCGTTCCTTGTATTCACTCATTGTTAGATATTTTTTAATCTTGTTAAGAACAAATATAAAAGTTTTCTTTTAATCACAAAATTTTTTTTATGATTTATTTAACAATTGGGAATGAAACGGCTATGCGGTTACAGAATTTGCAATTTCGGTAAGATTAATAATTTTATCAGCTTTTTGTGCGCTAGACTCTCTATGTGTGATAATTATGGAGGTTGCGTTGTTGATTTTTCTGTCAATATTTTCTAAAATATTCTGCTCTGTTTCAGTATCTAAAGCGGATAAAGAATCATCAAAAATAATAATGTTTGGGTCTTTAATGAGTGCTCTTGCAATACAGATTCTTTGTTTTTGTCCTCCCGAAAGCATGACTCCGCGTTCACCAACCATGGTTTTATACTGATCTTTAAACTCAATAATATTTTTATCAACATCAGCGATTTTAGCATACTCAACAACTTTTGTATGAGTAGGGGAGTCAATAGCAAAACCAATGTTATTTTCAATGGAATCTGAGAAAAGATAGCTTTCCTGAGGAATATATCCAATGGAATTTCTATAGTTTTCCAGATTATGCTCCTTAAGATTTTTTCCGTCAATTAAAATCTCTCCCTCCGTAGGATCGATCAACCTACATAATAAGAGAGCAATGGTGGATTTCCCGCTTCCGGTTTTCCCCATAATTGCCAATGATTCTCCGGCTTTTACCGTAAAGCTTAGATTTTCTAAAGCTTTAATTCCTGTATTTGGGTAAACGTAAGAAACATTCCTGAATTCAATATCACCTTGAATAGGATAAATTTCAGAATTCGTATTAATGATTTCAGATTTTTTATCCATGAATTCATTAATTCTTTGCATGGAAGCTTCTGCACGTTGATTAACAGAAGTTACCCAGCCTACCATGGAGAAAGGGAAAATCAAAGTATTAATATACATGAAGAAGTCTGCAATTTTACCGATGCTTAATTGTCCGTCAATGTATTTTTGACCTCCAATTAAAATAATGGCAACATTTAATAGTCCGATTACAAATAAAATGATTGTAAAGAAATATGCTTCTGTTTTTGCTAAATCAAGGGCTTTATTTTGATAGTCGGTTACTTTTATACCGTAGTTTCTTTCAATGTATTTTTCTTTGGCAAAAAACTTTACAACGCGAATTCCTGAGAAGCTGTCCTGAACAAAAGTGGAAATAGCAGACTGGCTTTTCTGCATGATTTTCGACTTTTTGTTGATAATTGAACTTACTTTATATATAGCATATGACAAAATAGGAAGAGGCAATAATGTCCAGAGTGTCATTGAAGCGTCCGTTTTCACCATATAAATTGCAGTGATGATCACGAGAACAATTAAGTTCGCGACATACATTACACCCGGTCCTAAGTACATTCTTACCGCAACAACGTCTTCACTTAATCTGTTCATTAAGTCTCCGATTGTTGTCTGTTTATAATCTGTTAAAGACAAATCCTGATAATGTCTGTAAATTTTATTTTTAAGTTCGTATTCAATTCTTCTGGAGGCCACGATAATTGTCTGGCGCATCATGAAAGTGAAGAACCCTGTTAATAAAGAGCAGCCTACAATAATGGCAACATAAATCAAAACCTGATGATTGAAGCCGATATTACCATTTTTTGTAAGCTCATCTACTGACTTTCCTACAAATTGAACTTTATATATATTGAAAAAATTACTGGCAATGATGAATAGTACTCCCCAAAATAATAGTATTTTGTGTTTCCAAAAATAGGGGTTTAAGGTTTTCAGCGCTTTCATAAAGTTTTACAAAATTACAAAAATGTCATCAGACTACGAATTTCATAAATTTTAAATTTTGTATCTTTGCACTCATTAAAAGCTCTTTGAATGTTAGGAAGAAGACAAATCCGTGAAAAAGTGGTACAGACTGTGTATTCATATTACCAGAATCCTGTAAAGTTTGATGTATTAGAGAAAAATATGTTCTCAGGAATAGAGAAAATCTATTATTTATACATCTATCAACTGAATTTTTTAGTTTCTCTAAAAGAATTGGCTGAGAATCAAATTGAGATTGGTAAAAATAAATACATTAAATCTGAGTCTGATATCAATCCTAATCAAAAATTCATCAACAATCAAGTTTTAATTAAGTTAGAGGAAAATCCTGAGAGATTATTTTTCACAGGGCAGCATAAGCAATTAAAATGGGATCTGCATGATGATTTATTGGTGAAAACTTTCCAAAGAATTACAGCAGGAAAGCGTTATCAGGACTTTATGAAGGAAGAAGGATATTCTTTTGAAGAAGATCAGAAGTTCATAGGTAAACTGTTTTTAAGATATATTGCTGAAAATGATGATTTTCATGATTATCTTGGAGATAAAGAACTTTCCTGGTATGATGATATTCACATTGCTAATTCAATGGTTCAAAAAACAATTGGTTTCCTGAAAGAAGATGAAGAAAGCAGAACATTAATCAAAATGATTAAAGATGAAGAGGATAAGACTTTCGCGATGAAGCTATTGAGAAATACATTGGATAGTTGGGAAAAGAATGAGAAGAAACTGGAAGAAAGGTTAGAAAACTGGGATCTGGAAAGAGTTTCTTTAATGGATAAGGTGATTTTAACTACAGCTCTAACGGAACTAGATAATTTTCCTTTCACGCCTTCAAAAGTTATTATCAATGAATATATTGAGATTGCAAAAGTATTTGCAACAGACAGATCCAATATATTTATTAATGGAATTTTAGATAAATATTGTAAAGATCAAAATAGAATTTAACATGAAAAAGACGTTATCAATTATCGCTTTGTCTATTATAGGCTTTGGTTTGGTTTCTTGTAAAAAAGAAAATCAGCAAGCTGCTGCTGGTGCAGAAGTTGCTAATATTACAGATTCTACAGCAGGTGCAACCAATTTAGCTCCTTCCAATTCAGCGGAAGCTCATGTAGCAGATGCAGCCCCGGTTTCTAACCAGCCACTAACAACAATCGCTCTTTCTGAAAGTAATTTTGATTTCGGGAAAGTAAAAAAAGGAGATAAAGTAGAGCATGTATATGAGGTTACCAATACAGGAACGAATCCTTTAGTGATTTCTGAGGTAAAGCCTGGATGTGGATGTACAGCTCCTGACTTCACAAAAGAGCCAATTTTGCCAGGTAAAAAAGGAAAAATTACATTGCATTTTGACTCTACAAACTTTGACGGAGCGGTAAATAAATACGCTGATGTTTTTGCTAATGTAGAAAAAGCTCCTATTAAATTAACATTCACTGCGAATATTCAACCATAATTATGATAAGTTTACTGTCAATCTTTTTACAGGCGCCTGCGCCAGGAGGAAACTCTTCAATGATGCTAATCATGATGGGGGTAATGTTTGTAGGGTTTTATTTCCTAATGATAAGACCTCAAATGAGAAAACAAAAGCAAGAGAAAAACTTTCAGGAAACGTTAAAGGTAGGGACCAGGGTAGTGCTTACTTCAGGTCTTCACGGAAGAATTGCTCAGGTTCAGGATGATGGTTTTGTTATTGAAACTTTATCCGGAAAACTGAAATTTGAAAAAGCGGCTGTTTCTAGGGAATTTACGGAAGCCCGTTTCGGAGATAAAGCTAAAGCAGCAGAAAAAACAGTTGAGAAAAAAGAAACTGAAGAGAAAAATTAATTTTTTCTGTTTGAAAAATATTTCGTTTCGGCGGGGTGAGCTTTGCTCACCCCGCCGAAACTTTTTTACGGTGTTATTAATTACAATTATCTTTGTTTTATGGATCAAAAAACAAATAAAACAGTTCTTATTTTAGGTGCGAATTCCGATGTCGCGAAAGAATGCATCAAACAATATATTAAAAAAGGATTTTGGGTAATAGCGGCTTCCATGAATACAGATTCTCTCAGAGATTTTGTTGCAGAAAATCATTTCAATTCAAACGTTACGGTTTTATATTTTGATTCTGTGAATTTTGATTCTCATCAACAGTTTTACAATGAACTTTCAGTAAAACCTCATATTGTCGTTTATGCCGCAGGGTTTTTAGTAGATAATAAAAAAGCTTTGCATGATTTTAAAGGGGCTCAACAAATGATGCAGGTAAATTATATGGGAGCAGTTTCCATTCTAAACATTATCGCGATGGATGAAAGCAATAAAAATTTGGAAAGAATTATCGGACTGTCTTCACTTTCCGGAGTAAGAGGGCGGAAAAGTAATTTTGTGTATGGAAGCACAAAAGCAGCTTTTACTACTTATTTAGCAGGATTAAGACAAGAATTGGCAGCAAAAAATATAAAAGTAAATGCTTTGGTAATTGGCTATATCCGGACAAAAATAAATAAGGGATTACAATTAAATGAATCTTTAATTATGGAACCAGATTATGTAGCCAAATTCATTGTAAACGCAGGAAATTCTTTTATCATCGTTCCGAATTTTAAATGGAAAATGATTTATTTGATTTTGAAAATATTGCCGGAGGGCTTGGTGGCGAAACTTCCGTAAATTATTCAAGAATAGGGCTTTCTTTTAATTTCGATTTATTGTTAAGATATTCAAGAGTTTTATTAAAATTATTTTCATCAATATTTGCTCTGTCCAAAATAAAATAAAGATTTGGAATAGCCTGTATATAAAGGAAATCATTATCTGAAATATGATATGTTATTCCTTCCCACAAAAATTTGAAGTCGTGCTTATAGTTTTTAAATCTAAAATAATCAGGTGCAAACTCCCAAATTACATCTTTAGAATTTTTATTGAGGTTTGAAATTTCGATACCTAATTGTTTATTAAAACTTTCTTTGTATTTATTATAATTAGATTTATAGTTGAAATAAGATGACAAACATGCAAATGCAAAACCGAAAAAGAAACCGGCAATGCTATTGTCTTCTGAGAAAACGGCTATAAGTCCTGCTATAATAATGAAGATACTCCAATATAAATTTTGGTTATTTTTCTTAAGATTTTTTTTCCATGCATTTTTAAAGTTATGATTATTGATCTTTGTTAATATTTCTCCCGAATTTGGAGTGTTGTAGATAAGAGATTCTTCGTTCATGGTAGTTTTTGCTAATAATAAAAAAGCGGAGAAAAACTCCGCCTTAAATTTATGCTTTTAAATTCAATTGTAATTCCAGTTCATCGAGCTGTTCATTCGCAATAGGTGCAGGTGCATCGATCATCACATCGCGTCCTGAATTATTTTTAGGGAAAGCGATATAATCTCTGATTACTTCATTTCCGTCAAGAATAGCTACCAAGCGGTCAAATCCGAAAGCCAAACCACCGTGAGGAGGAGCTCCGTATTTGAATGCATTCATTAGGAATCCGAATTGTGCTTCTGCTTCTTCTTTTGAGAATCCTAACAAATCAAACATTTTTGATTGCAAATCTTTATCAAAAATTCTGATAGAACCTCCACCGATTTCGTTTCCGTTCAATACCATATCATAAGCGTTGGCTCTTGCTTTTCCAGGATCTGTTTCCAATAAGTGAATATCTTCAGGTTTTGGAGACGTGAAAGGGTGGTGCATAGCATGGTAACGTCCGCTTTCGTCATCAAATTCCAATAACGGGAAGTCAACTACCCAAAGTGGCGCGAATACATCTCCTTTTCTTAATCCTAAGCGGTTTCCAAGCTCCATTCTCAATGCAGAAAGCTGAGTTCTTACTTTGTGCTCGTTTCCGGAAAGAATCAGCATTAAATCGCCTTCTTTTGCTCCGAATTTTTCGATGACTTTTGTTAAATCTTCCTCGTTATAGAATTTATTCACAGAAGAAGTTTTTACACCGTCATTCTGGAATTTTGCCCAAACCATTCCTGAAGCTCCGATTTGTGGTCTTTTTACCCAATCAACAAGTTCATCGATCTGTTTTCTGGTATAATCTGCGCATCCTTCAACGTTGATTCCGACAACCAATTCAGCTTCATCAAATATTTTGAAATCTTTTCCTTTTACTAAATCATTCAACTCAACGAATTCCATTCCGAAACGGATATCCGGCTTGTCGTTTCCGTATTTCTGCATGGCGTCTGCAAATGTCATTCTTGGGAAATCCCCGAATTCCTGACCTGTAATGTCTTTCAATAAAGTTTTAGTCATTCCTTCAAAAACATTCATCACGTCTTCCTGCTCTACGAAAGCCATTTCGCAATCGATTTGTGTAAATTCCGGCTGTCTGTCAGCTCTCAAATCCTCGTCACGGAAACATTTTACGATCTGGAAATATTTATCCATTCCGCCAACCATCAACAATTGTTTAAAGGTTTGCGGAGATTGTGGCAATGCGTAAAACTGTCCCGGATTCATTCTGCTTGGAACTACGAAATCTCTCGCTCCTTCAGGTGTAGATTTGATTAAAACCGGAGTCTCAACCTCAATAAATCCGTTGTCTGAAAGATAATTTCGTACTTTCTGTGCCATTTTGTGGCGAAAAACCAATTTATCTTTTACAGGATTTCTTCTGATATCCAGGTAACGGTATTTCATTCTTAATTCTTCACCACCATCTGTTTCATCTTCAATCGTGAAAGGAGGAAGCTGGGATTCATTAAGAACCGTTAATTTTTCAACTAAAATTTCAATTTCTCCTGTCGGAATATTAGGGTTTTTACTTACTCTTTCGATTACTTTTCCGGTAACCTGAATCACAAATTCACGTCCCAGTTTTTTTGCATTTTCCATCAGTTCCGCTGTAGAACGCTCCTGATCAAAAACCAACTGAGTAATTCCGTAACGATCTCGAAGATCTATCCAAATCATAAATCCTTTATCACGGATAGTTTGTACCCATCCTGAAAGTGTAACTTCTTCATTAAGATGTTGAAGAGATAATTCTCCGTTTGTGTGCGATCGAAACATAATTATTTGTTTAAAGTTCAATGTTTAAGGTTCAAATTCGAACCCTGAATTTTCCGTTGGCAAAGATAAGATTTTTAGAAGTTTTATAAGCAAAAAAACTCCCTTTCGGAAGTTTTTGAAGAATTGTAAGTGAAATTTATTATTTGAAATTTGTGTTTTTATTAATACCTGATCTGAATGATCAGCTTTTGATCCATTCAACGGCTTTGTCTAAAACTTCGTCTTTGTTGTTTTTAATTCCGTCTATGGTAGGTTTTACTTCTACATCAGGAACAATTCCAATTCTTTGGGTTTCTGTTCCGTCAGGATAATAAATTCCGATTCCGCTGATCATTGTTGAGATATTTCCGGGAAGCATGATTTTAGAAACATTTCCGTCTGCTCCAGCAGTTGTGGAACCGAAAACTTTCGCATTGGGCGCTGTTCTGAATGCCATTGTATGGTATTCTGCGCTGCTTTGGGTAGTTTCGTTCACCAAAATTGCAATTTTACCTTTATAGGCGTTGTCTCCTGCCCCTGGAATTTTTAGACTCGGTGTAAAAGTGAAAAGTCCGGGCTGGCTATTGCTTGTACTGCTGAATTTCACAAATTCTGTAGGATTGGGTTTTAATAATTTGCCCATTGTGAAAACAACAAAATCAGACGGATAGTTCCTGAAGTCGATAACGAGTCCCTTTGTGTTTTTAATTTTGTTAAAGACCTCAGAAAGCTTATCCGAATTTACAATTCCCATATAGACATATGCTACCTCATCATCATGCATTTTGAAGAATTCTTTGTTTTCAGTTTTTATTTTTAAGTCAGAGGAAGTGTAGGTTTTTATTGTTTTTTCTTCTGTTTTGCCGTTTCTGTTAATTTTGACAGTAATTGTTTCGGCATTGCTTCTCAATAATTTTTTTGAAATATCCCTTAGTTGTGTTGGGTAATTGGATGCAGGTAAATACTTCAAAGTATTTTTAACGATATTATCTACATTTTCACCATTGATTTCAGTAATTACATCACCTTTTTGTAACCCTGTTTCTTCGCCTAAGCTGTCATTATAAAAATCTTTGACAACAGCTTTATTTTCTGCAAAAGTTAAAAAAGCCTGAGCATATCTTTCTCCGAAATATTTCTTTAAAGCTTCATTGTTTCCCCAGATTCCTGCATGTGTATCATGGATTCTGCCAATAATTTCCAATGAAGCAAGGGTGTATTCTGTTTCATTTTTAGCATTGATAAACTTTGGGATGAATTCTGCTAAAATACCTTTCCAGTCTTCGTCGATGAGATTTTTATAAGGGAAATAATATTGGATAATGTTCCAATATCTGTAGAGAGAAAGTAAACGAAAACCTTCATCGGGATAACTCATTTGGGTATAAGGATTTTCATTTTTAAAATCAGGATTTCCTACCTGAGCGAAAAAATCTACATAATAATTTACTGCTGGTCTTTTTGCATCCTTTAATTCTAAAAGCAGGTTGGTAAGCTCTTTTGAAAAACCGGAATTAGTGATCCAATCAAGGTCCGGTCTGAATTTTACATCATTGGGTTCTTTATTTTTAACCGTTTTATAAGTTCCCAAATTTTTAATCCAATTGGAGAGAATTTGATCTCTCTGATCCGCGGAAACATGAGCAATTTTCGGATAGATTCTGAACAACTCATAATCCCAATTGATGTTCCCTTCCGCTACTGTTGGATGGTAATATTTCAGGTAACCCCAAATCAATCCTAGGTTTTTAAGGTTATCCAGGTTATTTTTATCCAAAGAGATGTTATTGATGTTAGAACCATTATCGAACTCCTTGTCTAATTCTACTTTTGTTAGTTTCTTTTCAAAAATTTTAGCATTTTCAATATCTTTTCCGTCAATAGAAAGTTTCAGATTATCTACCCACACTTTTCCTTTTCCGGTAAGAAGTGCTCCGATCACGATTTTCTGTGTGTCTTTAGGAGACATTGCCAGAGTGATCTCGTATTTTTTCCATGGAGTTGTTCCGGTTAATCCTGTTTTCTGCATATTATCAAAAGCAACTTCAGGATCAATTCTCATCCAGAGCCCGGCAAAACCTTCAGAAACATTTTCCGTTTTGATATAACCGGAGAGTGTAATTTTTTTTCCTGCGTAGTTTTCCGGAAGCATGTACATTAATGCTTTAAAGCCTGGCTGTTCAGCATCAATAAGAACGGAATTTTTTCCTTCCTGTTTTTCGTTGGAGTCAATGGATGCCTTTGCAGAACCGTCTCCGGTAATTTTCCAGATTTTCGGAAGATTGTTTTCTGTACTTTCAAAATTCAGATTCTGGATTTTATTTTGGGCAAAGGTAGCCATGCCCAAAACGAGTAATGGGATCGTTGTGAAAAATTTTTTCATGATTAGATTACATTTTTTCCAAATCTAGTGAGTTAGATTGGGAGGGTTTGTGATTTGAAATGAGTTTTAAAATATTTTATAATAGAAATTATATTTTTAACAGGTTACTTAATAAATCTTAATCTTTTACATACTCTAGGATGTCTCCTGGTTGGCAATCGAGCGCTTTGCAAATAGCTTCGAGTGTGGAAAGTTTAACAGCTTTTGCTTTTCCGGTTTTTAAAATTGAAAGATTTGCCTGTGTAATGCCTATTTTTTCCGCCAATTCCTGTGACTGCATTTTTCGCTTGGCGAGCATTACGTCTACGTTGATGATGATTGGCATAGTTTAAATTGTTAAATCATTTTCAGTTTGCAAAGCTAATCCCTTTTTGAAAAATTCCACAATAAAGAGAATAATAATGCCAAAGAAACCAAAAAAGAGGAATGTTAGTAAAGTATAGGCAGAATCCATTCTGAAATAGAAAAATTCAAAAATTCCTGCTGCGGCAATAATAAGGTTCAGGAAACAAAATCGTTTGAGCCACCTTATTGCATTTGGATTGAAAATCTGATCTGCACTCATTTCTTTAAAGCATTGATAAGAAAAAAGGAAAAATAGGCTCAGGAAAGACATTCCGATGATATTATGGATAATTTGCTTTGAAGCATAGATTCCGGTTACCATCTGAATTTCTGAAAAAGGATAATTAATCCTGAACTTTAGCTGGTTTTCCATGGGAATTGTCCATTTGTTTTTCGTCCACCCTACATCATTTGCCAAAGCAAAAGTATCTGGGAATACTGTGCTTCCGGTTTTGTATTTATAGAATAAAATACCATGACCGATAATCTCATACACTAAGTTAAAAGCAATAATGACAAACAAAACAAAAAGCAGGTAGCTGATGTATTGTGAAAGTGAGTTTTTACCGATGATTTTCATAGTGTTAATAATTTTAGATTGTTAAATCGTTTTCAGTTTGAATTTCAACGGATCTTTTGTAAACTTGTGCTATTATATAAACTACCCCTGCTACTAAAAAGAATTGGAAGTCTTTATTATCCAAGTTGAGGGATATAAAAAAGTTTCCAACAATTAATTCATTTATTAAGTTTACGATAAAAGATAAGCAGCCAATTAATAAAGCCAATTGGGCAATCCTGGAAATTAAAATGTAGATTCCCATAGAGAAAGGGCGATTCAGTTTGAGTTTTTTTAGAATTTTAATTATCGTCAGGAAAAAAAGAAGCTGTAAAACGCCTGAAATAATAGAATATGCTAGAATAAAAATTAATTTCATTTTCGGTAAAGACTGTATATCCTTAATTTTTCCATCGAAGAGGGCAACGTTAATCTTCATTTCTTTTAAATCACCGATGTTAATTCCAAAAATTACAGTAAAGAAAATAAGCGTTAATACGGATATGGCGATACACAGAATAATTGTAAATACCCAAAATAAAATTTTTAAGATTTCAAGAATGAAATTCGAAGTTAGCTTCATGTGCTTTAAGTGTTTTATTATTGCAAATGTATAATTATTTATTGTTTTACGATAATATTTTATTGAAAATTTATTTTTTATATTTTTTTTAACATAAATAGTAACTATAAGTTTGGGTAAAACTTTTCATATGCGAAGTGCTAATCATTTATGAATTGATATTTTTGTTACAAACAAAAAGCGATGAAATAATGGTTAAGTATATTAACTTTCTAAAGAAAGCATTAAGTGGTGAAGAGGTTGACTACACCAAAGCAACGATAAGAAGTGCGGTGCTTCTTTTAGCGATCCCGATGATGCTGGAAATGGCCATGGAATCTGTATTCGCATTGGTTGATTTATATTTTGTCGGGCATTTAAAAGAAAGCGGATATGCTATTCAGACGGTCGGGTTAACGGAATCTGTACTTTCAGTAATGTATTCCATCGCCATCGGTATGAGCATGGCGGCAACGGCTATGGTTGCCAGAAGAATCGGAGAGAAAAACCCTGAACAGGCTTCCAGAAGTGCAGCACAGGTTTTATTGGTTTCGTTTGTGGTGACCTTTATTTTGAGTTTATTCGGAGTGATCTATGCTGAAGAAATTTTAATTCTGATGGGGTCAAAACCTGAAGCGGCATCTTACGGAAAAGAGTTTACAAGGATAATGATGGGAAGCAGCGTAATTATTATGCTGCTGTTTTTAATTAACGGAATTTTCAGAGGCGCAGGAAATGCGGCGATTGCGATGAAATCTCTCTGGATTGCTAATATTGCCAATATTATTTTGTGCCCGGTTCTGATTAAAGGCTGGGGACCTATTCCTGCGATGGGACTAACGGGAGCTGCTTTGGCCACTACAATCGGAAGAAGCATAGGTGTAATGTATCAATTGTATCATCTGTTGATTGCCGATACTCAGATCCGTATCCGGATTAATTATTTTAAACCACATTTTGAAATTATTCAATCTGTTATAAAAATTGCAACCCCGGGAATATTTCAGTTCGTAATTGCTTCATGCAGCTGGATTTTCTTGGCCCAACTGGTGGCAACTACAGGTGGTGAAAATGCTTCGGCAGGTTATCAGACCGCTCTACGGTTAATGATGTTTTTTATGCTTCCGGCTTGGGGGCTAAGTAATGCGGCATCAACTTTAGTCGGACAAAATATGGGAGCTAATGAAATGCTGAGAGCCGAACAATCTGTAATGAAAACTGTAAAATATAACGTGATTTTTATGGTAATCGTAAGTGTAATTTTCTTTTTTCTTGGAGATTTTCTGGTCGGATTTTTTACAAATGAAACTGAAATTAAAAATATTGCCACCAATGCATTACATATAATGGCTGTAGGATTTATTTTCTACGGAATTGGTATGGTAATGATCAATGCTTTTAACGGAGCAGGAGATACGTGGACACCGACTTGGGTGAATCTTTGTGGGTTTTGGCTGTTTCAGATTCCGTTGGCTTATTTTCTTTCCAAACATTTTGAAATGGGACCGGAAGGTGTTTTTATTTCTATTCCTGCTGCAGAAACTTTAATCACAATTGTAGCCTTTATTTTGTTCAAAAGAGGAAAGTGGAAGACGGTGAAAGTATAGTTTTATAATAATTTTAACAGCGTAAAGTCTTTGATTTTAAATAGGTATTTTCTAAATTCGTAATCAATCAACCAAAATTATTACTATGGGAAAAGGAGACAAAAAGTCAAAAAGAGGTAAAATTAACAATGGAAGCTATGGAAAGAGAAGACGAAGAAAAACTTCAAAATCAGTAGTAGCTTCTGAAAGCACATCTAAAAAGTAACAAAATAAAAAGACCGTAGATTGATTAATTTCTACGGTCTTTTTTATGATAAATAAATTATTTTCCAAAAAAGCTTCCAAGGATACTTCCTAGTCCGCCTCCTTGCTGATTTTGCTGGTTGTTACTTCCTCCAAGAACGCTTCCTAAAATATCATTCAACGGATTTCCTGAAGATTGTGACTGTCCACCACCTAAAACACTTCCTAAAATATCATTCAAAGGACTGGATTGCTGAGCTTGAGCCTGGTTGGATGCATTTCCTAGAATTCCTCCCAAAAGATCACCTAAACCTCCTGCTCCTACATTGTTCTGTTGTTTTTCTTTTCCGATATATCCCATAATTACGGGAGCTAACATCGCCAAAACAGGTCCGATTTTATCAATGGAAATACCTGTATTCTGGGAAAGCTGGTTTTCTACATTTTGTTTATCTCCACCGAAAATGTGGCTCAAAATAGAACCTCCTTCTGATTCTCTGGCCTCTAATTGGGAAGAGTCATTAAGGATACTTCCGTCGTGATCTTTATCTAAAGCATTGTTTAGCGCTTCAGCTTCTTTGGCATCCTGAGATTTGTTTCTCAGATATGAGATAATCAAAGGGGCAGCAACTGCTAATAAGGCAATAATCTGATTTCTGCTGATTCCGAATTTATTTTCAGCCTTTTCAGCAACCTGATTGCTGGTGTTTCCGGTAAGTAAATCGAGTAAACTCATTTTATATGTGATTTTTAATTGTTGTAATCAAATTTATTAAAAATTATGAATGATGAGTTTTTTATATTGCAATTGTTGAATGTTTTATGAAGAATTAACTTTGTGTTAAGTTTTAGTTCTTTAAAATCGGAACATTGGAACATGCTTCTCCAAACATGAGTGATTTTACAATAGGTTGTAACTGTTCCACAAGCTCAATATAAGCATTTTCCGGAATTTCTTTATCCGAACAGCCTTTAACTAAAACTCTCTTGCCTCTCATTTCATCAAAATCATAGCTTTGAATGGCTGTATGCATTAAAATAACTTCCAAATCCTCTTTGTCTCCAAATACAATTTTTTTGGTAACATCGGTGATTTTTGCTGTGATTAAAAAATAAGCCCACAGCGGAACAATAGCATCTGCAGAATTGTATATGTAGACATAGGTGTCTTTATAATCTTCAGGATTGATAGCAGCTACTTTTTCACGGAAATCTTTTTCTTTTAAAATCATTTCCATATAAAGGAAATCTTTCAAATCTATTCCTTTTCTTACTCCTTTCGGAACAAGGTCTGTAAGATCAAAATTGATTAAACCGCTCTCTGCAACTTTATTTCGTATTTCAAATTCTTCTGACATTTTTATCATTATCTTTGAACAAATTTACAAATTAAGATATTATCACGTCTTATTTGTTTTCTATCCTGATTATAGAAACCTCCCATAACTTATACTTTTTGGTGAAAAGAAAAAGTTTGCTAAGGTTTACTAAAAGAAAAAACATAAAAGATTTCAGAAGCAATGAAATATTATATTATCGCAGGTGAAGCATCCGGAGATCTACACGGAAGTAATTTGATGAAAGCTTTAAAACAAAAAGATCCTGGCGCAGAATTCAGATTTTGGGGAGGAGATCTTATGGAAAAGCAAGGCGGAACATTGGTAAAGCATTACCGGGATCTGGCTTTCATGGGTTTTTTGGAAGTTGCGATGAATTTAAGAACCATTTTGAACAATATTAAATTCTGCAAAGAAGATATTAAAAACAATAAACCGGATGTTTTAATTCTAGTGGATTATCCGGGATTTAATTTAAGAATTGCAAAGTTTGCGAAAGAGCTGGGGATAAAAGTCGTGTATTATATTTCCCCTCAGCTTTGGGCATGGAAAGAGGGGAGAGTAGAGATCATCAAAAAATATGTAGACGAAATGATGGTGATTCTTCCTTTTGAAGAAGATTTTTATAAAAAACATAAAGTTCATTCTCATTTTGTGGGACATCCGTTATTAGATGCAATTTCCACGCTCCAGGAAATCAGTATTGAAGAATTTAAAAAAGAAAACGGATTAAACGAAAAAGAAATCATAGCGCTTTTACCGGGTTCAAGAAAACAGGAAGTTGAAAAAATGCTTGAAATGATGCTTTCCGTAAGACCGTATTTTAAAGAATATCAGTTTGTAATTGCCGGTGCACCCAGTCTTCCGAAAGAATTTTACGAAAAATATGTGGATGAAAATGTACATTTTGTATCCAACAGAACATATGATTTGTTGAGGTGTTCAAAAGCGGCTTTGGTAACCTCCGGAACGGCAACTTTAGAAACAGCGTTGTTAAATGTTCCTGAAGTGGTTTGCTATCGTGGAAGTAAAGTTTCTTATGCCATTGCAAAAAGATTGGTGAAGAATATCAAATATATTTCTTTGGTGAATCTGATCATGGACCGTGAAGTGGTAAGAGAATTAATTCAGAATGATTTGAATACTAAAAATCTTGTTGAAGAACTCAAGAAAATGCTGGATGGAGAGAAAAGAGCTGAGGTTCTTAAAGATTATGAATTGCTGAGAGAAAAATTGGGTGGAGAAGGAGCTAGTGAAAACGCAGCTGAAGTGATTTTAAAATTTCAGTAGTTTATCTTTTAGCTGATTGTTTTTGAAAATCAGCGTTTTACTTTTTATTGTATTGTAAAATTTTATTAAATTGCTTGTTCAAACACAAATGATTTTGAACAGGCAGCCTCTTTTGATTCTTGTCATTGCTTTTATTCTCGGGATATCTCTGCAGGATATTTTTCCTTCAACTGAAAATATAATTGCAGGAATTATTATTCTGAGTGTAGTCTTCTTGCTTACAACTTTTTACCATTCCTATCTTATTTCTAAAATAAAACCGTTTTTACTGATGGTGGCGTTTTTCGGAATTGGAATTAGTTTCCATTATTTTAACCAATTTAATGAGAATACAAAAGTTCCTCAAAAAAATGGTTTTATTATTTTTAAAATTTCTAAAAAACTAAATTCTACGGAAAAGTATAAGAAATATGAAGCTCTTATAAAATCGGGGAAAATGTATGAAAACGCTCTGATTTATCTTCCTAAGAAATCGGAAGAATTAAACTTTGAAAATTATTATAAATCAAAAGCTTTTCGATATGATGTACAAAAGCCTCGATATGATTTTCAGTTTAATTATGCAAAATACCTTCATCGGAAAAATATACGGTCACAATTTTACCTTCAGGGAGAAACTTTATTGAAACATAAATCGGATCTTTCTATAACAGAAAAGGTGCAGCAGAAAAGATTGGAGATTTTACAAAAAATTAACCAGTCAAGCCTTTCTCCCAAAAGCCAGGAGTTTTTAAAAGGAATTATTTTAGCAGACCGTACTGAAATTGATGCTGAAACCTTACAAGATTTTAATAAATCAGGATTGGTGCATTTTTTAGCAATTTCCGGAACCCATATTGTGGTGATTTTCGGATTGTTCTATATGGTGCTGATAAAGGTGTTGCCTCTTAGATTCAGGAAATACGCCATTATTTCCAGTTTGATTTTTATCTGGCTTTTTGCAGCATTTATCGGGTTCGGAAATTCGGTGGTCAGATCGTGTATTATGCTCACCGTTTATTTTATTTATGTTTTGCTTCAACGTAAACCAGATTTGCTGCATTCTTTAGCTTTGTCCGCTTTTATTATTTTAATTTATGATTCTCAGCAGCTTTTTGATGTGGGTTTTCAATTGAGCTTTCTTGCTGTTTTGGGAATTTATTGGTTGAACCAGCCGATTTTAAATTATTTACCTAAAGCAGATACTTATTTTAAGAAATTGATTTTTAATACAGTCTCAATTTCTCTTTCTGCGCAATTAGCCACATTGCCTTTAGTATTGTTTTATTTTCATCAGTTTTCACTGATTTCCATTTTTGCCAATTTTATTATTGTACCGTTTTCTGAAGCAATAATTATATTTTCATTTGTAATGACTGCTTTGATTGCTTTCAACCTGGATGTGCCTTTCGTTAACATTATTTATGATTTTATAGTTCAGATACTGCTTAAATTGATTCACTGGTTTGCAAGTATAGATTTTCTTTTTTCAGAGAATATAGCGATGAACTTTCTAGAAGTTTTGTGTCTGTTTGTAGGTGTTTATTTACTTAGGTTCTTGATTTTGAAATTTAATGTTAAAAATTCTGCGAGATTGATAATGTGTGCCTTAACGTTTCTAATTGTCAGGACGGGGTTCAGTATTTATGAAAATAGGAGGGATGAGGTACTGATACATGATTTTTATAAGCATAAAGTTCTTTCTGTGAAAAAAGGAGATGCAGTTTACTTCTGGATTGATAAAAAAACAGATAAACAGAAGGTTAAGCGGTTTATTATCAACCCTTATTGTTCTTCAAGAAGGATAAATAGAGTTGAAATAAGAACTATTCCTAATGCTGCCCAAAAGGTTGTTTATGATAACAAAATTTATGTGATGAAATAATTGGTGAAAAAATTATTTTCCTTTAATTAATAATACTCCAAATTCTTATTTAGAAAGATTACAAACTGATAAATTGTGAGATTTCTCACTTTTTGATATTGTTAACATTTCATAATTTTGTGGAAATTCAAATTTAAACTTATATGGCAGGTTTAACGAGTTCTACGATAGGTAGAAAATATGCTATGGCATTATCAGCTCTATTTTTGCTGATCTTTCTTATACTGCATTTGACGACCAATTTGTTATCAGTTCTTAACAGGGATGCATTCAACACGGCATCTGATTTTATGGGCTATAATCCTTTTGTGCAGTTCTTAATGCAGCCTGTTCTTGGTTTCGCAGTTCTTTTCCATTTTATTATGGGATTTGTTCTTGAAATGAAGAATAATAAAGCGCGTCCTGTAAAGTATGCATCAAACAATCCTTCTGTGAACTCTTCATGGATGTCCAGAAATATGATTATTTCCGGAGCTGTTGTTTTGGCTTTCTTGGCGCTACACTTATATGATTTCTGGTTACATGAAATGAATTATAAGTATGTAGAAGGAATTGCTCCTGATACAGAACGTTTCTGGCCGGAGCTTCATGAGAAGTTTGCTGACCTTTGGAGAGTAGCGATCTATGTAATCGCTTTTGTATTGTTGGGTCTGCACTTGGCTCACGGTTTCCAGTCTTCATTCCAGTCAATCGGGGCTAGACACCCAAAATATACTCCGGTAATCAAAGCAGTTGGAAAATGGTATTCTATCCTTATTCCTGCAGGGTTTATTTTTATCGCAATTTTTCACTTTGTAACTCAATAATATCAATATCCAATTATGAGTAAATTAGATTCAAAAATTCCAGCAGGTCCTTTAAAGGATAAATGGAAAAATCATAAAGACCATATGAACCTTGTTGCCCCCAACAACAGAGATAAGATTGATATTATTGTTGTAGGTACAGGTTTGGCAGGTGGTTCTGCTGCAGCTACTTTAGCTGAACAAGGATACAATGTAAAAGCATTCTGCTATCAGGATTCTCCAAGAAGAGCGCACTCTATTGCAGCTCAGGGAGGTATCAATGCAGCTAAAAATTATCAGGGAGACGGTGACTCTACCTACAGATTGTTCTATGATACAATCAAAGGGGGTGACTATAGAGCAAGAGAGGCAAACGTTTACCGATTAGCTGAAGTTTCTGCAAATATTATCGACCAATGTGTTGCTCAGGGTGTTCCTTTTGGACGTGAGTACGGAGGTCAGTTAGATAACCGTTCATTTGGTGGGGTTCAGGTAAAAAGAACTTTCTATGCAAAAGGACAAACTGGTCAGCAGTTATTATTAGGTGCATACTCTGCAATGAGCCGTCAGATCGGTAAAGGTAGAATCAAAATGTACAACCGTCACGAAATGATGGAATTGGTAATTGTTGATGGGAAAGCAAGAGGTATTATCGCAAGAAACTTGGTAACAGGTGAGGTTGAAAGACATTCTGCTCACGCGGTTGTAATCGCTTCAGGAGGTTACGGAAACGTATATTTCCTTTCTACCAATGCAATGGGATCAAATGTTTCTGCAGCTTGGAAGATCCATAAAAAGGGAGCATATTTTGCAAACCCTTGCTATGTACAGATTCACCCGACTTGTATTCCGGTTCACGGAACGCAGCAGTCTAAACTGACTTTGATGTCTGAATCATTAAGAAACTCGGGAAGAATCTGGGTTCCTAAAAAGATCGAAGATGCAGAAGCTATCAGAGCAGGGAAATTAAGACCTGAAAATATTAAAGAAGAAGATAGAGATTATTATTTGGAGAGAAGATATCCGGCTTTCGGAAACTTGGTGCCTAGAGACGTTGCGTCAAGAGCTGCTAAAGAAAGATGTGATGCAGGATATGGAATTGAAAATAATGATACTAAGGAAGGTGTTTACCTTGATTTCTCTACAGAGATTATGAAAAAAGGTAGAGAAGCCGCTATTGAAAAACATATTCATAATCCATCTGATCAGCAGATCTATGACTTAGGAAAAGCTTGGGTTGAGGAAAAATATGGTAACTTATTCGTAATGTACGAGAAGATTACTGCAGATGATCCTTACAAAACTCCAATGAAGATTTATCCTGCGGTTCATTACACGATGGGTGGTGTTTGGGTAGATTACAACCTACAGTCTACCATTCCGGGGTGTTTCGTTATTGGTGAAGCTAACTTCTCAGACCACGGAGCAAACAGATTGGGAGCTTCTGCACTAATGCAAGGTTTGGCAGACGGATATTTTGTACTTCCTTATACTATTGCTGATTATCTTTCTGCAGATATCAGAACAGGGGCTATTCCTACCAATTCAGCGGCATTTGACGAAGCTGAAAAAGGAATTAAGGAAAAAATTGATTTCTTCTTAAATAATAAAGGAACACATTCAGTAGACCATTTCCACAAACAATTAGGAAACATTATGTGGAATAAAGTTGGAATGGGAAGAACTCCTGAAGGATTGGCGGAAGCAATCAAAGAAATTGAAGAAGTAAGAAATGACTTCTGGAAAAACGTAAAAGTTCCTGGAGATAATGACGGAATGAACACTGAGCTTGAAAAAGCATTCAGAGTGGCAGACTTCCTTGAACTTGGACAATTAATGGCTATCGATGCATTGCACAGAAATGAATCTTGTGGAGGACATTTCCGTGAAGACCACTCAACTCCGGACGGAGAAGCGGAAAGAGATGACGTTAATTATAAATACGTCGGAGCTTGGGAATATCAGGGAGGTGACATCAACAAAGAGGTGTTGCACAAAGAAGAACTGATATATGACAACATCGAGGTTAAAACTAGAAGTTACAAATAATCTCCAACCTATAAATAAAAAATTATGAGTGCAAAAAAAGGCTTACATCTTACGCTGAAAATTTGGAGACAAAAAAATAATAAAACTAAAGGTCAGTTTGAGACTTATAAAATATCGGATGTTTCTACAGATTCTTCATTCTTGGAAATGTTGGACATCCTGAACGAAAATCTTATTAACGAAGGAAAAGAGCCGGTTGCTTTCGATCACGACTGTCGTGAAGGGATCTGCGGAATGTGTTCTCTTTACATCAACGGTAGAGCACACGGTCCGGATACAGGAATCACTACATGTCAGCTTCACATGAGAATGTTCAAAGACGGTGAAACCATCGTTATTGAACCTTGGAGAAGTGCAGCTTTCCCGGTTATTAAAGACTTAATGGTAGACAGAAGCGCATTCGACAGAGTAATGGCTGCAGGTGGTTTCATTTCGGTGAACACTTCAGGAAATACTTTGGACGCTAATGCAATTCCGGTTCCTAAAGAAGATGCAGATAAAGCAATGGATGCTGCAGCTTGTATCGGATGCGGAGCTTGTGTAGCTACATGTAAAAACGGATCTGCAATGCTATTCGTAGGAGCTAAAGTTTCTCAATATGCTCTTTTACCTCAGGGTAGAATAGAGGCTAAGAGAAGAGTTCTGAACATGGTGAAAGCTATGGACGAAGAGGGATTCGGAAACTGTTCAAACACGGGTGCTTGTGAAGTGGAATGTCCGAAAGGGATTTCTCTTGAAAACATTGCGAGAATGAACAGAGAGTACATGGCTGCTCTTGTTGACAGAGGATAAAATTTTATCATTTATAAATAAAAAATCGTCACCTTTACCGGCTGACGATTTTTTTATACAATAATTTCTTCAAACACCTTTACAATATGAATGTGAGCACTTCACAAATAAGCAAAACGCTTCGTCAGAAACTTTTTTATTCATTTTTTCATGTTGTTCTGTGATTTATTCTGCACAAAATTTCCAGCTTAAAAAAGATTCAGAATTTATCAAGAATTATCAGATAGAAATGTATGGTAAAATGAATCAGTTATTTATATCCGAAAACGGTGTTGTTGACATTCCTTTGGAAAATATAAATAAGGCGGAGAGCTTTATAATTATTGATTTAGATAAAAAGATTGACTACCGTCTCTATAAAGAAGAATTAAAAATTAAAGACTCTGTTTTAAATTTTTCTTCAGGTAAAATTATTGAGACTGTAGTAATTAATAATGATAAGATAAAAGAATTATTAATTGGTATAGAAGATAAAGGGTTTTCACTGAAGCATTTTATGTTGCCAGATATTTCAAAAATTGTAGAAATTTCTGAAGATTCATCTTATTTGAATAAAAAAATAAAGAAAATCAGTTACTATTTTACTGGAGGTAAACACCCATTATCCAGAGAGAAAATTGATAAAAATAATACAAGTATTCTCGCTTTTATATATACTTGCGAATCAGCAGATTGTATAAATCCACAATATCTTCTTCCGAAAACAGAGGTTAATTTTATGGATAATGGCAAGTATCTGGAAATAGATGTTAGCCATAGAAATATAGTCATTGACGAAAACTTTAAAAATATATATGTAGGATTTACTTCACTAGGCAGTTTTGTAGTTAAAATGAAGAGAACTCATAAAATTGGTGAAAATAAATGTTATAATGCACAAGAGAAATATCACTGGATGAAACAGGATACTTATCACTGCCCAATAATTTTTTTATCTATTGAATAAGTATTATCATGTTGTTTTCCCGAATAACTGAAATATTAGTTAAATCTTTCATAAAATACCTTAAATAATTGTTTTCAGTTGATTGGAAAAACCTATTTTTGCTACATTATTAAAATCAAAAATGAAAAAATATCTTTTATTGTTTATCATCGCTGTTTTTGCGATGTCTTGCTCTAAAAAAGTTGAAGTAAAAGGAAAAATTACAGGAGCTTCTCCATTAGAAAGAATCGAATTTATTGAAGCTTCGGGAGTTGCGACATTACCTTTGGCTAATATTGGTTTAAAAAATGACGGGACATTTTCAGGAAGTTTTGAAGCTCCTAAAAATGGAATGTATTTAATCAATTATGCTGGTAAGCAAAATTTAGTATACCTGAAAGGAGGGCAAACTCTTGAGATTTCAGGAAATGGACTTACTTTCCCATCTGAATATGTAATTACAGGTGATGCTAAAAAGAATAATGACTTCTTTATGGCAACTCAGAAATACCTTGGAGAATACGGGCAGAAAGTAAATGCTACTATGGCTGATTTGATGACGAAAGATGATAAAGCCTTCGTAGCAGGAGTTCAGAAAATTGAAAAAAATATTAGTGATAATATTGATCAGAATGTTAAGAAATTCAATCCGGATAATGAAATCGTAACCTGGAAAAAGAATGATCTTTCTGCAACAATACTTTCTATTCTTATGCAGTATGAAATGAGACAAAAGCAATTCTCAGGAAACCCTTCATTCAAGCCTTCAAAAGTGTTTACGGATTATGAAAACAAACTTCAGGAGAATAAGGATGTAATGGTAAAAGAAAATCCTTTCTACAGACAGTATTTATTGACTAAAATTAGCCCTGATTTTCAAAAGTATGCGGAAGCTAACAGTAAAGGTAAAACTGACATTACAACTTCTGAACTTTTCTCTCAGTATTTAAAAAAAGATAAAAACCTGTCAGATACAGCTAAAGATTATTTATTAGCTTTTGTAATGGCACAATCTGATATTCATCCGGGTACTCCCGCTAAAACTTCAGAGAAAATCAAAAAGATTATTGACACTGAAATTAAGGATGCTACAATTAAAGCAGACTTGGCTAAAATTCAGACAGCTGTAATCGGATTAAAAATAGGAGAAGCTGCGCCGGAAGCATCATTGATTAAGCAGGATGGTAAATCATATAAATTATCAGAAAATAAAGGGAAACCTTATATGTTATGCTTCTATGCATCTTGGAATCCTTATATAGCAGAATCTACAGTGCCGGTTTTGAAAGAAGTTGTTAATTTCTATAAATCAAAAATGAATTTTGTTTTTGTAAATGTTGATGACACGAAAGATCAGTTTATTAAAACAAGTAATGCAATGCTAAAGGGTATTCCCGGAACAAACGTGTACGCAGAAGGAGGTTTAAATTCAGATATTGCAAAAAAATACGGTATCTACAGTTTCAAGCTTCCAAATTTTGTAATCGTTGATAAGGACGGAAAAATTGCAAGCAGATCTTTTGTAAATCTTGGTGAACAGGAATTGGTGACAATTTTAGATAAACAAACAGGTTTGTCTGCTCCTAAAGTAGATCCAAATGTTCAGTTACAGCAAGGTACAGGAATGGATCCGGCAGTAGTGGCGGCTCAACAGGCTGCTGCGCAAAAGCAAGCTCCTCAACCGGCTCAGACAAAATAATAAACATTTAATAACATATAAAAACCTTGTCTTCGGATAAGGTTTTTTTTATTGTATTTTTGCAACACGAAACTTGTAAAGTTTCAATTAGGAAAATAGAAAATTTTAGAATGGGCAGAAAGAATAAGAAAAATTTAGTTCTTGAAAATATAAAGTTATTCACCGCGGGTGCAAAAGGTGTTGCTATCGGAAAAACAGAAGAAGGAAAAGCAGTGATGGTAACCGGAGCGATTCCTGGTGATATTGTGAATGTAAGGGTGAAAAAGGCAAAGTCAAAATATTATGAAGGCGAAGCTGTAAAGATTCTTGAAAAATCCCCTTACCGAGTTGATCCGAAATGTATTCACTTCGGCGTTTGCGGTGGCTGCAAGTGGCAGAATATGAGCTATGAAAAACAGTTGGATTTCAAACAGGAAGAAGTTTACAACAATATCAAAAGAATTGGCGGAATTGAAAACTTTGAAACCGTTCCTATTTTAGGTTCGGAAGAACAATATTTTTATAGAAATAAAATGGAGTTTTCGTTCTCGAATGCTCGTTGGCTTACACAATACGAAATAAGTTCTGAAGAAAATTTTGGTAGTAAAGATGCTTTAGGTTTCCATATTCCGGGAATGTGGAGCAAAATTCTTGATCTTAAAGAATGTTTCCTGCAGGAAGATCCTTCCAATCAAATAAGACTTGCTGTAAAGAAATATGCTGTAGATAACGGATTAGATTTTTTTGATGTCAGAAATCATGAAGGCTTTTTAAGAACCTTAATGATGAGACAAAATTCTAAAGGAGAGTGGATGGTGCTTTTTCAACTGTATCGGGAAGAAAAAGAAAACAGAGAAAAGCTTTTTGAATTTTTATTAGAAAAATTCCCTCAGATAAAAACCTTAGTGTATGCAATAAATCCAAAACCGAATGATTCAATTTATGATCTTGATATCAACATATATTTCGGAGATGGTTACTTAATGGAAGAAATGGACGGACTGAAATTTAAAATTGGCCCGAAATCTTTCTTTCAGACCAATTATAAGCAGGCACTCGAATTATACAGAAAGACACTGGAATTTGCTGATTTAAAAGGTGATGAAGTGGTCTATGATTTATATACCGGAACAGGAACGATCGCACAATATGTAGCGAGAAACGCAAAGCAGGTGATCGGTATTGAATCTGTTCAGGAGGCTATTGATGCTGCAATAGAACATGCAGAGTTGAATGGTTTGACGAACACAACATTCTACTGTGGAGATATGAAGGATATCTTTAATGATGAATTCCTTGCAAATCATCCGAAAGCTGATGTCCTCATCACCGATCCGCCAAGGGATGGAATGCATCAGAAGGTGGTTGAACAGATTTTAAAACTTTCTCCGGAGAAAGTGGTTTATGTAAGCTGTAATTCTGCAACCCAGGCAAGAGATCTTGCTTTGATGAAAGACCATTATGATGTCATTAAAATTTTACCTGTAGATATGTTCCCACAAACACATCATGTGGAAAATATTGCTTTACTTATCAAAAAATAATTAACTACATTTGAAATATTAATCATAAAATTTAAATGAAAAAAGTGAAAAACCTCAGTGCTGCATTCGTCTTATTAGCTTTGATTTTTGGGCAGTATGAATTGAAAGGCCAGGAAAAAGATTCTACAGCAGCAAAAACAGATACAGCCAAAGTAAAAAAAGATGATAAGAAAAAAACTTCCATGAAGTCTTATAAAGAAATCATCACCGATAAAGCTGTTTCTGACCAGGGAGTTTTCACAGTTCATAAAATTGATGATAAATACTACTTTGAAATTCCGGATCATATTCTGAAAAAAGAATTTCTTTTGGTAACAAGGCTTACTAAAGCTGCTGCAGGAATGCGTTCCGGAAGCACAGGATATGCAGGAGATCAGATCGGGCAGCAGGTTGTGGCATTTGAAAAAGGCCCGAAAGATAAAATACTTTTGAGATCGATTTCTTTTGTAGATTATGCAAAAGATTCTACTTCGGATATGTACAATTCTGTAACAAGAAATAATGTACAATCTATTATTAAATCTTTTGATGTAAAAACATACGGGAATAATAAAAAAACATCTGTAATTGAAGTAACAGATCTTTTGAATTCTGATAATGAAATGGTTTCCTTTTCAGCGAACTATAAAGACGATTTCAAAGTAGGAATCTTTCAGAAAGACATGTCGTTTGTGAATTTTGTAAAATCGTTTCCGAACAATGTTGAGATTAATACCACCAAAACTTTTGCACGTACATTGGGAAGACCAATACCAGGAGTTGCTCCCGCCAATTTGCCAAAGATAAGTGGAAATTATACCGTAGAAATCAATTCTTCATTTGTTCTTTTGCCTGAAAACAAAATGCAGGCAAGATATTTTGATCCGAGAGTAGGATACTTTACAGTTGGCTACACAGATTTTGATCTTGATCCTCAAGGAGTAAAAAGAGTTTCTTTGGTTAAAAGATGGAGACTGGAGCCAAAACTTCAGGATTTGGAAAAATATAAAAAAGGAGAGCTTGTAGAACCTGCAAAGCCTATTGTATTCTATATTGATCCGGCAACACCAAAAAAATGGGTGCCCTATTTGATTCAGGGAGTAAATGACTGGCAAAAAGCTTTTGAAAAAGCAGGATTTAAAAACGCTATTTATGCTAAAATTCCTGATCCGAAAGTTGATCCGGAATGGAGTCTTGAAGATGCAAGATTTTCAGCTATTGTTTACAAGCCTTCAGATGTTCCGAATGCTTCAGGACCTTCAATTTCAGATCCGAGAACAGGAGAGATTATGGAAAGCCATATCAACTGGTACCATAATGTAATGATGCTTTTGAGAAACTGGTATTTTGTTCAGGCTTCTCCAAATGATGAAAGAGCAAGGAAAATTGAATTTGATGATAAATTGATGGGGGAGCTTATCCGTTTTGTTTCCTCTCATGAAGTAGGACATACATTGGGGTTAAGGCATAATTTTGGATCAAGTTCAACTGTACCTGTTGAAAAGCTGAGAGATAAAAAATGGCTGGAAAAAAATGGTCATACACCTTCAATTATGGATTATGCAAGATTTAACTATGTGGCGCAGCCGGAAGATAATATCGGAGATTCAGGAATTATGCCGAGAATTGGAGACTATGACAATTGGGCAATTGAATGGGGATACAGAAGATTTTACCAATATAATACTCCTGACCTGGAAAAGGACTATTTGAATAAATGGGTGATCAAAAACCTTAAGGACGAAAGACTTTGGTTTGGTACGGAATCTAATCCTTTTGATCCGAGATCCCAAAGTGAGCAGGTAGGAGATAATGCAATGATTGCAAGTACCTACGGAATCAAAAATCTTAAGAGAATTATTGATAATCTTGAAAAATGGACACAAACCCCAAATGAAGATTACAACAACCTTGGAATGATGTATGATCAGGTAACGACACAATTCAGAAGATATGCAGGACACGTTTCAAAGTATATCGGAGGTCAAATGGAAACTCCCAAAACCACAGAGCAGTCAGGAGCAGTTTACGAGCCTGTTGCCAAAAAAGATCAACAGGAAGCTATGAAGTTTTTACAAGACAATATATTTATCACCCCTCAATGGCTTCTTAAAAAAGAAATTTTTGAAAAGACGGGAAAAACACCTGTTAAAACCGTTGAGGATATTCAGACTGGTGTTCTTGCCAGAATTTTAAGCCCAATGGTTTTAAATAATATGTATCAGATGGAAACAATAGATCAGAATACCTATACAATGGTTGATTTATTTTCTGATCTTAACTATTCAATTATTAAAAAAGAAAATCTGGATGTATATGGAAGAAATCTTCAGAGAAATTATATTGATAATCTGATCAGGCTTATTGATATAAAAAACTCTGACAGATCGGATGTTTCGGCTATTGCAAGAGGAAACCTGACAATGATTAAAAAAGAACTTTCTGCAAAAACTGATTCAAATACGGTCAATAAATACCATTATGAAGATCTTGTTTTCAGAATTGAAAAAGCTTTAGACCCAAAGTAGAAGTATGAAATATATTACCATTATTATATTATTATGCAGCCTCGGAATGCTTACTTCCTGTGGAGGAGATGATGATATCTGCGAAAGCGGAGAAGGAACACCGAGAATGAAGATCAAGTTTAAAAAAGCCGGAAAACAAACAACTTTAGACTCTATAAAAGTCTTTGTAAACTATGGTTCCAATATTGTGGATTTTGGATGGCAGACAAAAGTAGACTCAATTTTTGTTCCGTTACGTGTAGATGATTCCCCTTACACGGATCTTTTTGTTAAAACTACCACTACTGCCGATTCATCAAAAGTCAGAGTAAGCTATACTACCAAATCTATTTATGTTTCACCGGGATGTGGAATGAAAAAGAACTACGAAAACCTGAAATCGGAATTATTATTACCCACTACTGTTTTAAGTGTAGAAACCGGGCAAAATTTTATTGAAAATGAACAGAAAACTAATTTATACCTTAATTTTTAGTCTTTCATATTTTGTGGCCTTTGCCCAGGCAAAGACAGAGGATCAAAAAGAAAAGGAAAAATGGCATTATCAGCCCAATTTTATGGTCGGATTTGATCTGCTTAATACAGGAGCCTCCTTTTTTTCAGATAGAAAACTGTACCAGGGATTTATTTCTTCAAGAATTAAAGATAAAGTTCATGGCGTGATAGATGCTGGTTTTGAGTCAAATGTATATCAGAAAAATGGATATGATGCTAAAATAAATGGTGCTTTTCTTCGCCTGGGAAGTTTTTATATGCTGGCAAGAGATCCTGAAAATGAATTCAATGGCTTTTATGGAGGAGGAAAATTAGCAGGATCATTTTACAAACAGGAATATATGGCTGTTCCGGTACGTGGATACGGTGGAAGTAGCTCTTCAGTAGCATTTCCTTCCTCTACTCAATCTTCTTACTGGATCGAAGGATCGCTGGGAGGAAGAGTTCAGCTGTTCGAATCTAATTTTTATATAGATGTAAATCTACAGCCTAAATACTTAATATATACCACAAAGCAGGATGAAATTCAGCCTATGATTATTCCTGGTTTCGGAAGAAGCTCTGGTAAATTTACAATGGGATTCGCCTGGAATATTGCATATAAGTTTTAGAGAAAATAATATTTAGAAATAATAAAGACAACTATTGAGTTGTCTTTTTGCTTTGTATGACTTGTTGTATTGCTTTATAAAGAGGCGCTAATTCTTTTGGAGGATTTCCTGCATCAAAACTTGAAGATTGATGGGTTTTTCCGCTTGAAGTAATAATTATAGTAGAAGCTAATGATTGATCGGAATAATGGTCTGTAGTTGGAGCTTCAAAAGATGAGATTTTGGAAAGATCAATATAATTTATTTGCTTTTCTATATTTTCCCATTCCAATAAAGATATTTTTGAATCGTTAACTTTCTCGTTTAAAGTGATAATTAAATTCTCTGAATTTAAAACGAAACTTCTGTTTGTACCTCTTGTTTGCTCTCTAAGTTCAATTTTTTCAATTTTTTTTTCTCTGGTATCATTGGCCTGATTACTGGTGTTGTTCCGTATAGTGCATGAGTTTGCCAAAAGCATTAGAAATAGTAAGATAATAACTTTCATTTGATTTTATATAATAATTATCTTTTAAATTACAACTAAATTTTAAAATTATCTAAAAAAAAAATATCTTTGTGAAATATTAAATAAAAATGAAGAAAATTTTTACATCTGTTTTATCGTTTTCATTTTTTGTGATGGGAGTGATTGTTCATGCTCAGAAATTACAAAAAACAAATGGCGATTTTAAAAAGAAATCAACAGAAGAATTGGCAAAAAGTAATGGTTTTGATCGTTGTTCTTTTGTAGAGTATGAGGAATATTTGCAAAAGAAAGATCCTAAAAGAATGACAACAGATCAGTTTGAAGCATGGATTGCTCCATTGGTTGAAAAAGCTAGACAAGAAAGGTTAACAAATAAATCTACAAGTGGAGGTATTGTTACTATTCCGGTGGTAGTACACGTTATTCATTCAGGGGAGCCTTACGGAACAGGTGCAAATATTACGGATGAGCAGGTTCAATCCCAAATTACTGTAATGAATCAGGATTTTAGGAGAATGGCAGGGACACCAGGTTACAATACAACTGCTGTTGGAGCTGATACAATGATACAGTTTGCTTTAGCAAAAGTAGATGCTAATGGGAATCCTACAAATGGTATTGATAGAGTGAATCTGTGTTATCCAGACTGGTCGACAGGTAATATTAATGGGTATGTGAAACCATTAACTATTTGGGATCCTACACAATATATGAATATGTGGAGTGTGAATTTTTCTGATAATACATTATTAGGATATGCGCAATTCCCATCAAATTCTGGTATACCTATGCCGGCAGGAGGAGCGGCCAATACTGATGGTGTGGTAGCAAATTATACAACTTTCGGAAGTACAGACTTTGGAACATTCCCTATGAATGCACCATATGATAAAGGAAGGACTATGACTCATGAAGTTGGACATTTCTTAGGTCTTAGACATATTTGGGGAGATGCAACTTGTGGAGAAGATTATTGTGCAGATACACCTACAGCTCATGGAGCTAATTATGTATGTAATACTAATATAGCGGGTTGTGTATCCGGACAACTAGAAATGGTAAGAAATTACATGGATTATACTAATGATACTTGTATGAATATCTTTACACAGAATCAGAAAGATAGGATTACGGCTGTTATGAATAATTCCCCTCGAAGAGTAGAATTGAAAACTTCCACAAAAGATGTTGCAATTCCATTGTTTCCAAATGATGCGGAAATAAAACTTGAGAATCAATGTTCTGTGGATAATTATTGCACCGGATATATTATCAATGTAGCACTTACAAACAGAGGGACCTCTGCTCTTACTTCTGCAGTTATTTCGTATACAATAAATGGAACTCCTTATTCCTATAACTGGTCAGGTAATTTGGCGCAAAATAAATATGAGATTGTTGCATTACCGGTCCCTACAACAGCAACAAACGGAGCTTTGGCAATTAATATTTCAAGTGTAAATGGTGTCGCTGATCAAAGAGCTTCTAATAATACAGTAACAGGAACTTTTAACAATACAATCGCATCAAGTTCAGGAACCAATTTTGTATTTAACTTGCAACTAGATTATTGGGGTTCTGAAGTAAGCTGGAATTTGAAAAATAGTGCTGGAACAATTGTTTATAGCAGCGGAGTATATTCTGATGTACCAAATCCTACCTCTTCTACTCCTCTTCCTACTCTTTATACAGAAAACTGGACACTAAACCCGAATGAATGTTATACATTTACTATTAATGATACATATGGTGATGGAATTTATGACAATGGAGGTTTTTATAATATAAAAACTTCGGCTGGAGCCAATGTTGTTGTAGGATCTTCATATTCGAAAAAGCAAACCAGAGCATTGAAATTGCAAACATTAGGAACTAGTGAAGTAGTTAAGCAGAATTTTGGACTTTATCCAAACCCGGCAACAGATATCCTAAATATTACTAAAGTGTCAGAAAAGGCTAAATATGAAATTCATAATGCAGCGGGACAATTGGTAAAAGCTGGAGATATTAAAAATAATCAGGTGAGAGTTGTTGATCTGGTTAAAGGAACTTATATTATTACAGTGAAAGATAATAATCTTTCTGAAAATATTAAGTTTATTAAAAAATAAGGATAATCTTATTATATGTGGAAACCTCAAGCAATTTGCTTGAGGTTTTTTTTATCACTAATAATTGATTTTTTTAAAATATTTATTTAACATAATTTTAATTTTTTTTGTATTTTGAATAATTTTAAAGCATTATATTTGGAGATTAAATAATTATTAAGATTTGTTTATATGAAAAAAATAATTACATCCTTGTTTGTGGGATTATTGGCAAGTACGGCTACTGCACAATGGTCTCCATCCAATGGACCAAGTGGTTCTGCCGGGAATCCGAAAAGAGGGGAGCTTGTCCCCGTAACTACTAGCTCCATGAGAAACTATTACAAACTGGATATAAACCAGATTCGTGAGCAACTGAAGGATGCTATTGAGATGGGTGCAAATGCTAAACCGGTTGTAATATCTGTACCAACATTAGAAGGTAAAGTTCAGAGATTTAATGTATACAGCTTTCCCGTTGTAGTAAAAGAGCTTGCAGATCAATATCAACTAGGTTCTTATGTAGGTACGGCAGTTGATGATCCTACACAGCAGATTAGATTTTCTGTGGCACCTAATGATTTTCAATCTATGTTATTTAAGAATGGAAATTATGAGTTTATAGAGCCTGTGGATAAATCCACGGGATTATATGCGGTACATCCAAAAACAAAAAAAACAGGTGATAAACCTTTTGCTTGTAGTACTATTGAGAATCCGAATGCAGTACAACAGGTACAGAATCTTTATGATGGTGCAAAAACATTTACTCATCAGCCGGGAACGTTCAATAAAAGTTCAGATAAAAAATACCGTACCATGAGATTGGTAATGTCAGTTACGGGAGAATATACGACTTACTTTGGAGGTACAGTTGCTGGAGCTTTAACAGCGATTAATGCAACAATGACAAGAGTAAATGGAGTATTTGAAAAAGACTTTGCTCTGCACCTTATTGTTCAAAGCTATCCAGGAGTTATTTATTTAGATGCAGCTAACGATCCTTATTCTCCCTCCTCCAACATGGGAAACTGGAACACAGAATTGATGAATACCTTACATAATAATGTTGGGGATGCTAATTTTGATATTGGGCACTTATTTGGTGCTTCTGGAGGAGGCGGTAACGCAGGGTGTATTGGTTGTGTGTGTAATAATACACTTTCTGTAGGGGGAGGTGCTTTTACATCTTATAAAGGCTCAGGATATACATCTCCTGCAAATGGTGTACCTCAGGGTGATAATTTTGATATTGATTATGTAGCTCATGAAATGGGACATCAGTTAGGAGCAAATCATACATTTTCTCATGCCATTGAAGGAACAGGGGTGAATGTTGAGCCAGGGTCTGGATCAACAATTATGGGATATGCAGGAATTACAGGTGCTTCTACAGATGTACAGGCGCATTCTGATGCTTATTTTCATAAAGCGAGTATAGGACAGGTACAAACCAATTTAAGTTTGTCTAATAAAACATGCGATACTGAAATCTCTGTTGCAAATAATCCTCCTACGATAGCTTCATTACCAAGTTATACAATTCCTAATAAGACAGCTTTTGTATTAACTGCTAGTGCTACGGATCCTGAGAATGATCCAATGACATATACGTGGGAAGAAGTTGACAGTGGATCTACATCTGCCCAGACAATTAATAAAACAAATTTAGGAACTACTACGTATGGTGCCTCATTTAGATCTTTCACACCTACAACAAGTCCTACAAGGTATTTCCCTAAATTCTCATCAGTACTTGCAGGAGTTTTGGATAACTCTTTGAATACATGGGAATCTACATCTCAGGTGGCAAGAACTTCTAATTTTGCTGTTACAGTAAGAGATAATAATGCAAATGCGGCTCAGCAACAAACTAATTTTGCAACCCAAGCTATTGCTGTGGGTAGTGATGGACCTTTCCAGATTACTTCAGGGTATATGTTTAGTAATACATCTACGACTTTAACTTGGGATGTTGTAAATACGTCTGCTGCCCCTTATAATGTGGCTAATGTAAAAATAGATTATTCTACTGATAACGGTGTAAGTTGGGCAGTACTGGCGGCGTCTGTACCTAATAATGGTGCGGCAACTATAGCTGCTCTGCCTGCATCTCTAAACGGGCAACTTATAATAGTGCGTGTCTCTGCAATTGGAAACGTTTTCTATGCATTGAAAAAAATTACAGTAAGTACACAAGCGAGTTGCGGTTCCGCTCCTGTTGGGTTAGCAGCGTCTGGTCTTACCAGTGTAGGTGGTACTGTTTCTTGGGCTCCGGTGAATGGGGCGAGTTCATATTCTTTACAGTATAGGTTGGCATCTGCCTCGACGTGGATTGCAGTTCCGGTAAGTGGTAGTACATCATATACACTGAGTAATTTGACAAGTTGTTCATCATATCAAGCACAAGTTGCGGCTATTTGTTCTGGTGTAACTGGTCCTTATTCTACTCCTATTACATTCTCAACCGTTTGTACAAATTATTGTACAAATACAAGTACTAACGCAACGCTGGATTATGTATCAAATGTAACATTGGGAACTGTAAATAATACAACTGGAGCATCAATGTATTCGGATTTTACTGTGAATTCTGCGTTACAACCGACTTTGTTAGCAAACAGTTCTAATTCGATAAGTGTATCTGTTACAACTCCTACTGCAACAGGAAATACAAGTGCAATGTCAGTTTGGATAGATTTCAATAAAAATGGAACATTTGAAGCGAGTGAAAAAGTTCTTAATAAACCTGCTGTATTAACGTCAGTTGGAACAGTAGCTACTACAGGAACATTCACCGTTCCATCAGCAGCAATTACAAATTCTCCGTTGAGGATGAGAGTAGTTACTGTAGTTGCGACTGCGGCAAGTGCAGGAGCAAGTCTACCTGAATCTTATGCATGTGGAAGTTTTACTTACGGAGAGGTAGAGGATTATAATGTTATTGTAACAGCAGCTTTAGGTACCAGCGATATTAATAACACAAAAGATGGTATCCAAATCTATCCAAACCCTGCAACAGATTTCTTAAACATAACTAAGGTTTCTGACAAAGCAACGTATAAAATTTATAATGCAGCAGGCCAATTGGTAAGCAACGGAAATATTAATGGTGGAAGAATCAATGTTTCTGCGTTAATAAAAGGTGCTTATGTGATTGCTATTGAAGATAAAGGAAATGATTTGTTTAAATCTAAGTTTATTAAAAAGTAGTCATCTTCTAAACTATATTTATAAGCCTCATGGAAACATGAGGCTTTTTTATTTTTAATACTATTGCTCGTTTAAAGTTTATTATATATAATGAATGATTGTTATGTTTTTTTTTAATGAATTTGATTAAAAAAATAAAGATTTAATAGGATGATTGTAAAAAATGATTAGATTTGTATGAATAATACCAATACAAGTGAAATATTATGGAAAAATACAATCCTTTACTATGCTCTGGAGATTTAGTGTTTCCCTGACTTATGAAAAGATGTGATTCAGCATTTTATAGAGCCTCTTCAGCTAATTTTTTGCAAGATAGTTCGTCAAGTTAGAATTTGGCAATTAAAAAATCATTTTAACACTTATTTACTATACTATGAAAAAACTTTTACTCATGTGCCAATTGCTTTTTGGCTCATTTTTGATGGCCCAGGTCGCCTATACCCAAGACTGGACGGCTTCGGGACTTAATAACTGGACCACAAGTGGGTCTGTTTTTTCCAATAATACCACAGCAAATCAGATATGTGGAACCAGTGGAGGGACCATTAGAGGGGAAATATATTATGGAGGTGCAGAACAGTTTACTTCTCCCAATCTCACAGGGAATAATACCGGGCAGGTCACCATGTCTTTTGATTACAAAGTAACCGACTATTATGCAGGAACTACTGCTACACCTTCTGCCAATATAGGAAATATAAAAGTAGAATATGCTACCAGTACTTCGGGACCGTGGACAACGGCTTATACGATTAATTCTGCCAATCATGTTGCTGCTAATACATGTGCAACAAAAACAATTACTTTCGTGCCTTCTGCAGGGAATTTATATGTACGATTTAATGCTACTTCCGATCTCAATTCAGACGTTTATTATTATTTTGATAATGTATCTATTTCTCAATCGGCACCGCCAACTTGTGCTGCTCCATCTGCAATAACATTGGGTACCGTTACTGCTGCTACCGCTGCTATATCCTGGACCGCACCGACGCCTGCACCTGCAAATGGATATGATGTTTATTATAATTCTACTGGAATACCACCAACTTCAAGCACAGTGCTTAATGGAACTAATTCTGTACCAAGTACTACTACATCAGCTACCATTTCAGGTTTGCTGTCAACAACAACTTATTATGTTTGGGTAAGAGCAAAATGCAGTGCTACTGATCAGAGTTATTGGATTCCAATGGCTTTACCATTCACAACACCATGTGTTCCGATTTCTACTTTTCCTTGGTCTGAAAATTTTGATTCAATGACAAGTATTGGTGCCGGTATACTGCCAAATTGTTGGGCTACGAATGGCGGTTCTAATTTATTTACGACCCAAGATGCTTCTTCCCAAGATTATAATGATCCAAAATCTACTCCTAATTATGTAACTGTTTATTATCCTACAACAGCATCTTATTTATGGACACCGAGCTTTCATTTAACGGCAAATCAGTCTTATGATTTTTCTTTCTTCTGGGTGGGAGACGGATATTCTGGTTGGCAAGGTGATGTATTAGTGAATACTTTGCAGTCTTCTACTGGAGCAACCAATTTGAGTACCTTTGTTACTTCTTCACAAACAACAACAGGGGGTTCAAATAGTACAAGTTATACAAAAGTTAAAGTTACATTTGTTCCTACTACAACTGGGGATTATAATTTTGGAGTTAAAGCCTTTGCTGCAACATGGGATCCGTATTATTTGGGATTTGATGATTTTAATGTAATGCCAACTCCTACATGTGTAGAACCTACAGGTATGACTGTGAGCGGAGTGGCTGCAAATACAGCTATTATAAGCTGGACTGCTCCAAATCCTGTGCCTGCAAACGGATATGAATATTATATTTCAACAACGAATGCACCGCCTACAGCCCCTACAGGACCTGTAACCGGAACTTCATTTAATTTGCCAGGTACTTTAGTTCCAAACACTACTTATTACTGGTGGGTACGGGCAGTTTGTTCCCCTTCAGATTCCAGTATCTGGATTCAAGGACCTACATTTACAACAACCCAAATTCCTGCTGCGTTACCGTATTCACAGCCTTTCACAAGTAATGATTTTGGATTTGTAAATGGGTCTCAGTCAAATAAATGGTATTATGGCTCAGCTGCAGGTAACCCTGCCAACTCAATATTTATCTCCAATGATAATGGAGTAACAAATGCTTATGATCCTTATTCTACAAGTGTTGTACAGGCATACAGAGATTTTGCTGTTCCTGCAGGAACAACTGCGGCTTCGCCGGCTATTCTTACTTTTGACTGGAGAGCAATGGGAGAAGGAACAACATATTTATATGATTATATCAGTGTATGGATGGTTCCTTCGTCATACGTGCCAACTGCAGGAAATGCAATTACTGCAGGAGCAAATAGAGTTTTATTAGGCCAGCTAAACCAACAAGGAACTTGGCAGAGCTTTGTGAATACTAATGTAGATTTATCAGGTTATGCAGGAGGTGTTATGCGTTTGGTATTCGAATGGAGGAATGATTCATATGGAGGAAATTCGCCAGCAGGCGCAATAGATAACATAAATTTATTGATCCCGACTTGTAAAGTACCAACGACCTTAACAGTAACAGGAGTTGCTTCTAATGGAGCAACAATAGGCTGGACAGCACCAACGCCTGTACCTGCTGGTGGATATGTATACTATGTATCTACTTCAAATACGCCTCCTGGTGCAGGTACTCTCGGAACACCTACTACTGCGACATCTGTGGATTTGGCTCCTACTTTGGCTCCGAACACAACGTATTACTGGTGGGTAAAAGCAGTTTGTTCCTCTTCAGATTCCAGTATTTGGATTCCGGGACCAAGCTTTATGACTACACAAATTCCGGCAACACTTCCTTACCTTCAGGATTTTTCTGGAAGTAATGATTTTGGATTATTGAATGGAGGACAACCTAATGGGTGGTTCCATGGTTCTGCAACCGGAAATACAGGAAAGTCTATTTATATTTCGAATGATAACGGCGTAACGAATGCTTATACTGATAATACAGGAAGTGTGGTACAAGCCTACAGGGATATTCAAATTCCTGGGGGAACCAGCCTTGCGACTCTTTCTTTTGATTGGAAAGCAGATGGAGAGAGTTCTTATGACTATTTAAGAGTATGGTTAGTTCCGGCAACCTTTTTACCTACACCTGGTACTCAGATTACAGCTGCAACCGGAACACCGGGAGCTCCGGGAAGAGTTCAGGTAGGACAGTATAATTTGAATGGAACAACTTGGAGCTCTTACTCCAACACCAATTTAAATCTTACCAATTATGCAGGTAGTACCATGCGTTTGGTATTCGAATGGTATAATGACACTTCCGGAGGAACACAACCACCTGCAGCAGTTGATAATATTGTATTAAGAGTTTGTAGTACAGCTACACCAACGGTTACGGTAATCCCAGCTTCTATTACGCATAATTCGGCTCAGATTACATGGCCACAGGATAGTGGAGGAGCTTCTTACAAAGTAAGATACCGCCCGGTAGGTTCTACCCAATGGTTGCCAACAGCAGGTCCGATTGATGTAGCAGCAGTAAATGCTCCTAACCAGCCGCCTCTTACTCTTCCAGGATTAACACCTGCAACGTTATATGAAGTAGAAGTTGCAGCAGTTTGTAATA
>Ga0308158_10000158_pt1 | contig 149185 bp, 137 predicted proteins | sample PhyBR2_FD_201038 | JGI IMG/M metagenome (GOLD analysis project Ga0308158, IMG submission 201038) | Phyllosphere microbial communities from UC Gill Tract Community Farm, Albany, California, United States - DLSLB.R2 | ecosystem: Host-associated > Plants > Phyllosphere > Unclassified | place... | reverse complement strand
CCGTGGACGGCGAAGTCCAGCAGTCCACCCCCACCTCGGACCTGGTGTTCACCCCTGAGTTCCTGGTCTCCTACATCTCCACCATCATCACCCTGAACCCGGGCGACGTGATCGCCACCGGCACCCCTGGCGGCGTGGGCCACGCCCAGGACCCCAAGCGCTACCTGCAGGAAGGCCAGGTCCTGGTCACCACCATCGAGGGCCTGGGCCAGTTGACCAACCGCGTGGTCAAGGAAGCCTGATGGTCGCCCGCCACGACCAAACCACAGACCCGCGCCTGCAGGAAGACCTCCTGCAGGCGCGGCGTGGCACCGCGTTCTTCGCCCGCAAGCTCAACGAGCTTTCCGATGCAGAGCTCGACGGCGGCACCCGCCTTCCGGGGTGGACGCGCCGGCACGTCGTAGCGCACGTGGGCTACAACGCCCGGGCCATCGCGCGGCTGGTGGAATGGGCGGCCACCGGCGTGGAAACACCCATGTACCCCTCCCCCGAGGCCCGAAACCATGAAATCGACTTCGGCGCCACCCTCTCCCCCATCGCACTGCGGCACCTCTTCGACCACTCCGCCGTGCACCTGAACGTCGAATGGCGCGACCTGCCCGCCGACAACTGGCACCACAAGGTCAAGACCGCCCAGGGCCGAACCGTCCCCGCCGAAGAAACCGTCTGGATGCGCACCCGCGAAGTCTGGATGCACGCCGTGGACCTGGACAACGGAGCCAGCTTCAGCGACATCCCCGCACCGGTCCTGGAACGCCTGATCAAGGACATCACCGGCGCCTGGCACACGCGCGGCACCGACACCGGACTCCTCGTCACGGTGGACGGTACGGACCTGGCGTTTGGCGATGCGGGCACCGCTGACCCAACGATCATCACCGGGCCGCTCCCCGCCGTCGCCGAATGGGCCGCCGGCCGCGGCAACAGCGGCGTCACCGCCACCGGCCCGGGCACCACCGAAGGCACCCCCGCAGCACCGAAATGGATCTAGGGCGAGGGGCTTTTGCGATGACGAGAATGCTGATTATTGGACCTCCCGGTTCAGGAAAAGGAACGCAGGCGGAGCGGATTTCAGAGCGCCTCGGCGTTGTGGCCATCTCCACCGGCGACATCTTCCGTGCCAACGTGAAGAGTGGCACCCCGCTGGGCGTCAAGGCAAAGAAGTACATGGACAACGGCGACTTCGTCCCGGACAGCGTAACCAACATGATGGTCCGTGACCGCCTGAACGAGTCCGATGTCGAGAACGGCTTCCTGCTGGACGGCTACCCGCGCACCACCGCGCAGGTGGACTACCTGGACGAGATCCTCGCTGACGCTGACGAGAAGCTCGACGTAGTCCTGCAGCTCACCGCCGACGACAAAGAGCTGGTGCACCGCCTCCTGGGCCGTGCCAAGGAAACGGGCCGGAGCGACGACAACGAAGCCGTCATCCGCCACCGCCTGGACCTGTACAACGAGCAGACCGAACCCGTGGTGGCGAAGTACGCCGAGCGCGGCATACTCACCCAGGTCGACGGCGTCGGCGGCATCGACGAGGTCACCAACCGCGTGATGCAGGCCATCAAGGCAGTACAGGCCATCTAGCCTTCAGCGAAATGGCGCCGGCATCCGCTTATGCGGGTGCCGGCGCCATTCGTCGTTTATGAGTTTGGCTGCCGCTTAGGCCAGGGCTGCCAGGGTACGGTTACCGTTACGACCAAAGAGCAAAGCGTCGACGGAGAATCGGCCTGCCCCGACGATGGCGAGGGCTGCGGCGCCGGCCGCCAGGACGAGTACGAGTTCGTAACCACCTTTGTCAGCGAAGATTCCGGCCGGGGCGTGCACCAGGAAGAGGGCGCCAAGCATGTCCAGTGCCAGGAGGATGGCCACGGGACGAACCAGCACGCCGACAATGATGGCGGCGCCCCCAAGGAGTTCCAGGAAGCCGATCGCCGGAGCAACCAGCTGCGCGGCCGGTACCCCCATCTGTGCGAACGCTGCCTGGGTGCCGGGGATGGTGTAGTCGAAGATCTTCTGCCAGCCATGGGCGAAGAAGATAACGCCCACAACGAGGCGCAGGACTGTGCGGGCGATGTTGGACTGGGTGGCAGCGGGCTGAATCGGAGAAGTCATGGTGCGGTCCTCTTTTCTCGCCTTCTGAAGCCTGCAGTAGCGGTCTTCAAAAGGAATAAGTTGATGTTTCAAGTAATAGCCTATGGCAGATTACTTGTCGCGTCAACTATTTTCACGGGGCCCGCTTTGGCGCCGCCCCCTATAGCCAAACTCACTCAGGCCCGTCATGCCGGCGGTACAGAGGGGCCATCGCTGCGTCAGGGTCGAGCTTCTCCAACAAGGCATCGGCAATCCCCCGCAACTGACCGAGCTGCTCCGGAGTTAGTGCATCGATAACGTTCCGCCGCACGTTTTCCACATGCCCGGGCGCGGTCTCGACAATTTTGCGCTGCCCCCCGGCGGTGAGGCGGGCGTTGGTTGCACGCCGATCCTCGGGGCACGGAAAGCGCTCCACCAGGCCGCGTGCTTCAAGACGCTTTACTACGTGGGACAGGCGCGCCAGCGTGGCGCTCGTCTGCGCTGCCAGATCTGTCATCCTCAGCGTCTGCCGCGGAGCTTCCGAAAGCATGGCGAGCACGTAGTACTCGAAGTTCGTCAGATCCGCGTCGCGGCGGAGCTGGGAGTCAAGCGCATTCGGCAGCAGCTCGACCACCGTATACAGCCGCACCCAGGCGGCCAATTCATCCCTTGTAAGCCATCGTGTCTCCATGCCTTCATTCTTCCCCAGATTGGTTGTTGCAACAACTAACTTCGGGCGCTACTATTTAGTTGAAGCCTCAACCAATGGGGCCTGCACACAAAGGAGACCGTTATGACTGCAGTAAGCATCCTCGGACAAGGCAACATGGGCTCGGCTATCGCCGGCATCGCAGAGAAGGGCGGCAATACCGTCCAGGTCCTCGGCAGCGGGGACACCGACAAGACCATTACCGGAGAGATTGTCGTTCTGGCCGTTCCCTACCCGGCCGTGCAGGAGATCCTGGCCCAGCGTGGCGAGCAGCTCGCCGGCAAGATCATTGTTGACATCACGAATCCGCTGAACTTCGAAACCTTCGACTCCCTGACCGTGCCGGCCGATTCCTCAGCCACCGCCCAGATCCAGGCCGCGCTTCCCAACTCCAGCGTAGTGAAGGCGTTCAACACCACCTTCGCAGCCACCCTGGCCTCGGGCGAAATCGCCGGGCAGCCCACTACAGTGCTGATCGCCGGGGACGACGCGGACGCGAAGACCCGGCTCGCCGGGCTCATCTCCGCCGCCGGGCTGCGCGCCATCGACGCCGGATCGCTGCGCCGGGCACGGGAGCTGGAGGCAACGGGCTTCCTGCAGATCGCCCTTGCCGCCGGTGAAAAGATCGCCTGGACCGGCGGCTTCGCCGTCAAGGCCTAAACAGGCAGTCAACCCGACTCCGCACCACCGTACTTTCCGGGAACCGGCCGGCTAATAGGCCGGCTCCCGGACCACGGGCGCGGCTTCCGTACCGAGAAAGAACCACCTTCCGATGCCAGTCTCACCCGTCCGGCTGAACCATGCCGTACTCTTCGTCACCGACCTTGCCAGGGCCGAACGCTTTTATACCCAGCTCTTCGGAATGGAAGTCGTCGCCCGCGAACCGCGCGCCAACGCGTCCTTCCTGAGGCTTCCGCGCTCCGGTAACCACCACGACCTCGGCCTCTTCGGGGTAGGCGATACCGCGCCGCCCAAGGTGCGTGGCGCCGTCGGGCTCTACCACCTTGCCTGGCAGCTGGACACCATCGAAGAGCTAGCGGAAGCCCGAAGGACCTTGGAAGAAGCCGGCGCGTACACAGGTCAATCCAGCCACGGGGCCACGAAAAGCGTCTACGGGGCGGATCCGGACGGCAACGAGTTCGAACTTATGTGGATGCTTCCCCGCCAGCATTGGGGCGAGTACGCGAACACCGCGCCCGTTGAGCCGCTGGAGCTCGACGACGAACTGCGCAGATGGTCCGGTGTACCCACCGCTGGCCGAATCACCGAAACTAATCCTGATGAGGACAACCAATGAATAACGCCTTCGACGAACCCACGGTTGTCTGGCACACCCCTGACACCACCGACCGTCCCCTGGTGGTGCTGCTGCATGGACGCGGCGCGGACGAGACCGGCATCATCGGTTTGGCCGGACACTTGCCAGCGGGCCCGTCGTATGCCGCTGTCCGCGCACCGATTCCGGCCGGAGGGGGCTACGCCTGGTTTGCCAACCGTGGAATCGGCCGTCCGGTGGCGGAGTCCCTCAATCAGACGATGGCTTGGTTCCGCAAGTGGCTCGACAACGTGGCACCTCCGGGTCGCCAGGTGATACTCGTCGGCTTCAGCGGCGGCGCAGCCTTTGCAGGAGGTCTGCTCCTGTCCGATCCACAGCGTTTCGCAGGCGCTGCCATCCTCTACGGAACATTACCGTTCGACGCCGGCGTCCCAACTTCACCTGCCCGCTTGGCCGGGGTGCCGGTTTTCGTTGCCCAAGGCGAGACCGACACTGTCATCCCCCGCGAGCTCCTGGACCGAACGTGGACCTACCTGCTCGGTGATTCCGGCGCACCCAGCTACGCCCGCCGCGATCCCGGCTTGGCGGCCACGGCCTCACCAATGACACTGTTGCGGAGCTTGGCGGCTGGATCGCGGAGCGTTTGCACTTCCTCGCCTCCCGCGGCACTCTGCCGTCCGACGATGGCACCTGGAACGCCTTTCCCGACGGCGCGCTCCCGGTTCGTTCCGGCGCTCGCCCCGATGTTTCCTGGTCGATACCGCAGGAGCAGCGCTCCGACAATAGCCCGCGCCACGTCCGGGAGCGGCTCCTGGACCGTGTCCTCGCCTTGCCCGGGGTAACTGCACGCCAGTCAGCCATCTCCGTGCCCGGTGCATCCGGGTTCATGGTCGAACGCGACGCACGGGCGCCGCTTGACGCATTCCTCGTTCCACAGGCCGGAGAGTTTGCGCACCTCCACCCCGAGTACGATGGATCACTGCATACGGCCCTGCCTCCGGCCCTTGCCCGCGAGGCCATAGCCAAAGGTTGGGGCGTGGCTCATCCCCTGGCCGGGATCCGGCTTGCCCGGGGAATGGTCATGATCTATGGACCACGGAACGACGCTGAGCTTGATGTCGTCACCGGAATCCTGCAGACAAGCCACGCCTACGCCACGCTCCCCGCAGGCAGCGGGAACGCCTGACATTCCGCGGAGCCATGGCCAGAGACGGCCATGGCTCCCTTGCGCCTAGCTCTGGCGGACAGCAGCCCTCACGGTTTGCGAGAGGTGGATCGCCCTGGCATCCGCGCCGCCCGGCAGTTGCATCTGGAGCGGGATATAGCCAAAGCTGATGCCGTACAGCGGGTCAGCGTACCCGAGCGCCCCACCGGCACCATCATGGCCAAACGCCTGGTAGCTGCCAAAATCAGAGCCTGGGTGGGGCTTCATGAAAACGACACCGAACGACGCCGGGAAATTCAGGACCCTGTCCACTCCCCACACCTGCTGCTGCCCCATTGCCGCAACAGTATCGGAGTCTACGAGGGCATCCCCCGTCAGGCCAATGGCTGCTGCGTAAACCTGCGCCAGCCCCCTTGCCGATCCGATACCGCCAACTGCGGCAGGGCCAGCCGCCCGCACTTCGCGGCGATTGGGTGAGTAGGGACCCAGGTTTGGCGGTACAAGGCTGTTGACACCGTTGAACATCAGGGCGCCAAGACCATCCGGCGACATCTGGCTTGCGGACATGATTTCAAGCTGTTCGGTCGTAGGTTGCGCGGGACGTACTGCTTCGAACCGATCCTCTTCTGATTCCGGCAGGCCGAGCCAAAAGTCAATGTCCCGGGGTGCGCGGACGGTGTTCTCGTAGAGTTCCTGCAAGGTCAGGCCCGTAATCCGCCGCACCAGTTCCTCGATGACGGATCCGATGGTCAGGCCGTGATAACCGAAGCTTGATCCCGGGCGCCAGTACGGCCGTTGCGTCGCGAGTTTGGGTGCCGCGCGGCGGGAGTCCAGTATGTCCGCGGTTTCCAGCCCCGCGTCCACGTTGATCAGTCCAGCCTGGTGCGACAAGAGCTCGCGGACAAGCACCCGTTCTTTTCCGTTGGCGCCAAATTCCGGCCAATAGTGAACCACCGTTTGATCAAGGTCCAGCTGTCCTGAGCTGACCAGCGTCGCCAGGGCTATTGCGGCGACGCCTTTTGTCGCCGAGAACGTTCCCGTCAACGTGTCGCGTTCCAGGCCGTCTCCACCGACCAGATCAACCACGAGGTGGTCCTTCCAGTACACGGCCAGCTGGGCGCTGTAATTGAGGTCCTCGGCGAGATAGGCATCAAACTGGGCCTGTACGTCCTCGAACCCGGGTGCGACGGTGCCTGTGGACTGGCTTTTGGCAGGAGCCGTGACGGCTGACATATGCTTCGGACCTTTCCTTGGAAACTAGTGGTGGGCCGGCGACTGGCTGCCCGGTGCTGCCGTCCCGGCGGCACCGCGGAGCCAGGCGAGCATTTGCTCAACGGAGTGTTTGGCTGGTCCTGTGTGGGGATGGTCCAGGTGTCCGTGCATGCTGTCCGGTTCCATCTCCATGCGGACTGGCACTCCTGCGGCTTCCAGTTGGGCTGCGAAGAGTTCCCCTGAGGCGCGCAGGGTGTCAGATTCGGAATTGATGATGTAGACGGGGGGAAAACCCTTGACGTCGCCCTCCCCGGCGAACGCATGCGCGTCCTTGAACGTGTCCTCACTGCCGGCGAAATTCAGGTTGATGTCCCGGATGAAGTCCGGCCCGAAGGCAAGGTCAGCGGGAACGCCGGCCATCTTCCCGCGCAGATCCTCGTTGAGCGGGGGAAGCTCGGCGTGGACGAGAGGGTATGCGAGCAGCAAGGAAGCAGGCATCTGCCCGGATTCGTCCCTCAGCCGTCCCGTCAGCGCGGCAGTCAGCGCGGCGCCGGCGCTTGCCCCGCCAAGATGAAGGTCTCCCACAGTCTGCAACCCCAGAGATTCAAGATTCTCACTTGCCCAGCGCCAACCGGCGAGTACGTCGTTTGACGGGGCCGGATACTTCACGCCGTGAAGGGCCTTGCGATAGTCCAGTGACAGCACTGAAATTCCGTGCGAGGCGAGGTAGAGGCTGACCCAGTGCGCCTCGGGCATGTCCAGGTCGCCGGCAATGAAGGCCCCACCGTGGACCCAGACGAGTCCAGCCAGGGCTTCGCCGGGACAACGGTACAGGCGTCCGGGGACCCGGCCCTCGGGGGTCGGGACATCAATGTCGACTGCAGATACAGCGACCAACTCCGGATAGATGGACACAAGTGACTGGTGGTCTGTGTCAGTTCTGGGGTCCGGGAAGGGCCCGTTCAGCTCCAGGCCGCGGATCAGCTGGCCGGCCATTGATGTACTCGGGACTTGCGTGCCTGTATCGGCCATGTCTTTGTCGTTCCTTCTCTTGAGGGGCCCTAGTCCTGGACAAGTTCCAGCGTTGCCTGCAGCGGGAGTTCGTTGACGGAGGTGCCGATGCGGAGGGTGTACATGCCCGGCTCGTAGGTCCAGCCGTTGTCCCAGTACGCAAGGAGCCGGGTGGGGACGTCCACACTGGCTGTAACGGTTTCGCCGGCTTCTGCCCATACAGGAACGGAGGCGACAAGCCATCGGATAGGGCGGTCGACGGCGGAGTCTGGCCTTTCCGCGTATACCTGCACGACGTTCTTGCCGGCGCGGGCGCCGCTATTCGTAAGTGCGATGGTGACTGGAAGAGCTGTATCCGCCGTGGCTGTGGCCGGGGCATCCACGGAATCCAGGTTCCAGTGCGTGTAGCCAAGCCCGTACCCAAATTCGTATGCCGGCGTCCTTTCGGCCTTGAGCCAGGCACGGTAGCCGATATGGATCCCTTCGTCGTAGGTGAGGGTCCCGTCGGCCTCGGGCGTGACATTGATGACGGGCACGTCCTCCCGGCGTGCGGGCCATGTGGTGGGCAGTCGGCCCCCGGGCTCGGCTTCCCCCGTCAGGATGTCGGCAAGTGCATGGCCGAACTCTTGACCGCCGAAGTAGCCGATCAAGGTCGCCGCTACTTCGTCGCGCCAAGGCATCAGGACAGGCGAACCGGAGTTCACGATGACGACAGTGCGGGGGTTGGCAGCCGCCACGGCGTGGACCAAACGGTCCTGCGTGCCGGGGAGTTCGAGGGAGGAACGGTCGTATCCCTCGGACTCAACGCGGGAATTGGTGCCCACTACGACGACCGCAACGTCGGCAGCGCGCGCAGCTTCCACCGCTGCGGTAATGAGGCCGTCGGGGTCCGCATTGTCGACTTCGGTACCAATCGTGATTCCGAGCGTGTTCGATAGTGCCCCTGCCGTCTTGCTGGTGAGTTCTACCCGTACGTTGAGTGGGGTGCCCTCGACCACGTCCACCGGAACCGAGGCTGCTGGCGGCGCGAGCAATGCGGCCCCCAGGTCCGTTCCAACAGCTTCAACCGTGGCGTCATGGACAAGTACGCCATTCACGAAAATACGGCCATGCCCCACGCTGGAGAAGCCGAGCCGAATGGTGCCGGTCTCGTGCGGTGTGTAGATGGTGTGGAACTGAACCGTCGATGCTGTCGAGATGGGTGCGTCTCCTCCGAACCAGACCAGCGCTGTAGAGCGTCGGTCCTCGGTGAAGAGCTCGTGACCGTTGGCGTCCAAAAAGCGAACTCTGATGCCGGGGGCTCCGGTGACCGGATTGGTGATTTGTTCCAGGGGGAATTCCGCGATCCCTTCCTGCACTACCGCTCCCACTGTGTAACTGACGTTGTCTGGACCGAAAGCAGCGCGGATCCCGTCCAGGGGCGTGACTATTCTTTCGGGAACCACCGTGGCGGAGCCGCCGCCCTGTGTGCGGGCGTAGCGTGCGTTGTGTCCGATGACCGAAACCTTTCGGACCGCGGTTGGATCCAGTGGAAGCAGGCCGTCGTTTTTCACCATCACGGTACCCGCAATAGAGGCTTCCCGGGCGAACGCGACAAGGTCCTCCCGGTCCGCGGGTTCGGGCCGGACGGCCTCGAAGCCTTCCAGGGCACCCACCCGGGCGGCGAGCTGCAGAATCCGCAACACCTTCCGCTCGATCGCGGATTCCGGAATCCGGCCGGCTTTCACCGCCGCGACGAGGGCTTCACCCCAGGGGCCATCCGGCCCCGGCATAACGAGGTCCTGGGAAGCGGCGGCACTGTCGATGCTGCGGACTGCAGTCCAGTCGCTGATGACCACGCCGTCGAAACCCCATTCGCTGTTCAAGGGGGTTTCCAGAAGGTCGTTTTCGGTCGCGGTGATGCCGTTAATGGAGTTGTACGCACTCATCACCAGCCACGCTTTCGATTCAACGATGGCCTTTTCGAATGCGAGAAGATAAAGCTCCCGCAGTGGCCGGTCCCCCACCTTGACATCGACGGTGAACCTGTCAGTTTCAGAATCGTTGGCCACGTAGTGCTTGGGGGTGGCGCCCACACCATTGCGCTGCACACCTGACACGTAGGCGGCCGCCAGCTCGGCTGTCAGCACCGGGTCTTCACTGAATGCTTCGAAGTGCCTTCCCCCCAGCGGGGAACGGTGCAGGTTGATCGTCGGCCCCAGGACCACGTCCACTCCCTTGCGCCGGGCTTCAACAGCCGACGCCGCCCCAAGCCGGTCGGCGATGGCCCGATCCCACGAGGAGCTGATGGCGGCAGCTGATGGAAAGTTCATGGACGGCTCACGCTCGTCCCAGACTTCACCGCGGACGCCCGTCGGACCGTCTGAGAAGAGCATGCGCCGCAGCCCGATCTTTTCGAGTGGCCAGGTAGTCCAGAAATCACGTCCCGTCAGCAGTTGGATCTTTTCCGCAAGTGTCAGTTCAGCCATCAGGGACTTCAGTCGTGCGTCGGTGCTGTGGTCGGTTTTTGCTGCGTCGGTGAGGAATTCCATGGTGGCTTTCTTGGCTGTTCTTGCGTTGATGTTCTTGCTGTTTTTCAGGCTACGCCGGCCTGGAGGTCCTGCTGGTGCTGGAGTTCCAGGAGGCGTACTCTGTCGGCCCGGTGTTTGGCCTGACGGTCGGGATCGGGAATCGGAGCGGCCATGAACAGCCGCTGCGTGTAGGGGTGTTCAGGTGCTCCGGTGACCTGATCGCCGTCGCCCCATTCGACGATCTCGCCGTGGTACATCACGGCAACGCGGTGGCTGAGGTGCCGCACCACGGCGAGGTCGTGGGAGACGAAGAGGTAGGCGACACCGGTGAGTTCCTGGATCTCGATGAAGAGTTCCATGACGCGGGCCTGCGTGGAGAGGTCCAGGGCGGACACGGGCTCGTCGCAGACGATGAGCTTTGGATCCAGGGCGAGGGCCCTGGCGATGGCGACGCGCTGGCGCTGTCCGCCGGAGAATTCCCGCGGCAGCCGGTGCGCGGCGCCGTGCGGCAGCCGGACCTGGTCCAGCAGTTCGGCCACGCGCTGGTTGGCCGCCTTGCGGTCCACTTTGCGGACGGTGAGCGGTTCGGTGAGGATCTGCTCGATGGTCATGGAGGGGTTCAGCGATGTGTACGGGTCCTGGAAAACCACCTGGATCTCATTGCTGAGTTCCTTGCGCTGGGCGCGGGGGGCCTTGGAGATCTCCTCGCCGCGGTATTTGATGCTGCCGCCGGTAACGGGCGCCAGCCCCAACACGGCGCGGCCCAAGGTGGTCTTGCCCGAGCCGGACTCCCCTACGAGGCCCACAGTCTCACCCGGCCGGATGTCAAGGGAGACGCCCTTGAGCGCCTTGAACGGTTCCTTCCGGAAGCCCTTGAGCGGATATTCGACGACGACGTCCTTGACGTCGAGCAGGGTGTCGGTCATGACGTCACTCCTTTCAATTCCTGGGGCTTGGCTAACTGCGCTGTGCCGGTGGCCGGGATGTACTGCCCGCGGGGGGCGGTGTCTTCGAGGATCGCGTCTAGCAGCTGGCGGGTGTACGGGTGCTGGGCATCGTTGAAGATTGCCCGGACAGGACCGGTTTCCACGACGCGGCCGGTCTGCATCACGGAGACGCGATCGCAGAGGTCGGCAACCACCCCGAAGTTGTGGGTCACCAGGATGACGCCCATGTTCAGTTCATCCTGGAGCTCGCGAAGCAGGTTCAGCACTTCGGCCTGCACCGTGACGTCCAGGGCGGTGGTGGGTTCGTCGGCGATCAGCAGGTCCGGATTGCAGGACACGGCGCCGGCGATCAGGACGCGCTGGGCCATGCCGCCGGAGATCTGGTGCGGGTAGGAGTTGAAGGTCCGTTCCGGGTTGGGGATGCCCACCTTCGCCAGCAGCACCAGGGCACGTTTGCGGGCTTCAGCCTTGGAGATGCCCAGGCACACCCGCATGGGTTCCATTAACTGGCTGCCGATGGTGAACGCGCCGTCCAGGTTGGACATGGGTTCCTGCGGGATGTACGCGATGCGCTTCCCGCGTACCTTGGTCATCTCCTTCTCGGAGAGGTGCGCCAGATCCTTGCCCTCAAAGAAAATGGAACCACCTGTGATGCGCCCGTCCTGGGGCAGGAGCCGGAGGATGGAGAACGCAGTCTGTGTCTTGCCGGAACCAGATTCGCCGACCAGGCCGTGCACCTCACCGCGCCGGACTGTCAGGCCCACGTGGTTCACCACGTGGGTGGTGGACCCGTCGGGCTGGTCGTAGCCGACTCCGAGGTCCGTGACTTCCAGCAGCAATTCGCCCGTGTCTGTGCCCGGCTCTTCGGGATGGACGACGGCGGCGTCCCCGCGCTTCCCGGCGGCACCTTCGGCGTCGGCTGCTGCAGTCGCTGCCGCGGCCTTGCGGCCCTTCTTCACCGGACCGCTGCTGCGCTCCAGCTCGTCGCGCATGGCGTTGGCCAGCAACGTCAGGGCGATGCAGACAAGACCGATGACCAGGGCCGGCCACAGCACCAGCGCGGGTGCTTTGAAGATGTTGATGAAGCCGTCGTTGAGCATGCTGCCCCAAGTGGGGATGCTCCGATCGCCCAGCCCCAGGAATTCCAGTCCGGCCTGGATGGCGATGGCGATGCCCAAGACCATGGCTGACTGGATGATGACCGGTGCCCGGACCACGGTGAGGATGTGGCGGCCGATGATCCTGAAGTCGCTTAAGCCGGAAACCCGTGCCGCGTCCACATAAAGTTCGTTGCGGACTGCGGTAACGGACGCATAGACAAGCCGGAAGAAAGCCGGCGACAGCAGCACACCGAAGATCATCATGGACAACCACATGGAGGGGCCAACTACTGCGCGGGCCGCCAGCAGGACCACCATTCCCGGCAGGGCCATCAACAGTCCGGTGAGCCATGAGGAGACCGCATCGAACCAGCCGCCGTAGTACCCGGCGATGAGCCCAGCCGTGACGCCGATGACCAGCGCCACGGCGAGAGCCACCACGGCGCCGGCGAGGCTGAACTGGCCGGCGAAGAGCAGGCGGCTGAAGACATCGCGTCCGGCGCTGTCGGCCCCCAGTAGATGCCCGGATCCGGCCTTGGCCAGCACATCCTTGAGGGTGGCCTCGTTGGGATCGTGCGTTGCCAGCACTGGGGCCAGGAGGGAGGCCAGTGCCACCAGGAACAGGACAAGCAGCGATGCCGCACCTGTCGGGTGTGTTACGAGCTTGCGGAAGAGGGAAATCTTGGCTGCCGTGACGGGCAGTGCGGGAGGAGCGTCGATCATGACAGCCGAACTTTCGGATTGAGCCAGCCCTGGGCCAGGTCGATGATGAGGTTGACGGTCACCACGATGGCAGCGGTTGCAAGCACGACTCCCATCACGACCGGGATGTCACCCTGGCCGGTGGCGGCGACCGTGATCTGCCCGAGGCCGGGCAGGGCAAAGATCTGTTCCACGATGACGGCGCCCCCCAGCAGTCCAATGAACTGAACGGCAAGTACAGCCAAGGCCGGTCCGCCCGCGTTGCGCAGCACGTGCTTATAGACAACGCGGTTGAAGGACAATCCGCGGGCGCGCAGCGTGCGAACGTAGTCCTTGCGGAGCGCATCAATCAGTGAACCGCGGATCTGCTGCACCACGGCGGCGACGCATCCGATGGAGAGGGCGATGATCGGCAAGGTGACCGTCGCCGCCCAGCCGCCGAACGACGTCGTAATGGGCACATACCCTGTGGCCTTGAACCACTTGAGGTTGAGCGCGAACAGGGAGACCAGACCCAGCGCGATCAGGAACCCGGGGATAGCGAAGCCGAGGACACCCACGAACTGGACTACGCGGTCGATCCAGCCGCGGCGGACTGCTGCCCAAACAGCCACGACTACCGAGATAAACGCAGCGACGATGGTGGCGCCGAGGACGAGGGAAAGCGTGACCCAAACCCTGCTGCTGACACCGGTGCTGACGAGCTGGCCATTGAACCAGGAGCGGCCGAGTTCGCCGGTGACGGCTCCGGTAATCCAGTCCCAGTACTGGACAACGAGGGGACGGTCGAGACCCAGCTGGCTTGCCTTCATGGCAACTTGGGCGTCCGTGGCGGTGGGGCCCACGATGCGGCGGGCGATGTCGCCGCTGCCTGAGTACAGCAGCAGGTAGGCGACCGTGGTGATGACGAACAGCAGGAGGACGCCGGAAACCAGGCGCTTCAGCACGAATCGGTACATTCGAAAATCCTTTGAAAACGTTGCTGAGGTTGCCGGCCCGGGCAATGTCGCCGGACCGGCAACCCTCCGCTACGAAGCGGGTGTGAACGACCAGATGTAGGGGTAAACGTTGCCGGTCTGGAGTTCGACCTTGGTCTTCGCGTCAGTTACGAAACTGTTCTGCGGACGGTACCAGGGGGCAAACCAAGCCTGCTCCACGATGTACTTGTTCAGTTCCTTTGCTGCCGACTTCTGCTCGTCCCCGGAACCCAGGTGGATCTTGTTGATCAAGCCGTCAACCGTCGGGTCCTCATACTTGTAGGGATTCCACGCTGAATTCGGGGCAATCTTCATGTTGATGAGCTGCCAGTCCGACTGTTGCTCCAGGATCATGTAGCTCGCGGCGTACTTTGCTGCCAGGAGATCGGCAATGAAGTTGTTGCCGGCGTCGACCGTCTCCACTGTGACTCCCACTTCCTTGAGCTGCTGGGTGATCAAGGTGAAGATTGAGCTGTTGACGAGCGGTGTGGACGGCATTTGCAGCGTGAAGCCGTTCGCGTAGCCCGCGTCGGCCAGAAGCTTTTTGGCCTTGGCAGGGTCATAGGCATAGCGGGAGTCCAGGGAAGCGTCGTAAGCGTCCGAGGACGGCGGGAAGACCTGGGTCGTGGTTGTTCCGCGGCCTTGGTTGACAGCATCCAGCAGCGCCTTTGTGTCGAAGGCGTAGTTCAACGCCTGCCGGACCCGGACGTCCTTGAGGGCGGCGTTGGTCTTGCCGGCGCGGTCGAACAAGATCAGTCCAGTCCAGTTGCCCTCGAAGGTGTTGTTCTTGTAGCCCGCCGCTTCGGCCTCCTGGATCATCGAAATGTCAATGAGGGAACCGTTGAGCGTTCCGGCCTTGACGGCATTGAGGAGTGACGTCTGTTCCGGGTAGACGTTCAGCACCATGTTGTCGTAATGGACCAGGCCTTTGTTCCAGTAGTCAGGATTGCTCTTGTACGAGTATGAGGTCCCGGTGACTGTGGCTGCGGTATCCAGGATGTAGGGGCCGGATCCGACAGGTTTGGTGGCGATGTCCGCGTTCCCGAAGGATGCCGGGCTCTGCATGAACGATGCATCCTTGGACAGGTAGCCGAGGAATGCGGGGTCTGGGGCCGAGAGGGCCAGTTCCAGGGTCGTGCTGTCCACAGCAGTGGCTGTCTTGAGTGCTGCCAGGAACTGGGCGTCTGCCGACGTTCCGGCCTTGAATCGCTCCAGGTTCTGTTTGGCTGCGTCCGCGTTGAAGGGGGTGCCGTCGGTGAATTTGACGTCGTCGCGGAGCTTCAGGGTCAGGACGGTTTTGTCGTCATTGTACTTCCACTCGGTTGCCAGCATGGGTACCAGCTTTCCGCCAGGTTCCATGCGGAGCAGGGTGTCATACACGGCCTGGTAGAAGGGCGAAACGTTCGCAAAGTCGGAGTCGGCAGCAGCAAAAGATTTCGGCGCCATGAGGGTGCCCAGCGTGAGCGTTTGCGAGGAGTGCTCCGCAGAGCTTTCCCCCCCTCCACCGCAGCCGGTGAGGCTCAGGGCAACGGCGGCAGCAAGTGCGGCCATGCGTGTAGGTCGGAACATCATTGGTCCCTTTCACGGTCAGTGGCGTCCACCATGGACAGCCATTGAAAGAGACCGTAACATGAAAACAGACCATGCGGTATGTTTTCGCTGCCGCTATCGATTTTTCGCCAAATGTGACGCGCCGCACAGCTGTTGACGCCCGCCCCGGCGTGCCTTGTCCAAGGTTGTTAGAGTTTCAAGATGACTGAAACAGCGACCACTGCCGCCGCACGGGAACCGCGGCGCGGCCGGCCGCGCGGAACCTACGCCAAGACAGAAGCACGCCGGCAGGAAATCCTGACGGCTGCCTTCGAGGTTTTTTCCACGGCCGGCTATCGGGCAGGATCGATCCAGGACATCGCTGACAAGATCGGTCTGACGAAGACGGGCCTCCTCCACCATTTCCCCAGCAAAGAGGCCCTTCTCGAGGCCGTCCTGACCCTTCGTGATGAAGACTCGTGGGCGGCTGCCGGAATCGTCACCGACAACGGCATGGAAACGCTGAATGGCATTGTTCGGCTCGTGCACAACAACACCACTGTGCCGGGACTTGTTGCCTTGCATTGTGTGTTGTCGGCCGAATCAACAGACCCCACACACCCCGCCCACGAGTACTTCCAGCGACGTTACGACTGGGTGCGGGAAGTTGGTGGGCAGGCCTTCTCAGATTTGGAACGGCAGGGTAAGTTGCGGCACGGGGTAACGCCCGGGGCAGCCGCACGGCAACTGGTGGCACTCATGGACGGGCTGCAGGTGCAGTGGTTGCTGGACAACGAGTCCGTGGACATGGCCGATGAGTTAAAGAACTTCCTGGGTTCCATCACTACCGAAAAGTTTTAGTGCCCCCGGCAGGAACGTATTCCTGCCGGGGAACCACACCGTTTTACAGGGCTGCCCTCAAGAAGGTGAGCAGCTCGCGGTTGAACTCTTCCGGCTCGTTCCAATGGGGGCAGTGCCCGCTGTTTTCGAAAACGGAAAGGGAAGATTTGGGCATGGTATCTGCCAGCCACTGCATGCCTTCAAGCGGGAAAGACGGCGAGAAGCGGCCCGTGGCTACCCAGGACGGAACATTCACGGTCGGTGCAACGTCCCGCCAGTCTGCTGTGAAGTGATCCACCAGGAGCGGAAGTACAGCGCCATCGGGAAATTGCGTGAGGCCGCCCACCTCGGAAAAGAGTTGCGCTACGTGGGGCGGCGCTGGAGGCTCAAGTGCCGGATTGCCCCATTGAAAGCGCCCGTTAACGGAATCCCACACATTGGCCCATTCGACGGACCGGACACCCCAGGCCCACGATTCGTCGTTAACGATTTTTGGCGACTGATCGATTGCTACGAACGCGCGAACGCGGTCCGTTCCGTACAGGTCGAAATATGCGAGACAGACGGAGACGCCCAAGGAATGCCCAACGAGGGCTACCTCGCCAAGCTCCAGATGCTCGAGCAATTCCCCGACGTCCTTGCCCAGGCGGGAGACACGTTGACCGCTGCCCGGGAAGTCTGAGCGGCCGTGGAACCTAAGGTCGAGCGCAATTGTCCTGTAACCTGCGGCGACCAAAGCCTGGCGCTGGAAGGCCCAGTGTGCCGCCTGGCAGGTGAATCCGTGAACAAGTAACACCGCCGGACCGGAGCCGAAGTCATCGTAAACCAGTTGTGCGCCGTCTGAGGTTCGAAAGGACCTTGTTTGACCAGTCATTGCTGCCTCCTTGGGCAATCGGTCGAAAGTGATGAGGTTGTAGCTCTAAAAAGGAGACTCCAAAGGCCGGGCTGATTCGCGGGCAGCCCGGCCTCAGGAACATCCGGCGCTTTCAGCCCGGAAGTGGCGTTTCAGCCGAAGACCACGCCGCCGTTGACGTGGAGCACTTGTCCGGTAATTGTGCCGTTGCCCGGCGCCAGGAGAAACGCGATGGCTGAGGCAATCTCCTCAGGCTTGGAAAGCCTTCCGAGGAGGGACATCCCGGCGATTCGCTCGCGATCTGCATCGTTCAAAACATCAGTCATCGGTGTTTCAGTCGCCCCGGGAGCAACCATGTTCACGCGCACCTGATGGGGCGCGAGCTCACGGGCGTATCCGCGTACCAAGCCGATGAGCGCGGCTTTTGAGGTGGCGTACGCACCGTTACCCATGAGCCCGCCTCCTGTGAAAGCTGCGGCGCTGCCAAGGACGACCACCGACCCGAGCCGGCCTGCGCGTAGAAGGTGGGGCCCTGCGGCCGAGATCGTGTTCTGGACTCCGATGACATTGATGTCGAGTACCCGCCGGAATTCGGCAGCATCGATGTCCAGCAGCGCCGACCGGCTGACTATCCCGGCAGCGGCCACAACCCCGGTCAGTCCGCCACCTGCCGCGAATTCGTCGGCTGCGCGGCGCATGGCCCCAGCGTCCGTGACATCAGCGGCCACGGCGACATGACCTTCTCCGTCCAACGACGCCACTGCATCTGCCGCGGCTGACGGGTTCACGTCGACAATAGCTACGCGTGCGCCCCGGGCCGCAGCCTGGCGGGCACAGGTGAGGCCGATGCCGGACGCACCGCCGGTTATGAGGACAGCTTCAGCTGTCCCGGATTCGTGGTCATTCACGTCAATTACTCCTGAAGATTCATGTTTAGAGGATCGCCATTGCGTTGGCCGGGCTGCCAACTCCGCCCAGCAGGTTCAGCGGCTGGGCCGTGAGGAAGACGTCATATCGGCGTCGGGCGGCGCAGGCAGCTGCCAGCTCATCGAGCGCCCAAAGCTCGCCAATGCTCAGCCCAAGCAACGGGATCAGGATACGGTGCAGCATCCCCGTGTGGCTGGAGGCAGGCATCGCACCTGATAGTTCCGCCTGGACGGTGAGTTTGGAATCCGTTGCCGGCCAGGCTTCGAGCGCGATGTTGTCGGACGCCGCCACCGCTACTTGATGGTCCCAAAGCCACGCGGCCGATTCTTCGGTTTGGCTTAGGCCCGGCGAGCGGAGGGCGCCGTCCGAGCGGTTGGCGTCCGCCCGGATGTGTTTGAGCCATCCTGTGCGGATCATGATGATGTCGCCCGGCCGGATGGTGCTCCCCTGCCATTCAAGCGTTGAATCCAGATCAGCCACCGGAATTTGTTCGTTGGTGGCCTGGTCGATCGGGCGGCCGACCGCGTCCCGGTAGGCACCGACGTCGATGAGCAGGCCACGGCCGGCGATCCCCCGTTCGGCCACGGCCTGTATTCCGAGGCCGGGTTTTCCCGCCACCAGCCCGTTGGGATCCGCGTCATTGTAGAAGCCGTGGTCCGGATGCCCGAAGTGTCGCAACCCGTCAATTTGCGTCGACGCCTGAAGGAACAGATTGTCGATCCGGTCGTCGCGGTGGAAATCGTTGAGGCCGAACACAGTGTGTTGAATCGAACCGCGGTGGGCAATGATGGGCGGCTCGAATTCCGTCAACGGCAGGTTGAGCGGTATGACTTCGCCCGTCAAAATACTCTCACGGGCTTCAAGGACACGGGCCGGTGTGAGGTGGTTCAGGGTGCCCAGCTGGTCGGCCGGGCCCCACAGGCCCCAGGCCGTTCCCCGCAGCCGGTCGGGGCGATCAAACAGCTGGTAATACCGGGGAAATTCCCCGGCCGGGGAACGGCGTGAAGCTTGATGAGTGGTCATCGGGTGATTAGGCTTCGCCGTCCGTCATGACCTGGTGGATCTCGATCATGTTGCCGGCGGGGTCAGTGAGGAAGATCTGGTGCCAGCCTTCGACGGACCAGACGCCCCAGTCGTCGAACGGGATGTTGTTCTCGGTGAGGCGTGCCTTGATGGCCTCGATGTCATCGGTCCGGAACGCAAAGTGTCCTCCGATGAGCGGGTTGACCGAGTGTCCCTCCTGGGCTGCGAGGTACGGCTGGCGCTGGGTGGCGTGGATCTGCAGTTCGTTGGGGTCGCCGGCTTCGTAGAACTTGGCGGCTGTATCCCACTCGGCGTCGCCGTCGATGTCGTTGTCTGCATTTTTGGACGTGGCGATCATCTTGGGCGAGGGGAGCTGGTTCAGCCCCAGCGCCTTTCCGTAAAAGTCCGTCAGGATCGACATGTTGTCTGAAGTGACATTCACGTGGTGGAGGCGGAGGTATGCCATTGACTTTTCCTTTGATGTGATGGGTTGGTTATTGCGGACAAGAGTGACCGGAGTCAGAGGTCGACCCGATAGCGGGCCACTTTCTCCGGGTCGAGCTGGATGCCGAGGCCGGGGCCCTCAGGAACGCGCATGTATCCATTCTCAACAATGAGCGGCTGATCCAGCAGATCATCGGCCATGTCCAGGTAGTTGGACAGTTCAGCTGCCGAACGCGAGGTAATTTCCTGGGACGCACCGAAGACGAGGGAACAAACGGTTCCGACTTGCGCATCGATCTGGTTGCCGATGACCGCTTCGAGGCCCAGCCCTTCGGCAAGGTGGGAAACGCGCAGCGAACCTGAGAACCCTGTTCGGGCGGTCTTGATGCTCACAGCGGTCGCTGCTCCTGCAAGGATTTCGCGGGTAACGTCAGCCGGCGTGGGCGCACTTTCGTCCGCGACGAACGGCACAGGACATTGGGAAACAAGCCAGCGCCTGCTCAACACATCGTCGGCGGGGCAGAGCTCTTCCACGCGACTTAGTCCCACAGCTTCGAGATCCCGAAGTGCCCCGGCCGATTCCGCCGCCGTCCAACCCCGATTCCCATCGATGTACAGTTCCGCGTCAGGGCCAAGGGCTTCCCGGACTGCCTTGCACACTTCCACGTCCAGGTGGACGGGGCGCCGTCCGACCTTGATCTTGAAACTCGAAATGCCCAACGTCTCCCTTAGCTCGACAGCCTCGGCGGCAACTGTGTCCGGATCATCGAACCCCAGCATGTGGCTGACCTGCAAGCCATCAGCGAAGCCTCCAAGAAGGCGATGTACCGACGTGCCGATCGTCTTGCCCCAGGCGTCCCACATTGCCATGTCGATGGCGGCTTTGGCAGTGGGATTTCCTACCGTTCGAGCCAGGCGCGACCGCACCGCCTCGCGGTCGAGGATGGAGAGCCCGATGATGGCAGGGGCGAAAATCTTCTCGATAACGGCGACAATCGATGCCTGCGTCTCACCATAGGTGTAAGGCCGCGGAGGGGCTTCGGCAAACCCGACCACACCATCGCTGGTGACCACTTCCACAAGCACATTGTCCGCTACATCAATCGATCCGCTGGCAAAACGCAGGGGCTTGCGGTAAGGAATCGCGTACGGGACGGTCCGTACTTCGACGATTCGTGGTGCAACTGCACGCTCACCCGCGGGTGTTGTTTGAGTGGCTGGTTGAAGTAACAAAATTTTGCTCATCCTTTGGTGTGGCTTTGGTGGAGGTCATCCCCGGGCGTGTGCCCCGGCAACATCTGTTTCGAGACTGGTAGTCCCACGGAGCCCGCCAGTCTTCCGGTCAGCCCACCCGATGAGGATGTAGACGAACACTGCAGCGAGGCCGAAGAAGCCCGACATCACCAGAAGGCCGGCGGAGCTTGAGCCGGTGAGGTCAGTGAGCCAACCCTGAATGTAAGGGCCTACGAGGCCGCTGACGTTTCCGACAGAGTTGACGAGCGCGATGGACACTGCGGCGAGGGCCCCGGCATACACCTGGGCAACGGTCGCCTGGAAGGTGGACAGAGTCGCGAAGAAGCCCGCAGCGGCGATGCTGATACCGATAAGTGACAGGAACGGGTTTCCGGAGAGCACGCCAATGAGGAGTCCGAGTGCTGCGGCAACCATGGGCAGGGTGAGGTGCCAGCGCCGTTCGCCGGTTCGGGAGATGCTGCGGACGATGACAAACATGACGATGGCGGAGAATGCCCACGGGATCGCCGAGACGTAGCCGGACCCGACGACGTCCAAGTGGAACTGCTCTTTGACGATCGTCGGAAGGAAGTACGTGATCGACCAGAAGCCGATCAGGATAAAGAAGTAGGTGATGGCGAAAGCCCACAGCGACGGCCGGCGGAGCGCGGCGGGAAGCTGCTTCAGTTCGTGTGCTCCGGAGCCCGAGCGCTGGGTGACATTCTCCGCCAGGTACGCCTTTTCCTCGTCATCGAGCCAGGCCGCCTTCGCCGGGGTGGAGGGCAGAGCAAAGAAGATGACAACTGCAAGGATAATTGCCGGAACACCTTCAATCAGGAATACCCAACGCCATCCGGCAAGGCCAGCTACGCCGTTCATGAGCATGATCGACGAGGTCACGACGGAGCCCACCGCCAAGGCGACCGGAACAGCGAGGTTCAGCCAGGACATCGCCTTGGGCAGCAGCCGGGCTGGGCACCAAAGCGCCAGGAAGAGCGCGGTCCCCGGCGAGTAGCCGGCTTCCGCAAGTCCGAGAAGGAACCGCATGATGTGAAGGCTGACTTCGTCCTGCATGAACGCCATACCCATCGTCACCAGGCCCCAGGTGATCATGATGCGGGCCAGCCAAATGCGCGCCCCTACCTTCGCAAGGAACATGTTCGAGGGGATCTCGAACAGCAAGTAACCGATGTAGAAGAAACCCGCGGCAAGGCCGAATGTCGCTGCTGTAAGGCCCAAATCTTTGGACAGGGGCCCTGCGATCACCCCAAGGTTGGCTCGATCGATGTAGGCAATGAACATGCCAAGCATGAGGATTGGAAGGACCTTCAGGGTCACTTTGCGGAAGACCCGAGCTTCAACGCTCAGATCTATCGGGGTGGTGTTTGTTTTCATCATGACCTCTCTTCGTTGAGGGGGCTCTGGGTTTGGTGCCGCCTTGAAAAAGGTTAGTGAGAGATTGTTCCGAAGAGAAATACCAATTCTCTTTCCTTTGATAGGCAAAGCAGAAAGATCCTCGCCTGCTACTTAGGCCCGTGGGCTCACCATGCGCAGCCGACCCCAAGGTCAGCTCGGGCTAAATAGCAGGCACGCTCGAAGATCACTCGACGAACGTCGGGACCTCGGGTGGCGCCGTCGTCGGTTCTATAAAGACCTGCGTGACGGATCGCGACGGCGCCCTCCAGGCGGCCAACAATCAAAACGGACATCGGATGCAAAGGGCGCGGCCATGCCACGCCGGCCCTCGCGAACCTCTCGTCGGCGCCCGTCAGCCCGTCGTTATTGGCGGCGGTCGGGAAGGCCAGGAACCAGCAGCACCTTGCAGGCGTCTTGGGAGAGAAGCTCGATGGCTTCCTCGAAAGCCGACAGGGGAAGACGGTGGGTAATGAATTTGGAGAGGTCTAGTTCGTCATTCGCCACGAGCGCAGCAATTCGATCCCAGGTTTGCCAAAGGGACCGCCCGAAGCTGCCCGTGAGAGTCAGACCCTTCTTGATTAGGTACGCCGCGACGTCGATCTCGATTGGCTTACCGGGGATTCCGACGGTCACAACCGTCGCCTCCCGGCGGACCGCTTCCAGCAGCGGCGGCAGTGCGGCCGGCACGCCAGAAGCTTCGAAGGCCACATCAAAACCGGACTTCTCCCCCGAGAGCCCCCGGCAAACACTGATGACATCACCGTCGGGAGATAACGCTATTGCTCCCAGTGCTTCGATAACACCCTGCCGGTAGGCATTGGGTTCCACGACGACCACTCGGCTGGCACCCAAGGCCCGGGCAATTGCAGCAATAAACAGGCCGACTGGACCACCACCGCTTATCACAACGTCAGCCCCGGAAAGCTCAACCCTGGACCGTTGAATGGCGTGCATGGCGACCCCCGCCGGCTCGAGAAGGGCGCCCTGTTCCAACGGAAAGTCCGCCGGCAATTTAAAACATGCCGTGGCCGGCGCAACAAGCCGCTCGGCAAAACCACCATCGAGATGAAGCCCGAGTAGTTCCATGTTCAGGCAATTGTGGGCGTCACCGTTTCGACAGGGATAGCAATCCCAGCAGGCAACATGGGATTCCAGGGCAACCCGGTCCCCCACCTTGAGCGACTCGACTGCTGAACCAACTTCGATGACGGTGCCGGCGCACTCATGGCCCAGAACAACCGGCATTTTGAGATTGAACGCCTGCGCCATGGGTGAGTACTCGTAGAGGGCCCGGTCAGTTCCACAAACCGAGGCTGCGGCGACCTGAATCTTCACTTTGTCCGCGGAAACATGCGGCTCAGCATACGAAGCGTGGAACTTGACTCCCCGCTCAGGACAGGCCTTGACTATCGCACGCATGGTGCGGAGGGCAGTAGCGGATTCTCGTTCAGAAGCACTAAGGGACGTCATTGTGAACCTATCTGTTGCGCCCAAGAGAATCAGCATCTCGTCGATGCCCGTGCGACTGCCGCCCGCAACTCCGCTACGTTGGACCAAGGGCGGAGAGGCTGGACCGGCTTGCGTTGAATTGGCTTGGGCAGGATTGGAGGGCAACTGGTGCGCCTCCAAAGATAGTTTGAGAGTCAGCCCGGCAGAAATACCGATTCACGCTCATCTGATAGCGAAGCCGGAAAGGTCGGGGGTGGGCAATGCGACTTCCGAGACTTGGAGCACCGCAGCAAGTGCAGGAGATGTGTCATCCTTTCGCCACGTCAAAGTGGCAAACATGTGGCTGGGGTGAATGTCGTCCAATTCCCGGTAGACGATTCCGACGGATTGCGACGGAGTTACCGAACTGAGTGTGATGGTGATGCCCGCGCCGGCGGCAACGAGGGCAAGAGCAGTAGAGGAGTCAGGAGCCACTTGGACGATCTTCGGCCTGAATCCGGCAGTAATGCATAACGCATACATGGTGGCCTGGAGAATCGAACCTGTATCAGCGGGCAGGCTGACAAACTCTTCGTCGTGAAGGTCCGCCAAGGAAAGACTGGGCTGGGCCGCGCGAGGGTGGCCTTCCGGCAGGGCGCACAAAATTCTTTCGACTTCGACAACGCGGGACTCCAGTTCCTTCTGGGGGGTGGGAAGTCGCGCGAAAGCGAGATCCAGTGATCCCTCAAGAAGCTTGTCCAATGCCGTGTAGACGTAGGTCTGGGACTCCAGCTGCAACTCGATCCCCGGGTGGGACTCGCGCACAGCTCGGGTCAGAATCGGTAGGGCGCGCTGACTCGAGGCGCCGGCGAAAGCGATTCTGACGCGTCCCTGTTCCCCCGCAGCAATTGACTCGGCCAGGTTCTGGACCGCAGACACTTGACTGAGTACCTTTCGCGCCGGTACCAGGAGCCTCGATCCTGCATCCGTCAGTGCAACCGTACGGGTGCTTCGTTCGAAGAGCTGAACGCCCAAACTTTGTTCAAGTTGCTTGATGCGTGCACTTAGCGGCGGTTGCGACATATGCAGCCTCGCGGCCGCCCGGCCGAAATGCAGTTCCTCGGCCACGACGGCAAAGGCCTCAAGATCCTTTACTTCCACTTCGTCATCCTCACGCAGCCGCTCCATTGTTCTGAATTTCAGATCAGTTTACTCGGTATTGGTATCGGATGGACACGTTATCTGTCCTTCTTTCCGGGCATACTGAAAAGAACGTGTTGCACCGCCGCAACGGAGTTCCGTGCATGCCGACGTGCGTGGAGGAAGGAAAATTGTCATGGTAGAACGTCTCCTCGTTACCGGGGGTGCCTCTGGAATCGGTCGTGCCATCGCCTCGCGCGGGCTGGAGCAGGGGTGGGAGGTCGTGGTCATCGACAAGCAACCCGCGGACCTCGGCCGTTCAATCACAGCCGATTTGTCGGACGTCGACAGCACGGCGGAAGCCCTCGAAGCCGCCCTGTCCGAGGGTCCAATCACACGGTTGGTCAACAACGTTGGTGCAGTTTTCCCCGCCCCGCTCCGCGAACAGTCCCTGACCCAGCTCGATCAGTCACATGCGCTTAACCTCCGTTGCGCCGTCCAGTGCACCCAGGCTGTTCTTGACGGCATGACGCAGGCCGGGTTCGGCCGGATCGTCAATATGTCATCGCGAGCAGCACTTGGTAAGGAACTGCGCACTGCTTATGCGGCCGCCAAAGCGGGCCTTATCGGACTGACCCGCACCTGGGCCTTGGAACTGGGTCGGGAGGGAATCACAGTTAATGCCATCGGACCCGGGCCCATCGCCACGGAACTCTTCATGAAAGCAAACCCGGAAGACTCACCGCGGACAAAAGCCATCATTTCCTCCGTTCCTGTGGGAAGGCTCGGCCAGCCGGAAGACATTGCCAACGCTGCAGGGTTCTTCCTGGACGAGCGGTCCGGATTCATCACGGGGCAAACCCTCTACGTATGCGGTGGACTCACGGTCGGAACAAATCCTGTCTAACACGCGCCTCGCGCAACCCAGCCACATGCCGGGGCAGTCCCGCTAAATGGTGCATGCGTTGACTGCATTGGACACGGCCAATTTTGTAGCAGGCACCGCGGTGCCGACTGTTGCCTTAAACCGCGCAGCCCCGAATGACAGAAACAGATTGAAATGGATAAAACCCTATGAACCAGGCTTTTGTGTACGACGCTGTGCGTACCCCGTTTGGCAAGTTCGGTTCCGGTCTTGCCGGGGTGCGGCCGGATGACCTTGCCGCGCATGTGATCAGGGAGTCTGTGCAGCGGGCTCCCGGGCTTGATGTTGAGCGGATTGATGAGGTGGTGTTCGGGAACGCCAACGGTGCCGGTGAGGAGAACCGCAACATCGCCCGGATGGGGACCCTGCTGGCCGGGCTGCCGGTCTCGATCCCGGGGACTACGGTGAACCGGCTGTGTGGGTCGTCGCTGGACGCGGCGATCATCGCGTCCCGGCAGGTCAACGCCGGCGACGCCGATCTCATGCTCGTGGGCGGGGCGGAGTCGATGTCCCGTGCCCCGTGGGTGCTGCCGAAGACGGAGAAGCCCTACCCGGCCGGGGACATGACCCTGGCCTCCACCACCCTGGGGTGGCGGCTGGTGAACAAGGCCATGCCGAAGGAGTGGACCATCTCCCTGGGTGAGGCCACCGAGCGGCTGCGCGAGAAGTACGGGGTGACCCGCGAGGCGCAGGACGAGTTCGCCGCTGCCTCGCACAATCTCTCCGCCGCGGCGTGGGATGAGGGGTTTTATGACAACCTGGTCGCCCCGGTGCCCGGGACGGACCTGGCGCGGGATGAGGGCATCCGTGCGGGTTCGTCGGCCGAGAAACTTGCCGGGCTGAAGACCGTCTTCCGGACCGAGGACGGCACGGTCACTGCGGGGAACGCATCCCCGCTGTCCGACGGCGCCTCCGCGGCCTGGATCGGGTCCGAGGCGGCCGCCGGGCTGCTGGGGCTGGACCCGCTGGCCCGGATCGCCGGGCGCGGCGCGCACGCGAACGATCCGCAGTATTTCGGCTACGCCCCGGTGGAGGCGGCGAACAAGGCCCTCGCCAAGGCGGGGATCGGCTGGGACCAGGTGGGCGCCGTCGAACTTAACGAAGCCTTTGCTGCGCAGTCCCTGGCCTGCATCAACGCCTGGGGGATTGACCCCGGAATCGTGAACCAGCACGGTGGGGCGATCGCCATGGGCCACCCGCTGGGTGCTTCCGGCACCCGGATCCTGGGCACCCTGGCCCGGTCCCTGCAGGCCTCCGGGCAGCGCTGGGGCGTCGCCGCGATCTGCATTGGCGTGGGCCAGGGCCTGGCCGTGGTACTCGAGAACGTCACCGCTGGAAAGGACCAGTAATGCTGACTTTTGTTGATTCGGTCCAGGAGGCCGTGGCCGGCATCAAGGACGGTTCCACCGTGATGATCGGCGGGTTCGGCAACGCCGGCCAGCCGTTCGAACTGATCGATGCGCTGCTGGAGTGCGGCGCCACGGACCTGACCGTGGTGAACAACAACGCCGGCCAGGGCGACCAGGGCCTGGCCCTGCTCATCAAGGAAGGCCGGGTGCGGAAGATGATCTGCTCCTTCCCGCGGCAGTCCGACTCCTGGCACTTCGACGCCAAGTACAAGGCCGGCGAAATCGAACTGGAGCTGGTGCCGCAGGGCAACCTCGCCGAACGCATCCGCGCCGCCGGCGCCGGCATCGGCGGGTTCTTCACCCCCACCGGATACGGAACCATGCTGGCCGAGGGTAAGGAAACCCGCATCATCGACGGCCGTGGGCAGGTCTTCGAGACCCCTATCCACGCCGACGTGGCCCTGATCAAGGCCCTGAAGGCGGACGGGAAGGGCAACCTGGTGTACCGGAAGACGGCCCGGAACTTCGGTCCCATCATGGCCGCGGCGGCCAAGCACACCATCGTCCAGGTCTCCGAGATTGTCCCCACCGGCGGGCTGGACCCGGAAAACGTGGTCACCCCCGGCATTTACGTCAACACCGTGGTAAGAGTTGCCCGCAGCGGCAGCGCAGCAGAAAAGGTGGCCTGAGATGAGCCTCACCGAAACCAGCATCAAGACCTCCGAGACGCCCCTGGGCCGTGATGACCTGGCCCGGCTCGTGGCCCGCGACATCGCCCCGGGCTCGTTCGTGAACCTCGGGATCGGCCAGCCCACCCTGGTGTCCAACTACCTCACCGAGGAACAGAACATCACCCTCCACACCGAGAACGGAATGCTCGGCATGGGACCCGAAGCCACGGGCGGGGAGATTGATGAGGACCTCATCAACGCGGGCAAGATCCCGGTCACCGAACTGCCCGGCGCATCGTACTTCCACCACGCCGATTCCTTCGCGATCATGCGCGGCGGGCACCTGGACATCTGCGTCCTGGGCGCCTTCCAGGTCTCGGCCACCGGTGACCTCGCCAACTGGCACACCGGGGCGCCCGGGGCAATCCCCGCCGTCGGCGGCGCCATGGACCTGGCCACCGGCGCGAAGGACGTCTTCGTCATGATGACCCTCCTCACCCGCGATGGCGCCTCCAAAATCGTCGAGGCCTGCACCTACCCGGTCACCGGCGTCGGCTGCGTCACCCGCGTCTACACCGACAAAGCCGTCTTTCTCACCGGCCCCCACGGTGTCACCGTCCGGGAGACCTTCGGCTGCACCCTCGAAGAACTCCAGGAACTCGTCCCCGTCCCCCTCAAGGCCGCTTGATACCGTCCCCACGTCGGCCAAGGACCCGAGCCCACCCGGCGCTCTACCAAGCCGTCACCACGTACTTGGCCTACTGCCTCTCCGGCTTTCGCAACCTATCTGATCCGGCATGACCGGAGGAGATAAGTTTGCCTCCAGGTAGCGCTATGGAGCATGCCCTTGAAGCATCCCTGATGCTCCAACAGGTTGCCTCCGACTCCCAACTGTCCCTGCGGATGAGCAAGATGAGCAAGATAGAACCTCAAATCATCACAGGAATGCCAAGATAACTGTATGAAGCCGCGCCTCTTCGATCTCCGTTCTACATGGCAGCTTCCCGCCTCGCCCGAGAAGGTGTGGGCGGTGATTGCAGACGTCGATATGAGTTGGCCCCAGTGGTGGCCGCATTGCACCTTCGCTGCGCCATTGGAGCGAACCGAAGCCGCGAGCGGAGCCCCGGAGGAAATCCTGAAGGCCACCACGGCCCACCTGAACTTCAAGGCGTTCCTGGGTTACACGCTCACCATCACCATCCACCCTACAAAGGTCTCCGCGCCTCGTGAGATAGAGTTCGACGCCGGCGGTCACTTGCAGGGCACGGGCCGAGTAACCCTTGTCCCCCAAGAACAGGGCAAGACGACCCGTATGGACATAGAGTGGCGCGTGCGGCCTACCCGGCGCTGGATGAACGTACTGACACCAATTGCCGCTCCGGCCTTCGTCGCAGCACATGCCCTGATGATGCGCCAGGGGGAAAAGGGCTTGCAGCGAGAACTGGCCAACAACCGCGCAAAGAAACCTGCGTAGACCCGTCTACATTCACCTAGCCAGCTGAGGACAACAGTTCTAGGATGTAAGCAAGTTAGCCGAGCTGGGGAGCCTTCGCAGCCCACAGTTCGAGCGTGCAAAAGCAGGTACTAAGAGCGGGGGCTACGGTGAACCTTCATCCCACCCTCGCGGCCAGCCTCCGTCGCCAGGAGAGCCCTTCCTCGAACGACTGGGAAGCCACCTTCCGCACGATGGTCCTTTACGACCTGGCAGCAGATATGGAGCTCGGCTTCTTCCTCTCGTACTACCGGAATTTTGCCATCCCAAGCATCGCAGCCACTCTCTACCGGAACGGCGAAATCCAAGAGCGTCCCATGAAGCGCTCCTACGACACTGCAATCGTCATCTACGAGCTCATCGCAAGCGGCCTCGACAGCGACCGTGGACAGAGCATGGTCGCCCTACTCAATCGCGCTCACCGCAACGTCCCCGGTAGCCCTGACGATTACCTCTACGTCCTCCTCACCCTGCTGGTTGTCCCGATCCGGTGGGTCCAGCACCATGCGTGGCGCCAGCCCACAGGAGCAGAGCTGGCCGCTGCATCGCGCTTCTTCGCTGAGCTGGGGGCCCGGATGAACGTACAGGGTATGCCGGAGACCTATGCCGAAGCGGAGCGTTTCTTCGACCAATACGAGGCAACCCATGTCTCTGCATCGATTGAAGGCCAAAAGCTGATGGACGCGACAGTTCAGGTCTTTCAGAGCCGTCTGCCGCTTCCTCTACGACCCTTCGCTGCAAGAATGATCAGTGTAATGCTCGCTGATGACCGGCTCGTTGGCGCCCTCGGGCTCCCCCGCAGCGGCCGAGGCTCCCGAGCCACCTTGGGAATTATTCTGGCAGTCCGCAACGCCCTCCACCGCCGGCTGCCGTTGCAGCGAAAGCCTCATTTCACGCCAGGAAAGGCCGGCTCGTCTTTGTACCCGGGCGGCTACTCGCTCGATCAAATCGGCCCCGTCAAGGTCCCTGACCCGTCAACCTTCCAAAGCAATGAACTATCGTGAAGCTCGAAAAGTAGCCCGCAAGGCCGAGCAAGGCTTTGGGTTGCCCAAGGCGCCAACGCTCCAGCTCATTCAGGACAAGCTGGAACGGCAAAGAAGCCGCCCCATCATTGTCGACGAACTACCCGGCCTATCCGGATCGGAACTCTGCGGGGTCTGGCTCATCTGCGCTGACCGGGACATCGTGTTGCATGCCCCCGTGAAGTCGGCCTGGCACCGGCAGCAGATCGTCCTTCACGAGTTCAGCCACATGATTCTCTGTCATGACCTCGAACAAAGTAGCGCAGACCTTGCCGCGACCTTCCTGCCTGACCTGAGCCAGGACGTACTCCGCGTGCTCGGACGCAGCAGCTACACAGACGGCGCAGAACTCATGGCTGAAGTCTTGGCCGACCAACTCGCTACTCGGATCATCAACAGCGACGTCGATGCCATGCCCGAGCCCTTGGCATTTCGACAAGTATTCGGCTGATGGAAGCGGTCCCTGCCGCCGCACTCTGGGTCCTGACCGTTCTCAGGCTTCCAACAGCGCTCGATGCTCACCGCGGAAGCGTCTTCCGCGCGACTATCCTCGCTGCGATCGCCTGTACCCTTTATGTCCCAGCGGTCTACTACACCGTCGATCCATTACTTGGCGGACACAACCGCGTCGGGCTGGTTACCCTCTTGTCCTTGCTCCTGGGGTTCTGGCAGTTTCGCACGGCGATTCTGCTGGCAGCGGTTACAGATACAGAAGTACGACGGCGGCAGCTCGTCTTGGGCAGATTCGCTGCTGCCGCCGTGTGCACCACAGTGACGGCCGGGTTTCTCGCCAGCCGCGTGGATGGCACCGATCCCAACTTGCCGCTGACCTACGCTGACCAGCCCGGGATGGCAGTCTTCCTCTGGACAGGCTCCGCTTTCATCATGTGGGTCTGCCTCGACATAGCCCGGGTGTGCCGCAGCAACGTCCCGCAAATGCACGCACCGGCCTTCCGGTCGGCTTTTTCCCTCATCGCAGGGGGATGCGTCCTCTTCGCACTTGTCCTGCTGGACCGGCTGATCTACGGCGCTGTGATTGCAGCTGAAGGCGCCGACAGTCAAACAGCTGCCGCACTGACAGGCTTCTACTGGATCGGAGAGACGGCTGCTGTGCTCCTGGTCAGTCTTGGACTACTTCTCCCCCGCATGGCGGGACGCCTCCGGCAGGGCATCTTCGCGCTGCGGGCAAGGCTACTTCTCATGCAAATCAAGCCAATTTGGAATGACGTTACAAGTTGCCAGCGTGAGCTGGTCCTGCAGGACCACCGCCCCGCTTTACTCGTGTTCTTCTCCCGCCACGCGGAAGCCCAGCTTCACCGGCATCTAGTCGAAATCCTAGACTGTGAATTGGCGAGTCCCCTAGCCCGCGAGCGCCTCAACGAACACCACTTGTCGGTAGTCGAACGCGCCGAGCTCTTACTCGAGAGCCGCTCCACGCCCCACCTTCCTCGTTAGAATCCAGCCCTCACACCTCTGGCATCCAAGGCGCCAGCGTTAGATGCTGTCACGGCCAGTCATGTCGCCCCGCTGAGCCTCGCTGATGAATCAACGTGAACCAGAAGAATTGCGAAGAGTGCCGTACCACTTTCGAAGCGACGCGGAGGAGCCACCGGTTCTGCTCCCAACGTTGCGCGAACAGGCACCGGAGTCGTCGCCACCGAGCCACAATTCGACCTTCTACAGTGCCGGCAACAACTTTGAGCTCGCCGCACCTCAAAGCGCAGTTGCAGGCTACGAAGCGTCGCCTGGAGTCCGAGAGGATATCCTGCGAGCACCAACGCCAAGTGGTTCAGTCCAAGCTCCGCTCTCAAGCCGCAGAGATCGACCGGCTCGAAGCCGAGAGTTCGGAACAGCGGCTGAGCATCAACCTCCTCCAGTCGGAGGTCGCACGCCTTAAACGAGCTCAACGGACTAATGTGCAGGACCTGGCGCACACCGCGGCCTTGCTTGTCTCAATCTCCCGTGCCAAGGGAGTGGCTCTTGACGTCCGAACCTTGGACATCCTCCGCCGGCGGGGTTGGGATCCAAGCAAACAGCAGGCAGGGGCGCCCCGACTGTGACCATGTCTATCGCACGTCTGTCTGCCCGGTCGGGTCTGCGCTACCTGTTCAAGACAACGATGATGGATGACTTTTCCGGTTCTCCCCCGGACCCCACCACGTACTACATGAAGGCGGGCACACCCCAGGGGCGTTGGATTGGCGGCGGACTAAACGGCATCAGTAAGACGCTGGGTGACGCCGTCACGGAAACCGACGCAAGAGCGGTATTTGACATGGCGGTGCATCCGCTGACCGGCACTCCCCTGGGCAGGCCGCACGCCCAATCTGCCGCTGTCGAGAACAAGGCCGGCCAATCAGCTCAACGGCATGCGGTCATTGGCTTCGACCTGACGTTCAGCGTGCCAAAGTCGGTGTCCGTACTCTGGGCGCTGAGCCCACACAGCAAGCAGCAGCAGATCCTGCGAACCCACCACGAAGCGGTCGAGGCGACCCTTGCGTGGCTGGAAAAGAACGTCATCCACACAAGGGCCGGCCGTAACGGAGTCGCCCATATCGGCACGCAAGGAGCTGTTGCCGCCGCGTTCGACCACTGGGAGTCACGAACCGGGGATCCGCAGCTCCACACCCACCTGGTTATCGCCAACCGCACACAACGTGTCACCGACGGAGCCTGGGTCACCCTCGACTCCCGGGCTCTGTCCAAAGCAGCGGTCGCGGCGAGCGAACACTACAACGGCCTGCTGTTCGACGCCCTCCAACGGGACCTTGGGTGCGACCCCGAGATCCGCACTCCCCTCACCACAACGCACAACCCCAGACAACAGCTCAGCGGGATCGATGAAGAACTCATCCGCGAATTCTCCAATCGCTCCCGCCTCATCGACCTGGAAACTGATCGTCTTGTGGCAGCGTGGACCAAGGATCACGACCAGACTCCATCGGCTACGACCACCATCAAACTCCGCCAGCAGGCAACCCTTTCTACTCGCGCCCCGAAGCCCGAGAGTCCCACACCACTGCACCAGCTCTCTGAACAATGGCAGGCTCGAGCAATTGCCAAAGGTTTTCAGCCATCTGACGTCCTCGCCCACACCATCAACCGCTCCCGCGTCGCCCCTTTTGCCGTCCTGGACTTCACTCCCGACTGGACCTCCGCTGCCGCGACCATCGCCAGGGAACGGGTTGCCGGAAAACGCTCAACCTGGAACCGCTGGAACCTGCTCGCCGAAGCGGAAAGAGTCTGCGCCCAAATCCGCTGTCGCACGCCCTCAGACCGGGCCGCCCTGATAGACGCAGTCGCCACCGCTGCCGAACAACAATCAGTGCCGTTGAACGACTACCGCTATTCCCTTCCATCCAACGCTGGCCCGGATTTGCAGCTCAATCACCGGAGCGTTTTCGACTTCCATGGGTCACGCCTCTACACAGACGCATCAACACTCGCTTGCGAGGACGCCATCTTGACAGCAAGGAAGGATGGCGGCGGACCGACTGTCCGCCCAGCCGTCATCATGGACTCGCTGGACAGTGGCCCCCAGCTGCGGGTGCCGAGGCTGCATGCCGATCAGCGCACGGCCGTTGCCGACGTCGTCCTCAGCGGAAACCGACTGGACGCCATCGTCGGGCCGGCAGGAACGGGAAAAACCACCACTTTGGGGGCCGTGAAGGCGGTTTGGGAGGCAGAGTATGGGCCCGGAAGTGTCGTCGGGCTGGCCCCTGCTGCGGCGAGCGCAGAGGTGCTGGGCCAGGAACTTCGCATGGTCACCGAGAACGTTACCAAGTGGCTGCACGAGTCGATGGGACACGGTGCGGCCACCCGGGCTGGGCGCTTTTTTCACGTTCAGGAACTCCTGAGTTCGTCCAAGTACAGCGACCGCCGGAGCATTGCATTTGCCCAGGAAGCTGCCCGGCTCGCCGCGACTCACCAGCGGTGGCGCTTCCACCCGAATCAACTCGTCATCATTGACGAAGCGTCCATGGTGTCCACCTTCCAGCTTGCTGCACTCGTGCAACAAGCAAAGGAAGCCGGCGCGAAAATCCTTCTGGTGGGTGACCCAGGCCAGTTGGACGCAATCGACGCTGGCGGCGTCCTCGGCTGGCTGGACCGCCAGCGACTGACGACGCCCCTTAGCACCATTTGGAGATTCAATGAGGTGTGGGAGCGCACTTCGTCCCTCAAGCTGAGGGCGGGAGACTACTCGGCGATCGAGGACTACGAGCAGCATCGGCGGATCCGGCACGGTTCCTACCTAAGCATGCTGGACCAGGCGTATCTTGCATGGCAGGCCGACATGCGGTCGGGTAAGTCGTCCATCCTGATCGCCGCAGACAACGAGACCGTGAACATGCTCAACGAACGCGCCCGAGCAGACCTGGTGTCCCAGGGAGTTGTAGACGCAGAGCTTGCAACTCAACTCACCGACGGCTTGCAGGCCGGTTCCGGTGACACCATCATCGCCCGCGGAAACAATCGCCGACTCATCGACAGTCAAGGCGAATTTGTCCGAAACGGCACGATGTTCGACGTCCGAGCGGTCAATAGGCACGACGGCTCAGTTCTCGCAGTGCGGCGGGAGACCGGAGCGAGCGTCGTACTCCCCAGGGCCTATCTTGAGACGTCCGTTGAGCTCGGCTACGCTACTACCGCTCACCGATCCCAAGGCCTTACGGTCGATACCGGGCACACAGTGGTCACACAAGGCCGGTTGACCCGCGAGCTGCTCTACGTGAGCATGACGCGCGGCCGGTCCGAGAACGCAGCATATGTCAGCCAGGGCGACGACTCAGAACACCAAGCCATCGACCCCTCGCAGCAGCTGTCGTGGCGCAGCATCCTCGCTGAGATATTAGCCGCAGAAGGTGCCGAGCGGACTGCCCACGAGGTCCGCGAAGCAGAGAGCAGGAAGGCGGACAACCTTGAACGGCTGTCTGCCGAGTACGATTACCTCGCGCAGATTGCTGCCGGTGAGGACCTCAGACGCTGTCTGGGAAAGCGTGCCCCGCTCGCAGTGCAGGAACTAAGCGCGTCACCGTCGTGGGGCGCTGCAGTTGCCGCCTGGCGAAAAGCTACAGCGGTCGGCCTTCACGGCGCAGAGCGCATCATGGAGCGGACCGTGCAGGACGGCCATTCAGTGCACGACCCGATGGCCCTCCTCAGCGCGCGGCTTCGTCGCTACACAAAAGGAACACCCACGTCGGCGATAGGCCCTTTGCGCGAATCGTTCTCTGCGCTGGGACCCGAGTTGGCAGACATGATCGTCCAGGTCCGCGAACGCATTCGGCAAAGGATGGAATCCGTCGCCTGGGCTGCCCTGACGCAGGATGTTCCGTGGAAGGACGAGCTGACTGCCGCCGTGGGTGCGACAGAATCCTTGGGCGGACTGATTCGCGACGTTGCCCTGTTCAGGGACAGATGGGGAATCTACGATTCCCACCTGCCATTGGGAGCTCCCCCGGCGGACTACGAGTGGGAACAGTTGCAGCAGCGGGAAGAAATTCAGGAAGCAATTGAAAGCGCCGGAAGCTGTCAGGCCGCCCCTCACCCAGCGATGAGCCCATCTGACGTGCACCGGTCGCAGCAAGTCGTCCTTACGAGTTCCGGCTGGCAGATCTAAGCTGGTTGAAGAGGCAAAACATTGGTCGTGAACCCAGCGGTGAAACCGAGAGTTGCGACAGCCGGGTTGGTACTGGCCAGCGCGGTTGTTCTATCCGCGGCTGCCCTCTCTCTGGTTCTCCTACCCTCCGCCGGCATCCCTTTCTTTGCAAAGTCAATGGGCGGGGCCACGCTGCTCGCGGCTGCACTGCTTACCGGATGGCAATGGCGGCGACGGACCACGCAACGGCGTGCCTGGCTGGAACAGGCGACGGAACAGTGGAGATCCTTCAGCGATGCCAGAGCGCTCGGCCGCACAACAGCGGAGGTGACGCTGGTAAGCGTTGACGCAGTACAACCCACGGGCTCATGGGTCACAATCCGGTGGAACCGTTTCAACCATACTCAGCGGGCCTGGCTGGAGTCGCTGCCGGAACCCATCTGGCCCGGATCGGTCCTGCTTATCTCCCCGGACCCTGCCCAGGTTATGCCTGGCGCGCCATGGCCGGACACGTACTTCATTCAGGCGATCGACTGCTTGGCTTGGGCACCTGCCGAAGGGCGTCCCGTGAGTGCCGTAACGCCATCCGCACTGAATGCACCCAATACCCGAAGCTCCTCTCGCTGACCGCTCCCCGGCAGTCCGCATTCGAACATGTGTTCTATAGTTATTTGCGTGATCAAATCCGGCTCGCCTGAAGACCTCGAGCGCATGATGGCCCGGATGGAAGCTGAGTCGAGCCGTCCAATAGATGATCCGGCGCCTATTCGGGACTTCCCGAAGTACGGCCGGCCGTTGGTGTATGTCGGCGGAATCTATGGCAGGGCCGTCGGCTGGACCCACAAGTACGGTCTCATCGAGTGGCTGGATTCCTCCGGCAAGTACCACATGGGTTGGGCTCACTCTTCGAGCATCAAGCGGGTGGAACCGGACGAGTGGAAGGGCAGTTCGCGGCTGTAGCAGGCACCTCGGTCCATCAGCGAGACAGCATGGCAATGGCCTGGTCCTCCACGGAAGTACCAGGCCATTGCCATGTCTCGCTAGGGGGCAAGCTCAGCAGCCCCACCCAACGGCGCAGGGTCAGAGACTAACCTCATTCCGCGCCGGCTCGCCGAAAGGGGATACCGACACCGGCCCCTTGGTTGCGATGTTGTAGGCGGGCTCCGGCGCCGCCTGCAGGCCTGCCTCTGGTGAAGCGCCCGGCCCAGCGGCACGCGCAGAACGCTGGTATGCAGCGGTACCGAAGCGAAGGTCCGGGCCAATGGTCTCGGCGACGATGCGACGAGCCTCGCGCCGCTCCCCATCCTTTTCGAATGAACGGAATTCCAGCTCACCCGAAACGGTGACGGGGTCGCCCTTCTTCAGCGAATTGGAGGCATTCTCGGCGAGCGCCCGGAACGCGGAGACGTTGTGAAAAACAGGTTCCCCGTCATGCCAGGATCCGTCTGGACCTTGGACCCGCTGGTTCACCGCAACGCGGAGCTTGGCGTGGGCTACCCCCGACTCACCGTAGGTCAGATCCGGATCTGCCACGAGGTTGCCGGCGATATTGATCGGTATCTTGGTGCTCATATCGTGCGTCCTTCCTTCGCGGACGGGGCTTTCCCATCCAACGCTTTATCGACTGGCCTCACGGGCCAGACATTTCCAAGCCCTGCGGCGGTCCCTCTGCCGGCTTCACGCCCGCGAATGTTTGCTGGCCTTCAACCCGCAGGGAGGCTTCCGCAGCCGGAACCTTCCCGCCCAGTCCTGGCGGATCGGTCACTTCGAGAATTTCCTTACTTGCGGCCGTCACCCGGCCAAGCACTGATTTGGCAATATCCACGCGTGAGGCGGGCTTCCGCGACGTAGCTCCGGCTGCTGACTGCTCCGCTTCGATAACTGCATCAGCCCAGCCCGACAGATAGCTTGCTGATTGAGGCCCTCTATCAATTCCGTGCGCCTTAAGCACCGTGTAGGCCACTGACTCCGCCTCGACTTCGGCCAGCCCGCGGTGGTCCACGCTGCTTCCATACAACTTGCCCACATTGTCGTTCGGGCCGTGGAGCAAAACGTGCCCGAGCTCATGCGCGAGCACCGCTGCGCGTTCCTCTGAGTTCAGCCAGCCACCCACCTGAACGCGATGCTGGGCAAAGTCCGTGAAGCCGCTTGTGAGCCCGAACTGCGAGTCCGTGACTTGCACTGAGAAGCCGTGAGCGCGGGCAACTCCAGCCAGCGACTCCCACAGCCGCGGCACCTCGACTGACGTGAGCCCAGCTGATCGAGGAACCAGCAGCGGGGTACCCTCGGTCTGGGAGACGTCGAAGACAGCCTGGCCCCGCCAGCCAGTGATGAGCGTCTTCTTCCCCTCGTCAACGGCGCCGTTGGGAGCCTTGTCGCCAACAGGGATGCGGTGACGCGTGCCGTCCGGCAAGAGCACCTGTTGAACGCGGGCCGTCCTTGGCGCAATCACCCACAAGGCATGCTCACCACGAAGAACATTCCGCCCATGCCGCTCCCATTCCTTGAAGCCCGCCACGAGCGTGGGCTCGTCGGTACCGCGCTGTGCCATCTGCATCATCAGCAGGGCAACGTTCCCGCCGGAATAGCGCCACAGGCTGGCGGAAGCGTCAAGGAGAACCTGCCAATGTGATGGCGACTCGACAGCCTTTTCAAGAATCGAGTGCAGTCCGTCCATCAAGGCAGCAACACGTTCCTCGGGCGCCAGTCGCTGAGGCTCCAACGGGGAGTTCGGGCCAGCGGAGGGGCTTGACGGAACTTCGGGTGCAGCGGCCACGACAGCCACCCTTCTGTTTCTTGGACCGCAGCTCAGCTGCGCAGACACCAGTTCATGGCGACCAGGTCATTGGAGCGACATGACTCAGAATTCGGGAACCAATTGATGGGCCGCCTTGCACCAGTCGAGGAAGGCCGGATCGTCGTTCGCAAGCATGCGCGGTGCGGGATCCTTGTGTGCCTGCAGTCCTACGCATCCGGCCGCCCTGGTGTGCGTCCTAAGACGTTCGACTGCGTGTGGGAGCCTTTCATGGAAGGCGAGCGGCCCGAAGCCAGGATCGTCCGTTGTGTAGGAGGCCAACTCCGCGCGGTGAAGCGCGTACAACTCAGCCACGATCTCAGGGTGACGCCACCAGCAGTCCGGGACGACCGACGTCGTCAGTTGGTAGGTGGCCACGAGCCATCGCACCCACGCAAATAGCGATCGCCATGCCTCCTGTGATTGCTCGGTCGTCATCTCCCGCCAGCGGCGGGTCACGGACTTGGGCCCAGCCTGTCCGGCAAATGCCGACCTGAAAAGTTGTGCAGTAATCTCGTCGTCCCCAAAGGAACCCGAGGAGGGAACATCAAACTCGTCGACGTTGTCACGGCTATGCATCAGGAGCCCCTTCGGTCTTCTGTTGACGCTGCTTGTGCCCGTCGGCCAACAGGCGCTCCATCTCAGCCTTCAGGCGGCGCAGTTCCCCGGCGTCCTTGCGCTTGTGCCATTCCAGGAGATCCAACAGAATAGGCCGCGTGCGCCGACCCAGCATGAGTGCGGTGCCAGCTGGGAGGCGTCGAATCTCGTCCAAGGCGATCACCGGACGGTCGCGAAGCTGTTCGCCGTCCTGCCGGCCCTGTGACGACCAGGAACGCGTGGTGAGCGTCAAGCTGCGCTCGCCGAGCAGACCGGCGAGCGATCGGAGGTCGTGTTCGTCAGATCCGCCTCCGAAAATCACCTTAATGATGGCGGAGTCCCATATTGTTGACGCTTCATCGATGGACCAGCCCGAACGGGCCTGAGAAAGGGATTGGAGGACGACGAGGGTGGAGATGCCGATGCCGCCGCCATCAGCCAGCGCCACGGGGAGGCCCGGCCAGGGAGCCAGGTTGGCGATCTCATCGAGTATGAGGGACAGCGGCGGCTCAAGCCTGCCGCCTGGCGAAACGAACGCCATTTCGCGTGCCGCGCTGTCAATGTCGTCGATCAGGGCGGACAGGTATGGACCGGCAGCAGCCGCGCCTGCGCGCGTGCCGATCAAATAGAGCGTGCCCCGTTCCCGAATGAACGCCTTCGGATCAAACTCCTCGGACTCATCCTGCGGGTTCAGTGCAGCCAAAACCTTCGGTGAAGACAGCGGGGCAACCGCTGCCGAGACACCGATCCAGGAGTTCGAGGTATTCCGCGGGTCGTCTTCCAGGATTCCCATCAGGTCTGACTGCCAACCAAGCGCCGCGCCTGGCGTGCCCAGGACTTCCAGCGCTTCCCGGGCAAGCACAGGGCTGGAGGACCAGCGTCGGAATGCAGCCACTCCCTCGCCGGACAGGGCAGCAGCATGGAGCAGGCATTGGAGGACGATCAGCGAGCGCTTCTGCCACGCAGCGTTTTCGCCCTTCATCTCCGTGTCCGCGGTAATGACCAGCGCTCGCCGGGTGGCAACGTCCGGGTCCTCACATCCCCGCACCGGTGACCAGCGGAGGGACGACGGCAAGCCTGACATGCCTTGGGGATCGAACACCGTCACCGGGCGCCCGTCAGAAGCCCTTGCCTTCATGGTCACTACAAGGTTGTCAGCCCGCGTAGACGTCGTTACGACGGCACCGGGCGCGTCGAGGATCGCGTTGATGACCACGTAGAGGCCCTTGCCGGACCGGGGAGCACCCTGGATCACCATCGATTCTTCAGTGGAAACGTGGACCGTGACGCCGCGGGATCGACCCAGGGTCCAGGACAGATCCTGCACCGAAGGCTTCACCAGTCCCGGGCGCGTGAACTTCCCCCGCTTCTGCACCGCCCTCGCCCCAAAGTCGTGGACGATTTCGGCGCGACGGGCAACGCCGTCCCGGTTCAGGATGTCCTGCCGGAGCCATGCCCCCGAATGCTTCCACCGCCTCCACGCAACCAGCGCAGCCACGGCGAGCGCTCCGACCAGCAGCAGGGCCGGAGCCAAGATCCACCAAACGCTGTCCGTGCCGACTGCGCAGTCCCCACTGCGGATGACTATCCAGTCCATCCTGTTGGCCAAAAGTCCGACGACGGCACCCGGGTTGAAGGGCGACGGCGGCAAGGCGCCGCAGTGCCAAGAGGTCGCGAGCTGCGCCGCGGCCTGCACCAACGCGCAGAGACATACGTAAGCCGCCGCTCCAACGAGAGCAGCGGTGCAGAGCGGATTGTCGATGGCAGCCCGGGAACTCACTGGCTGTCTCACAGCATCCTGCCGTCAGTCCCGAAAACGTCCAACTCGTCCGTTGTCACCCGGTTGGCAACGATGAAGGAGCGGTTGCCGACCTTCCAGAGACCGACGCCCTTCGGAAGATTCTCAACGTGCTCGCACTCGGCTTCGGTAAGGCCCAGCGCTTCCTTGGTAAGCCGCATTGCGTCGTGCTTCTGGCGGTAGATGATCCTGGTGTCGGCTTCGGTGAGGAGACCCAGGGCTTTCTGCCGATGTCCGCTGGTGCTGTCACCAATCTCGTTGAGGTCAGCGACTTTATGCATAATCAGCAGGTTGGCGATGCCGTAAGTTCTGGCCAAACGCCACTGTTCGCTCATCTTCGCCAGCATGTAAGGATCAGCGAGCATCCGCCAACCTTCGTCGTAGACGACAAGGCGCTTGCCGCCGTCGGGATTGGTGATCGCCGCCTCCAGCCAGGTAGCGCCGCAAGCGGCCGCTAATGACAGGGCTTGCTCCGAAGCCCCAATGAGCGCCGAAGTGTCCATCACCATCATTGGGGCGTCCGCGTCGAAGGCTACGGTGGACGGAGCATCAAACATGCCCTCGAGATCACCGGACACCGTGCGTCTAAGGGAATGGCTGACGGCGGTTCCGCCCTCGACCCCGACGAGAGCTACCATCTCCTTCGACGGTCGCAGCAAATGGTCAAGCACCATGGGCAGCGTGGGGTTGGAGTTTTCCGCCATTGTTTCCATGAGGGCGATATCCAAGGCCGTGTGCTCGACGGGTCGGAGCGGCATTCCTTGACGCATGAGGGAGACAAGTGCCACCAGGAGATACCGGCGCCGCTGGCGAACAACAGCCTGCCACTGTGCTTCAGTGAGGGCGCTCGACCGCGGCCCCGCATCAAGCGGGTTCACTCGTGCGGGACGGCCGGGACCAACGGAGATGACTTTGCCACCGACAGCTTTGGCGACGGCGACCCACTCACCCTTGGGATCAGAGGCGACGGCGGCTTTCCTGCCCAACGTAATGGACCGCGCCACGAGCGACTTGCCGCACATCGATTTGCCTGTGCCGACGGTTCCGATTACGACGATGGATGGGCCGCTGATGATCCCTTTGTCGTAAAGGATCCAGGGATCGTAGGAGAAGGCTCCTGACCCAAAGACGTCGGTTCCGATGTAGGTGCCTTCATGCCCCAGCCCCGATTCGGTAAGAAAAGGGTAAGCGGCCGCGAAAGTCATGGTGGAGGCGCGGTGCGGCGCTGGACGTAACCGGTGCGGGCCCCGGAGCGAGTTCGGTTCTCTACTCCCCCAATCGCCCGTCAAGCGAAACTTCTGAAGTCCCGGCTGTTCATGCTCCGACGGAGCACTCGCCCGCCCGGACTCCTGCGGTGCCGGCCGGCGTCGTGCTTTCCGCTCGTTCCAGTTCTTGTCAGATGGAAGGTATTCGAAAGTGGCCCTGGTCGTTTTCATCGCAGTCCTCTTCCCAGTGGCAGGCCGCTGGCCACAAAGGCCGCCCACTGCTGTCCGTACAGAAGGCGCAGTTCCACGAATGCTCCGGCGGCGGCGGACTCAAGCTCCAGGCGGTGCCGCGCCAAGTCCTCCAGTGAAGTCGCTGTCACGGTCATGTACGCGGCCGGACGGACGTCACCGTGGCCGGCGACAATCTCTTCCTCCCTCTGTGTCACCTCTTCTTCCTCGGCCCTTTGCTCACGCGTGAGCGGCCTGTCGAAGCGCGCGTTGATGCGGCGACGGGTCTCATGGGCTTCCTGGGCTGAACGGATGTCGCGAAGGGCTTCAGCAGTAGGTACCGCCCGAATAACCTCGGTGAAGGTGTGGCGGAATTCGCCCACATAGATCAGAGGGTGGAGGAAGCCCGGGAAAACTTTCTGCCGCGGCCATTCAGCAATCCAAAAGGTCTGGTGGAAGCCGGAATCCGTCCGCAAGTACGTCCAGTGCTCCTCAACGCCCATCGGGCCGCGTCTCGTGAGATCATCCGTAGACTCTGCCGCTGGTGCACTCGACGCCGAAGCTGTCGCGGCCATCGCTTTGCCGTCGGGCAAAAGGGCAGGATCGAAAGCGCCGCGAATGATGGCAAGCAACCCCGCCTCGCCGAACCATTCCTCGACTTTGACGTTGTGAGTACCCAGCGACGTTCGTATCGCATCGACTTCGAGCCGCAGGACGTGTTCAAGGCCGGTGACGCCCCCGCCCGACTCCCTGATCCGCCGTCGCGCCTTGCTCGTGTCCAGGACAACCGCGACGACCAGCTCATGGCTCATGGCTGAGCCGGCGGCCCCCAGTAAGTCCTCGTATGCACGTTGACCCCATCCAGAGTCTTCCTTGTCTCGCGCCGGCAGAGCATTCTCCCTGTAGAAGTCCCAGAGGGACGATGACGGGTAGGGCACCGTGTAGTCCTGGATGGCGATGCGGGCAACGCTTTGCCGTTGGGCCATGCCGGCCTGAACGCGTGACCAAGCCTGGACTGCCCACGCTTTATCGTCAGCATCCAGGAGAGCGAACGACCGCGTACTGCACCGCAGCACCGCGATTACCTCCTTGCCGTGTCCATCGACCAGGAAGCATTCCCCACGGACGGTCGTTCGAATCTCCAGACTGCCCAACCCACCCGGAAGGGCAAGTCGGCCGGCGAGGCGTGGAGCTTCAGGCTTTGCGAGAAACCTCGTCTGGCCCGCAGCTGCGCGATAAAAGAACGTCGCGATCTGTTGTGCCCAGACTGGATATGGGACACGGGAGTACTGCAGGATACCGAGCAGAATGAGCGCAAGCCAGATGGGCCCAGTGGTGAACAACCCGACTGGACCGTGGCTCGCCGAGGCAACGATGGCGACGGCAACTCCCCCGGCGACGATGAGCAACTGGTACCACTTGAGCCCGAGGAAGAAGCCTCGGCGTTCGTACCTTGGGAATTTGACAGCTTCCAACGCGCGCCCGTCTTCAGACATGAGGGGTGCCTCCCTTCGGAGGGTCAATTCTTGGTGGCTGGGGTTTCGGAGGTTGCGGGCTCGACGGTCCGGGGGTGTTAGCGGGAGGCCGCCCTCGCGGTCCCGGTTCTGTAGGTGTGCTCTGCCGGGCTGGCGCTGGAGCAGCGCCGCCTTGGCTTCTCGGACTCTCACGCACGAACCCTGTGGGTTCCGCGGACTGCGCTGCACCCGGTGATCCGGTTGACGATCCTGTCTTCAAGGCTCTCTGTCCTCCATCGGGGCCCGGTGAGGTCAACCCGGCGGGCACAGGAGGAGCTGACACCTGTGTCGGGAAGACGTTACGGCTCGAACTGATGGGCCGTGTCATGGCGGAACGACTCACCATGTTCGCGAGAGTCAGTCGGCCGCCTGCCTGCCGACTGATTTGCCGGGCCGCAACACTGGTGCTTCGCGACAGAACGTGGCCGCCGCCAGCCGTTTGCGCGGCTGCAGCCAGTTCCCCTCCAGCGAAGCTCACGAGGCGCAGGGCCATCATGGGTGCCCCACATGCGAGGGCCATGCCTACGGTTCCGGCTGCCAAGCCCGCGAAGGACTTGGAATCGGCAAAGAGCTTTACGGCGACGGCCAAAACTGTTGCAGCCAAGGGCTTGGCCACAACCAATGCGATGACGACCTCACACCAGCGACGAGCCCAGGATTTTGTCTTGTCCCAGGGCAGCAGCATGAGGGCCACTGGCGCGACGGCGGCGAGTACAACGACGGCAAACGAGCGGAAGATCATCGAGCACATCAGGATGAAGGCGAGTATCCAGACGACTACTACGGCCATCATGGTCACCACCGCCGCGCCTGCAGGGCCGCCGGTGTTTCCCGGAGCCAACGAGACCAGGTTCCATTCCCGGCCACTTCCCTGAGGCGCTCGTTCAAAGCCGAAGAGCCGCATGAAGACGAGATAGGGGTCGGAACCAATCGATTGGAGCAGGGCGGCGGATGCCAGGTCCGTTGCCCGCGTCAACTGACGGACAAGGTAAACGGCGGCGCCCACCAGTGGAATGGCGACGGCCCCGCCTATCATCGCCCTTCCAATGCGTCTGGGTTGCTGGCTGATAAGCCCCGAGAGCAGCTGCATAATCATTACGACGGCGAGTGGAGTCAGCATTACAACCACCCACCAGCTCGTGAGTCCCTCGATGGACAGCCACTGGGAGTCGTCGACGTTCGACACAGTGAAGGCACCCGTGATGAAGGCCCACAGCCACGACGCCATGTTCTGCAGAATGTTTGCGAACAGTGACGTGACCGCGCCAAGGGCGTTGTCGTTTGCCTGTGACACCAAGCCGCATCCGGGCGGCCACCATCCATTGAGATCGCACTCAACGGGCATGACCTAGAACCCGAGAGGGAATGCGGTCTGCGACCAGAGGATGTAGCCGTTGATGCCGCCAAGGATGGCAGCCACGGGCCCTGTCCAGAGGAGGATCACGCCTCCGCTGGAAGCCAGGCGCGACGATTGGCTCAGCTTGCCGGCCAGCAGCAGGGCTGCGCCGATGATCGCCACGATGGCGATGATGATGAAAGCGCCGACCAGGATGCCGCCGCCAATTTGTTTGAGCGATTCAAGGAAGGGGAAACTCGCGTTCGGCGTGATTCCTGGGTCCACCGCTGCCAGAAACATGGGTGCTCCGTCCGTCGTATTCCATGGAGTGAGCAGATGAGCTCACACGTTCATGGGAAGAGCGGAAGGGAGCGACATGACTGATTCTCAAATATGTAGGTGCAGCCAAGAAGCACTGGACATGCAAAGCTCCAATGTTCATTCAATTGCGCAGTGAGTCTGGCCCGAACTGATGGATGATCGGCCACGGACATTGCAGGTAATTCGGGACATCGGATGCAAACACACCCAACGAGATGCGACCTGAATACTCTAATCGAAGATATATTCGAACTGTAGGGTTTGCAAGTTAGCAAAGTGGCCGCAAAACCGAAGGAACGGCAATGAGTGCAAGGTCCCAAATCGAGTGGACGGGGGCAACATGGAATCCCGTCACGGGCTGCGACCGCGTAGCGACTGGCTGTGATAACTGCTATGCACTCACGCTATCGAAGCGATTGAAGGCAATGGGTGCAGAGAAGTACCAACACGACGGTTCACCTATCACTAGTGGACCCGGTTTTGGTGTCACCATTCATCCACGAGCCCTACGCCAGCCCTATTCTTGGAAGGCGCCGAAGGTCGTGTTTGTGAACTCAATGAGCGACTTGTTCCACGCCAAGGTTCCAATTTCCTTCGTGAGGGACATTTTTGAGGTGATAGCCGCTACGCCCCAGCACACCTATCAGGTTCTGACAAAGCGGTCGCACAGAATGGCTCGGATAGCTAGTCAGTTAGACTGGCCACAAAATCTCTGGATGGGTGTCTCCGTCGAAAATCAGGATGTAGTGGACCGAATTGATCATCTGCGACAGGTGCCGGCCGCCGTCCGTTTTCTGTCGTGCGAACCGCTTATAGGCCCGATTGAAGCACTAAACCTGGATGGCATTCACTGGGTCATCGTTGGAGGTGAATCGGGGCCTAACCATCGGCCCATGGAATCAGGGTGGGTGGAAAGTATCCGCGACCAATGCCTTGAAGCAGAGGTGCCATTCTTCTTTAAGCAATGGGGTGGGAGAACTCCCAAGCAGAATGGAAGAACTTTAGGGGGGCGCATATGGGACGCGATGCCCTCCAACGTGCCTCAGGCCCTGTAAAGCCAACCTCTATCCAAGCGGGCTGGAGGTTTTCGAATCAGACGAGCGCTGTGGAGATTTGCCACCGCTTTCCTGAGTTCCCGGGCGCCTGCGGTGCCCAGCGTCAGTCCGAATGCTGCTTCCATGTATTCCCCTAGCGCCAGACTTGAACGCTCGGACAGCAAAGATCGCAAGTTCGTTTCAATAGTTTTCACAGCTTCAGCGGACAAGCGGCTGTCCTCCGATTCACGGTCTGGGAACACATCTAGATCAAACAAAGCCATCGGATCGCTATGCCTTTCGGCATATCGCTCCCAATGGGCGTACCTCCACTTCCTATGCGCTCGTGCGGCTGCATCAATAAATGGAAGCTTCGCAGCATCATGGGAATGAAATAGCATCAGGGAAAAGAAGGGTTGTGTGGTACGTTCCCGACGCACTGGCACGGACAGAGCATTCACTCTTGCCCTAGTTGAAACGATTTGTGCGTAGCGCTCTGCAACCTCCATAGCTGCTTCTGCGGCCGACCGATATTCACCCTGGTCGTCTATCGCCTTTCGGGCCGTCCGAAAGCTTTCGTGCCACCAGTCGCCCCCAAGGAAACGGTCAGCCGTCTCTAGCGTGTGCTTACCGTTGGCGCCATCCATCGCTCTGGCGGAGTTGAGAAAGCCCCCAAAACGCCACACGGCCTCGATATTGAAATTGAGCAACACCTCTGTTGAAGCAGCACCGGGGCGGCGCAGGATTTTGTCAATCAACAGGTCTGCTGACAGCGCCGTCCCAAAAGGGTCTAGAAAGATCAGTGCAGGGCGCCCCTCAATGGCGTTCAGCACCGTGTCCATCCGGTCTTCCAATGTGCCATGCAGGGGCCCAACTACGTCTACGCCTTCACCTTCCGCGGAAACCACTTCGGACAGACGGCTCGCATTCGTCGCCAATTTTTCGACGAAAACGCAACGGAGTTTGGACGTAGGTACTTTCAGCGCTGCACGCATGGCTATGACCGGCGACCCGTCCTCGCTCCCGTCGTAGCGGCCACTACCGGCGTATCCGTCGACGAAGGCGACCCCTTGGGGATTGAACGATCCGAGCTTTGCAGCCCAAGGAGTGAGGTAATCTTCGAGCAATTTGTGCTTGAAAATTGCAGCGGGTTTCTTCTCTCTAAAAAACTCTCGGCTGTTCCCCAATGCTCTCCGTCCGTTGGCTGCGGCTGTCAAATTCGAGTAGATGGCATCTCAGGTATTTGCTCTCGCCCTTCGTATAGGAGGACATCGACATACAACCAATCCTGCCAGATCGCCGGACAGTATTTCTCACCGGAATATCGTGTTGCCCTTGAGCTGAATAGTCGCCCCACCTGAGCACCCCATTTGGTGAAGACTTTGCTCCGTTACACCATGCAACAATTGTGCAGACGATTCATAGTAAGGCGGAGATGAGTAAGACGACCCCACCCCGTGAACCCTCAAGCGGCTGCCCATTTGTACGATATGCCCGCTTCCGCTGCAAGTGGAGTGGAAGCGTCGGCGCATGGTGACTCCTCGCTTTGTGGTCGCGAGCAGAGACGCCTGGCCCATAAAGACACGGGGTACGTTCACCCTGGTCATCGACATGTGGGACGACTTCCGCTTCCGGACCAGCTACATGCTCTATTACGGCACCGGAAGCGCGACAACTGAGATCGGCGCCGTGAAGATTGCGTCTAGAGGGATGAGAAAAGGAGACCCTCATACGAAATTGCCGAGCAGCTTCAGCCAACTCACCGGCGACTTCTACTCCCTCGGACAGGACCGCGAATACTATGAAGCGCTGGCAAACCTTCCGAACGGCGTCGGCCGCCCAGCGCTTCGCGCGCTCAGAGACCTCGCCGAAAATCTTGACATCTTCGACGATGTGCAGGACGAGCCCGCTCTCGAAACCTCGCTTCTTCGATCGGTCCCGAAACAAACTGTGGCCGTCCAATTTAATCGGATCATTGAGGGGCGAGCCCCACTAACGCCCTACCGGTTCAGTTACTCATTTCCGCATGACTCGGCCTCTCCCCCTCTTGAACTCGATTTCGCGGTTCACCTCGAAGCCATGCCATCAACAAATGTGCACGTTCTCATCGGCGCTAACGGAGTAGGCAAGTCGAGCTTGCTTCGCGATTTTGTTCAAGCGGCCGGCGCTTCAACCGGTGCCTCCGGGACGTTCCATGACCTGGCGGCGTCAGACTTTTCCGAGGACAAGAAAGCGGTTCCGTTTGCAAACGTCGTACACGTAGCCTTTTCTGCGTTTGACCGCGACATCCTGGATCCGCAGGACAGCTCCTTGGACGTTCATTCTGTTGGCTTGGCAAGCGCGGCTGACGAGTCGCTCGACACCCAGTTCGCCAAGAGCCTCCGCATTTGTGCCCGGGGTCCTCGACGAAATCGCTGGCTTACGGCCGTAAGAACGCTGGCCGTGGCCGATGGGATACTTGCCGATGCGAATCTCGACCGTCTTATCGGTTCTGAGGATGCTGAAGCAGCATTCGCCGCGATGAGTTCCGGCCACAAGATCGTCCTCCTGACGGTAACGCGACTGGTCGAGCTTGTTGAGGAGCGTTCCCTCATACTCGTTGACGAGCCCGAAACCCACTTGCACCCCCCACTTTTGTCGGCATTGACGAGAGCAGTCTCGGATCTCGTCGTTGACCGGAATGGAGTTGCCATAATTGCCACGCATTCACCTGTAGTGCTGCAGGAAGTGCCGCGCTCATGCACGTGGATGCTCCAGCGGAGTGGCCATGATCTTCGTGCCTCCCGGCTCGGTACCGAGACGTTCGGTGAGTCAGTCTCCCGCCTCACTTCTGAAGTCTTCCATCTCGACGCTAATCGGACCGGATACAACCAGGTACTCCGCACATTGCTCGAACAAAACAACGCCTCGGCGGAACTAGTCATGGACGCTCTTGGAGGGCATCTGGGCAGTGAGGGACGCTTCGTTCTGAGCGCCCTCGGCTACCAACGAGAGGAAGACCGTGTATAGCCTGAGTCCTCCGTCAACCACCGCCTCGGACGCCTATTCCGCCGCAGTGGAGACTATCAAGAAGAAGGTCGATCGCGCGCCCTATACTGCTGCAGCAGCGACGGTCCAAGCGAAGTGCGATGCCTTCGAACTCCTCGCTAGAAACGGTCAGTTTGAACTAGCAGAGAGCAGTGCCTTCGATATAACCGGACTCCTTGGTTCGGCAATGGTCGAGCTTTACGACAAACAATTTAGTCGCAATCAGGGCGCGGAGGCGATTCGTGATGGGATCAAAAATGCGGCAAAGAATGCGCTCTGCCCGTACTGCGGTGAGGGTTACGCGACAGAGCTAGATCACTATCTACCAAAAACCAAGTTTGCGGGCACAACCGTACACCCAGCGAATCTGGTACCCGCCTGTGGCGACTGCAACTTCGAAAAACGTACCTATAAGCCGGGTCCTGATAAACCTGCAGTACTTCACCCATACTTCGATACAGCCTTCGGCATTCCTTGGTTGACCGCAAGTGTCATCAGCGGACCGCTCGGGACCCCAGTCGTCGATTTCGGGGTCTGCCTCCAGAACCCTTACCCAGAACTTGAGGCACGGTTGAACCAGCACATGACTATCTTCAAGCTTTGGAAAAGGTTTGGAACATGGGCCGCACAAGCCTTGGACAATTTCGATATGCTCCTGAGGACCCCCTACGGACAATCCATGACGCTGGAGCGAGCCCGTGAGCAGCTTCATGTGACGGCATTGCAACAGTCTGGGGGCCGTGTGAATTCATGGGAAGGAGCAACTCACTCGGCGATGCTCGATAGCGAGTGGTATCTCTCCAGTTACTTGAAATTAAAGTGACGCCCCGCGCTCTAGTTACGGAATATTTTTTCCGAGATCGGTGACTGCTAGGACGCTTGCATAATCAGTCAGAGCCTACGTGGACGCAGACCGCGCCGCTATTTCACGCACCAGCTGGACGGGCGTGCGGGAGCGAAGCTGTCAGCATGAGGTTCGGAACAGTTCTTCAGCTCCCCAACAGGTCGAAATAAGCTGTGCCGGTATTCCAGCTAATCGGATGCAGCAATGTGCCCGCGGCAGGATTGAGGGCGCTCCACATCGTGCCGTCGCCGGCGTAGATGCCTACGTGCCCCCAGTTACCGGGACCCTGAGGATTCTGCACTACCAGGTCTCCAGGTTCTGGATCATCTGTTCGGACACCCACACGCCACTGTTCCACCCTTGGCAGTTCGATACCGGCCTGCCTGTAGACCCACTGAACATACCCGGAGCAGTCCCAGGCCTTGAAAGCCGTGCCGCCCCAGACATACCGGCCGCCGAGGCCTTCCTGTGTAAACCGCAAGATGTTCTGGCGCAGCTGGCTTAGGTTCCCCACCTGTCCGACATTTTGATTCCCTGCAGTAGGTCTCAAACAAGATGCAGGAGCTGTGTCGCTTTCCAAGGCAGCAAAAATTGCTGTCGCTGTCGGCTCCCACTGTGCATACAACTCCGGAAAAGCAGAGACCTGAACCGCCTGCGCAGCCCGCCCCTTATCCATGGCCTGCCACCCGGGGACATCCAACAGCCCATGTGGACTTCCATGGTTGGGACCTGTCGGTCCGCCGTAGAACGCGCGGGCATTGTATGAGGCGTCCATTAGCTCGGATACACTGCCCCACCCCGCAGCCGGGCGTTGTTGCGCCGACCCAATTGAGTCGTGGTCCGTCCCGATACCGTCATTGGGGAGGGTAAGGGAACCAGGCACTGCCGGGTTCGCAAGCATGCGAAGGCCCGATTCTTGAAGCGCCATCATGATTGCGATGATTTGTCCGGAACGCGGCACACCCAGTTGCTTCCCCACCGAAATGTAAGCCCGCGCCACGCCCTCTTGACGAGGCGTCAATACGTAGAGCAGCTTGCCAGCGTCGCGGACTTCCACGCCCCCAGTAGTTCCCGCGGTCACTGCACGACTGTCCGCGCTACCCGGAGTACAAGCAACAGCACGCTCTCCAGTCGCCTCGGCAAGTACAGCCACGACGCCAACAAAGGCCATCAGCCCGCCGAGTACGACGACAGCTACAACGGCGGTAACGATCTTAAGTAAAGCCCGTCGTCGTGCCACGACGGCAATCGCTGCCAGAGCTGGCATCAGTAGACGATCCGCTCGGCGGTCGCATAAAAACCAACCATGGCGCATCGATCAGCCGGAGCGGTGACCGCTGGCGGACAATTGACCATCACGGTAACTGGCGCTGCGTAAGCATTCTGGCCCGCGGTCGACTCGTCCACAACCTGGACGGTCACCGTGCACACGTGAAGGCCCTCCCAAGGGGCCGGGTACTCCTTGACCTTAGCCAGTTCGCGGTCGCAACGGACGGCTTCAGCGGTACCGGTTCGCCGTGCAGACTGTCCTGTCAGGACAGTGAAGCTCCCTGCGGTCACGCCAGTCCCCTCGAACTCCCGCACCAGTGCGGACAATGGATTGGACCCATCAGGGAGAAGCGCCCACCAGGACCGCACCCGCGCATACACGTCGGAATACGACGACGAGCGACTGTCCCAGGTGTAGATTCCCTGCGCCGCCGCCAAAGCAAGTGACCGGTAATCCCTTGTGCTCGGCAGCTTGCCATCCGTTGCGGCGGTCGATGATTCCTCAATGATCGGAGCTGCGGTGGATTGGACGTGAAGTGGCGCTGAAGCCGACGGCGTCCCCGCTGCTGGAACCGTTGCTGGCGTCAACGGCGCCGCTTCCCTACCAGAGCGATCAGACGGCCAAAGCAGGAAGAGTGCGCCGCCTATAAGCAATGCAACGATCCCCACAGCGAACCAACGTTGACGGCCAAACTCTCGAATCGAATTCATCGCCCAGCTCCGATGACGACAATCATGGCCTACACCGCGGGCCTGTTCGCTTCGTGCTGGAGGACACGCCAAGCGGCACGATACAACTGCCGGGCAAAGCCGATATTCACGGCGATGTATCTCTCGGTCACGCCCAGCTCACCCGCCAGGGCTGCCATTTGCGTGGATCGGTCGGGTCCCCGCAATCCGGGACGCACAATGGAGGCAGCAACTCGCCGAAGCACAGCGGTGGGAAGGCAGTCGGCGGCCATTTGGCAAAGGTCATCAAGGTCGATCTCAGGGTTGGGACGGCAGTTCAATGCCGTGCTAATTGTCTGGGCGGTCTGCCGGACGACCGTACGGCGTGCCACCGGCGCCGGTCTTGGGGAGTCGGAGGTCCATAGTGGCGCGGCCCGACGAGACTGAACACAGCGAGATTCCAGGTTTCCTCAGTCACGCTCCGGTGGACCAGATCCAACATCGCCTGCGCCCACGCCTGGTCGACACAGCCTTCGGTGCTGCCCAAAAGCGAGCCAGTATCGATGGCTGCGAGAACCTCAGGCGAGGTTTCCGTGGTCGTGAAATCTATGAGCAATGGCAAAGTCCGGTGACTTAGTTCTCGCCGGATGTGCGCAGCACAGATCTTGTTGCAGACACCCTGAACCCAGGCTTCAAATGGAATTCCGGGAAGTTCTCGGTATTTTCCCTTTGCTACCCCGTCCCAGACGGCGACGCGGATGTCCTGCATGACGTCGTCAACATCGCAGGATCGTCCGATTCGTCCCAGCCGGGAAATGACGTAGCGGTTCACGCCATCCACGGCGACCAGAATCCGGTCGATTGGGACGACGGGCTCCCCCGCTTGAGGAGCGCCTCGCAATGAGACATCCACTCCGGCAGTAGTCGTTGGGTGACGCTTGATTTGATGCGCCTCGGATTCAATTTCCATGGCTTCACCGCTTTGATGTTCAGATCGAGTATGGGCGGCGCCGTGCAGGCGGCTCCGGTGCGTGGATTCGTAGATCCAACAACGATCAGTAGAAGCTATGGAATTTATTGTCAAAGATACTTAAAGTATCGTCAAGAGTGCTGTTCTTACTTTTTCGGATTTCTTCGGGAAGAATGGCGCTATGCCGAGAATTACGCAACCGCACGACGCAGCCTGGTCGGCCGACGTCGAGGCTGCCGTCGCGACTTTCGGCAACAGATCGCGCAACGAGATCCTCCGGTTCCTTACCGCCAGCGGGCCTGCAACCCGCGGCGACATCGTCGCGGCTGTCAGCGCGGGCGACCCCAGCGTGGCCAAACATCTCGCAGCACTGGAGGAAACGGGTGTGGTGATGGTCGACGTCGAGCCCGGGCGAAGGCATGGACGATCACCTCGGTACTCCGCAAACCCTGCCCGAATCAAGGAGCTGCTTGACGCACACCTAAAGTACTTGCTGGAGGAACACCAGTAGCCGAAAAGCGATTAGCCGGACTGCTCGGGCGGCTGTGACGGTTCGGCCTGGGACGAAGCCGCTGCACGCTCGCCCTCCGGCCGCCGGATGATGTCCCTGTTCAGGTACTCCGTGATAGCTCGCAGTGTCTCCGGCGATACGTCTCCAAGGGTTCGGGTCGCAAAAGTCTTCACCCTCGCAGCCCGCAGGGATCGGACGAACTCCAGCTGCGAATCGATGTGCTGGGGCAACTCCCCAGAATCCGCGTCCAAGAGATACGCAGGATCCACGCCGAAAATTTCGGATAATGCGCGCAGTAAGGTGGGGTCGCTCACCAATCGCCCGGTCCCGTCCTTCATGTAGAACCAGCGTGCCCTGGAGAGCTTGATTCCTCTGTCCGCCAGCTTCTCGTGAACCTCGCGGAATGTAATTGGCTGCCCTCGTTCTGCCACGGCGACGTCGAGAAGCAGATTCAGGCGCCGGGCCAGCTCAGCTTGGGGAGACAAGGCAGTACCAGAAGGGCGTTCGTCGTTGCCGGACACCGCCCACCTCCCCTCCACTGCGATACCGCATTGAGACATTACGTGATGCTCAGTATTCCGTTGCTTTACCTCGTGTGCAACGAGAGCCTTCAACGTCTTCCGCGGGCTCACCTAGGGGCGTATTGTTCTGCTGTAGACCCGTCTACAGCATGGTCCCCGGAAGTGAGTTTTCATCACCAGGTTATGGTCTCCATGGCGAACATTATGATGCACCGGACGCGAAGCCAGATCATCCGCTTCTTGATTGCCCATGGGCCGGCAACGTGCCACGACGTGGCTGCCGCTCTGGATGTTCCTTCGCCTTCCTTGCACAGTCACCTGGCCCTCCTTCGTGAAGCGGGCATCCTGACACTTGCGTCAGAACGGTATGAGGCCGAAGTGGAGGAGATCCAAAGGCAGCATGCGCGCTTTGCAGCAGAGCTTCAACCTTCGAGCACGGACGGCAAGAATGTCGTCGCCGAAGTTTCTCACCATTCGATGTCGCCATCCCGCTCCGAAAGCCGTCCCGGAGCATCGAAGTGATGCGAGTGAAAGGGGCCGGACTTAAGTCATCCCAAGGCACCAACCCGGCCGGGGCGCCGGCTTGCCATCAATCCCCACCGGCGACGGAAATTGCAAGTATTCGCGACAGCATCATGGGTAGTGCAACCACGACGTGCACCTCAGCCGTTGAGTATGCACCGTCGAGCAGCGGCCGACTGTGGGCGGCGACCAGCTCCAGAATGCCAGATTGGTCGCTATCATAAAGCTTGGCGAGGTTTAGCAAGAACTTTTGTGTGAGACAGTCTCCATGACGGACTGGATGTCCGACAAAACTACATTTGCAGCAGGCCGCGCCGAAATCATCCAGCCAGTGCCAAGCACCTGCTCCATGGTTCTACGAGACCTCGCCGCGCGGCAGCTCCCCGCAGCGCCACAGTTTGGGTGATACCAGCGGTTAGCCTCAAATGATCGAGACAAGGGGCTGCATTCGCTCGACGGGAATGCAGCTCATCGCCATGTTTCCGGCGCCCATCGCCTCGCTCCGGCTTAACCCCTCAGGAGACGAGGTACTGGGTAGTCTGTAAAGAACGTCCCTATCCAAAGCGGCGGTCGAGATTCACACAATCGAACGGCCGCCCCCCCTTGCGGTTGTTTCAGCGGTTCCCGTGAAGTCGCTTCCGGAAAACCTGCCCCACTCCCCCAGAACCAGTCTGCCGCGCACTCCCCCTCTGCCGGCACCCGCGGGCCCAGATCACCTCGGCGAGCCCGACCACGGACAGCGAAGACGCCACGACTGCGGCGAGTCGCCAGACGATTTCCAAAGGATCCTGGCAACACTCGTCATCCCGTCGCCTGGAATGATTCTGAACACGAGGAGGGTTAGATGTCGGGACGTTCGGGTATTTGTCGGCTGCCCGCCGGGCTACCGGAGGCGCTCCCTCACAGCCCTTTTTCACTCCCGACAACAGAGATTCGTTGCTGTTGGCCCTGTGGAGGCTGCTCAGTCTTCAGCATCGCCTTCCACAGTGACGGCTTCAATGCCTCCGTCATTACTCGCTACCAGGGTGAGTATCCTGCCGCAGGATACGCATGTCTCCTCATGGAATACAAAGCAGGTAACTTCGCCGCAATGGCACTCGACATTCCAGTAGCCGCACATCGGGCACTGACCGGCGGATACAGGTCCTCCGTCCGCCTGTTCCCAATCGGACCAGTTAACGTCTCCGGCAGGGCAGTTCGGGTTCCCACAATCACCAAACTTCAAGGCAGTCTCGACGTACTCAGCCCACGGCAGAGGTGGCGGCGCTGACACACGGAGGTCTCTCACCTCGATGATGGGGAATGCTCGCTTAGCCCGCGCTCGAGCACCTGACGTAAGTCCGTTTAGGGCATACAAAATACCCCGCTCTACCTGAAGGTCGGCAAGCTTGCCCGCGAATTCATCTATCTTTCCGATACCTAGTGGCTTCCGGTAGTGCTTGCATTCCACCGCAATTCGAATGGAAGAACCGGTGACCTGGCGCTCGATAAGCACGTCGACCTGGCGGTCGACCTCGCTGAGCGCACCCTTCATGGTCACGTTGTGGGCGACTTCCGAGTCGTCCATCTCATTGAGGGCTTCCTGTATGTCCATCTCGTACCGTATCCAGGCCGGTCCGGATTGGGGATCGAGCTCGTGCTCGTCGTCAGTTGAAGTCATGGAATAATCCTGCCCGATGGCGCGCAGCTTGCTGAAACAGCGAGCAGGACGGTATACGGATTGGGCTATAGACAATAGCTCTGCCGCCCGGTAATCAGCGCCAGTCGCTCTACTCACTCAGCTAAAAACTGTACCGACGGCGGCTGATCCAAAGTGGTTCTCGGCTCCAAAGAGCGTTGAGATATCGGTACTCGTTTTTGGCTACTACTTCAGCCCGGCCCCCGGTGGAAACCTGCTCGCCCATAGGCAGTACAACAAAGAGGATAATTCCACCCCTTATCAGTCTATGAAGAACGTCAAAGCCTCCCACGCGTTGGTGCCGACGGAAAATGAGAATATCGCCGATGCGGCTTATCGCGATCCGGGATCCTGCGCCTATTCGTGCTGGCCCGGCACTTCGGCCGGGAAGTCCGAAATTGTCGCAAGGAATTTACCCGACACGAAGTACGGGTTGTTGGGATCCTCCAGCACTTCAATGAGGACGGCATCCCCGTCGCATTCCAGAACCCGGTACTTATCGCCTGTCCGGAGTCTCGGGCCCTCGTCGGCCTGCCCTTCACCTACGACCGTGAAGACTCGGTCCTTGGTGGCACAGTGGGCGTTCCGTTTCCTGATCTCCTTGACGGTCTTCTTGACCCCCGCTTCAAGTCCGCGTCCGACGGCATAGCTGGTGGCCATAACTACGGGCAGGGCCACACGGGGTCCGCCAAGTTTCTTGATCATCGTCACCACGTCCTGGTAGGCGCCCAGATTGCTCATTCATATCCCCCATGTAGTTCGGTTTGGCGATCGTACCAGCACCTGCGCTCCGCTCTTGAGGCTCAGGTAGTTCCTGCGGTCAGAGACCTGCGACGAAGGCGTCAACCGAGATGTACCGGTCCTTGATCCCGAAGGTCTTCCCGCCGAGGTGTTCGCGCACCGGCCCGACGCAACCGTTGTGGCCGAAGGCATTGAGACGCAGAGCAAACTCCAGACGCTGAAGGTTCTGGAAATGGTCACCCGACAGGGGGTTACTTGCTGGGCCACCTACCGCGAAGTCGGCCGACTGGCCCACCTGGAGCGACCAAAACAGGTGAACGGATGATAGCCGCCGGCAACACCCAGGCCTCGCCAGCCAGACAGGCGAGGATCCCAAACAGATTCTTGGACGTCGTGCCCAGGCCGCCTGTCTGGTGTCGGACCGAAAGTGCCGATGTACCCGCAAGTCCGCCCCTAGGGCAAGCGGCCGTTATTGGCGTGTCGGACAGCTGGAGCGGATCACCCGGAAGCCAGGCAGTTGCTCACCGATGACGCATGTTCCGTGCCATACCGCCGTCGTGGCCTCGACCATGCGGCAGGGGGCTTCGCCATCAACCAATTATCCGCGACGCTCAGCCGGTACCTCATCGGAGAATCCTATGAGGTACCGGCTGGCTCTCGCAGGATAACCATTCCCAGCTGACTGCCACTGACGTGAGATCATCCCCGTGACTGCTCAATAGCTTCCGGAGAAGTCATGAAGTCCGGTTGAGCTCGGGTTTCCTGCCCCTCCCTCAGAAGAGAGTGAGCTGGCCTTCGGAGACACCCTTCCAATGTGCCGACCGGTCACGAGCCAGCCAAGCGCACTCGATCGAGCAGAACTTCCGGTTTTGCTTCCACTTCTGGTCCGGCAATGTATAGGTCTTCGCGCACAGCGAATTCTGATAGATCCTGTCGACCGTTCCACCTGCGCGGGCCGCTCGCGAACATTCACGCGAGCAGTGCTTGCGGTTCCTGGCGTCGCAGGCTCGGATCAGATCTGTCCACCGGTACTGGGGGCAGGTCCAATAGACGCGAGGCTGGCGCTCAGTAACTTCGTCACGGGCGCTGCCTTCACGGGGCGAAGGGTGTCGGAAGTTGGCAGAAATCGACTCAGGGGGCAACGGCCAAGCACCCCGTTTCGTCGTGTTACATCTCTTGCAAATGGGCCGGAGGTTGGACAGGCAATGGGACCCACCCTTCGAAATTGGCTTTACGTGGTCCTCTTCGGTCGCGTCAGCGATCCCGCACATCCAGCAGTGCGCGCCCCAAATCGCGAACCTCGCCTCTCTCTGGGTCGGCGTGAAGTCGACAATGATCCCGCCAGGCGCCGCCTGGTACTGGTAGCGGCGGCGCTGGTAGGCGCCCTTGTCTTCCTCGTAGTATCTCCGGCTGCATTTCCTTGCAGTCGTTGGAGAGTCCGTTGCGGTTCTTCCGTTCTCGCGTGAACTGCTCCTCCGGCAGGATGCGTCGGCACACTCCACATGACGCTAGCGACTCCCCCGTTTCCGCCTTCAGCTGCTCGAGCTGAAGGGTTAGAGTACACCGATCTGAGCAATTAGGGTCATCTGCTGCGCGACGCTCCTCAGGTCTGATTTTCGAACAGACAGCGCAGCCCCAGTCTGCGAACATGCAGACCCGGCTGCAGAAGTGCCGGCCTATAGCCAGATTGGCCTTAAGGTTGAAGGTGGTGCCGCAATGCTCGCAGACGACGTCACGGCGGCCGGCGGCACTACGGCAGGCGACGGAGCAGAACTGGGCAAGCTTTTGACGTGCCTTTCATGGTGAAGGATTCACCGGACTGCTCGCAGGGCTTATAGATACGCTGATGCGCCACATGGTCCCCCTCCGCTTGGTTGCCCTGAATGTATCAGGTGATGTCCCCTTTACGTCTAGACTCTCAGCGACTGGCGGACAAAGGTCTGACAGCCCAGTAGCATCAACGCATCAGAAGCGATCGCAGGGGGCACGGAACATGACCGATTTGGAACAGGGCGAAAGCTACCATTACGCAGACCTACCGTTAACACCGAAGGTCATTGCAAGACTCGCTCCAACGGTGATGCCCAAGCCCCTGTTTCGACGGTCTGAGTTGATCGCAGCGGTCCAGGAGTATCACCGAGGTAACGGTGGAGTTGATGGCAAGGCCGATCTCACTACAGCCACCAAAAGAGCTCTCTCCAATATGGCTCGGGACGGCGCTATTGAGTCCACAGGCGTCCCTGGGATCTGGCGCTGGCTCGTGGCTCCCGACCCCCTGGCCGAGGCTCCCACCGGACTGGACCCAGAGGACGACTCGGAGGAGCTGGACGTCGCAGAGGATGCCATCGAGGAGGGAGAAGGCAGTGGCAGCGTTTACGCCTACTATTTCCCGGGATATAAAAAGCTGGCGGACCTGAAAGGCGATGTGAGATGGCCGATCAAGATTGGGATGACATCACTCAGCCGAGCTTCAATCCGCATCACTGATCAGCAACGAACGGTCATGCCGGAGGAACCGGTGGTCGCGTACGTACGGAGAACAGACACTCCGCTCAAGCTGGAAAGACTTATGCAGGCGGTCCTCTTTTACCGGGGGCAGCAAATTGAGGACGCACCTGGCACGGAGTGGTTCAACTCCAATCCCAATGAAGTGAGAGAGATTGTGGGTTGGATCTTCCAGTCTTCGGGGGATAAGGCATGGGAGAGCTAACGCCCAGCACGTCGGTGGTGTCCGCTTCGATGAAGGTTAGGCTGGCGGGCCTTGAACCGCGCCTCGAGCTCGTGGATCGCGGCCTTGGCTTGGGCATCTGCCAAGACCTTCCGACCCATCACGCCAGTCGCACCCTAAAACCATGTGTTCATCCGATCAAGCGAATCGTCGGCAGCGGGAATGTCCGCGGCCGACCCGAAGAACGCCTCTGCCTCCAACCTGCAGGTCTTTTTCATGCCCTGTATGGGTTCATTCCGGTGAAGGACCCCTGGCATACGACAGCTACGCCCGGACAGCTACCAGATAGCGAAGATCACTCAGAAAGTGCAGAGCCCTTGGTAAGTACGGGCTGCCGTCCCGCCCGCAGCAGCGGCATCAGCCCTTCTTGGCCCAGGCAGGTGCCGACGTGGCGTGCTGGTGCAGGGCCCGCAACGTCTCGACGTTCTCGACGCCCGCGATCAAGAAGGCACCTAACATTGTCATCCGTGAGGTGAGGCGGAACATCTTGCCGTTTTCCACGTCGCCGGCAAACTTCCGCTCTAGGATGTGAGGAATCACCGCGCTGTTGGCGTGGGCCAGACCGCTGCAAGACTTCCACACCTGGAGCCCTGAAAAGCCGTCCCTCTTGGGTACTGCCTTGTCCGCATTCGATATGACGTCAGTTGTGGTGGCGCGCGCTGAGAGATCACGATTCCTGTAGGCAGGGATGGCTTGTTGAAGCTCCCGGAGTCGTTTGCGGACGGCGTCCCCGGATTCGTGCTCCGGTGCAAACACTTTGCCCAGGTTGGCGAGATCCTCATTGTTCTCGTAGGAGATCCGCAGGGACAGGAAGGCTTGTTTATCGACTTTCCCCGCTAGCAGCAGCCAGAGGCCATAAGAGGTTGCTTCTACTGCTGATCGAATCATCGAGTACAGCGCGGTCATTGGCACATCGTTGGCCTTCTCGATGTACTTCACCGATGCGCGCAGGTTGTCGACTGCAACCATGTCAAAGATGGACAGTTGGTTAGACATGGGCTGGTAAGGCGTCAGTTTATCCACTGCAGCCATCCGGCTGCCCTGTTCCGGGTCCCTCAGGCCAGGTTCCTCCAGCAGCGCTTCGATGCGCTCACCGGCCTTCCGCATCAGCCACAATCCAGCCTGTACTTCCTCTTCGGATTCGGTTGTATCCAGCGCATAGACCATGGCAATAACGCTACAACCCGGTATAGGCGAATCGGCACAGATCACGCTGCCTTGACGATCAGCAGCTCATTCCACTCCGTGGTGTAGCGCGGCGACAACGCCTTCATACCCAGTCCGGCGGTTCGACGATCCCCGCGCGCCCGAGACCTCGGAGTGGAGTGGGTGCTGATGTACCAAAGCGGCATGCCTGCCAGGCGAATCGCGGTGGCCACCAGGCCGGCCCGAAGAAGGTCAGTGCGGCGCCGATGGATGCGCTGGAGATGAGGCCGTCACCGTTGTCGAAGAATCCCAGCAGGGCGCCCAGGAGGACGGAGACAACCAGGACCGCAACACCGCCGGCGCCCACCGCGAACAGTGCTGTCATTGCGTACTTTCGGACGGTTGGAGTGTTCCGGCCCCATGTGTACGGAATGTCCACTGCCGCTCTTCACGCGTAGCCGGACCGCCGAAGGCTAGGGTTTTCAGCATCAACAACCGGAAGGAAACCCATGCCTGCACCGTCAGCCGAGCTCGCACCGATTCTGCGTGAGATGTCCGATGAAATCCTCAAGGTGGAACCGAAGGCATCCTTCTTCACCTGGCACATCCTGGAGGAGTGGATTACCACCAAATTCGAGTTCCCGCGGGTCTACATCACGGCCCTCTATGACGACGCCGGCCAATGGATCGGCGGCGAATCGTTCGACGAACCTGCGAACAAGGTGGTGGCCAAGTACCAGGAGCGGCTCGGATGGCAATCGCGGGAGGAGGGCATCGGCTTCGCGTACTCCGTCCAGGAAGCCAAGGAGATCACAGACCTGAAGGGTACAGGAACCCTAGATCCGGAATTCGAAGGCCGGCCAGGGCTGGAGATGTTCAGCTACTGACCAGCATCCCTAGCGGACAGCAAAGCGCCTCGGCAGCTTTTCGGTTGCCGGGGCGCTTGCTCATGCACGCCTACTGCATCACAAGGTGCAGGAGACGCAGCTGTCGACCTGCCGTTCCTTCCAGTGCAAGCTGGCGGAGGCGGATGTAGTAGATCGTCTTGATGCCCTTCTTCCAGGCGTAGACCGGGCCTTGTTGATGTCGCGGGTGGGTGGCTGTGTCCTTGGAGAACAGCATCAGTGAGAGGCCCTAGTCCAGGTGCCCGGTCGCGGCGGCGTACGTGTCAATGATCTTCTCGTAGCCGATCTCGTAGGTGTCGGCGTAGTACTCCTCGCTGTCGTCCGTCAGGTACGGCGCCGGGCAGTATACGCGGCCGAGCTTGCCTTCCTTGCGGACTTCGATCTTGGAAGCGATCGGGTAACCTGCAGACCGTCGCCGACTGGGAGCAGCCGAAAGCCTCCGTCCTGGAGTACGGCATCTAGAACCAGAACCTGCAGGCTGTGCCTCCGACCGGCTCAATCTCCTACATCAACAACTCCACGTCTGAGACAAACGGCTACATCGAGCACCTACACGCAAACGTCCTGCAGCCGGAACGCACTGCTGCGCCGGCGCCGGTGCGCACGATGAATTCCACAGCCAGCCTGGATGGCGGCCCCCACGGCCGCACCGGGATCAACGACCGTGGTTGAAGGTGAAGCGCGGGGATGTCAAGGAGGTGCTGTGTGGTGCAGTCATCGGCCCCATCAACCAACCCGAGTACGTAGTGGTGGGCCTGCCGGTGGACGGCAGTCTCCAGATCGTTGGCAGGTCCGCCGTGCAGTACAAAGCCCACACCAGCGGCTCAAGCCCCTGATGAAGCGGCACAGCGCGTCTGCTCATCCGCAGGCCCCACGCGTGCACCAGTCCGACCGCTACGAAGCCGGCGATCGTGATCGTTCCTCCCATCCATAAGCTCGAAGTGGCTGAGGTAGCAAGGCCCGTGAGTGCCACGGCGAACACGCCGGCCTTTGACCAGGCTGCCAGCGATCGCAAGATGCATCGTCGCGCTTCTACTCGGTATGCACTTTCCCTAATGGAAGCAGGAGTGGTGCCCTCGATATCAAGGCCGCTCACGTTCGAACGCACCCACGGCTTATCAGGCATCTTCATACCTGCATATGGACTCGAGGATTCGAGGTCCCTGAACGCCTGCAGGAACGCTCGTCCTCGCCTCAACCACTCAGCCTGCAGACCGTCGTCGACCACAGGTCTACCGGCCAGCAGTCGGACCACGTCCCCAGGTCAGGGTTGCATGATGAGCCTGAACATCCCACCCCTCATTTCACGCCGGCGCCCCTGCTTGTTCCGATGATGACCCGCTGAGCAGCCATTGGGAAGAGGGACGGGCCAGCCATTGATGAAACCCATGCTCTCCTCCGGCCCGCTGATAGGCTTCGAGAAAATCGCGAGGGGTCGGTATGGCTGAGCGCAACGCATCGGAGTGGAACGAACTGGCGGCAGAGGGCCGGCGCATCCCGTGGGGTGTCGCCCGTAACGGCGACCTGATTGAGTACGGCAAGGTCAACGCTGACCTTTCCGAGGCCACCGGCCTGCCGGCCTTTGACCTGTCCACGGACCGCGGTCGTGCGGACATCAGCCGCCTGCTGGTGATGATCCACGACCTGGACTGGGAGGAGGGGAACAAGCATATGCTGACGTCCTCAGTGAAGCTGAAAAGCGACAACAACCCCGGAAAGGGTTCCTTCACACTTGCCCGGGAAAGGGGCCTCTACGACCCGGCAATGCCGGAGCTGGCCTTCTGGTCCCGGCAGGTCGAGCTTGCTCACCAGGCACACAAAAGGGTCCGGCCAGCACCGCGCTGACCGGACCCCGCTGCCGCATCCTAGAAGGCGAGCCCGCTGGCGTAGGTCTCCTCGGTGAAGGCCCACAGCTTGGCCCTGAGTCCAGCCGGCCTTTCCATTTGGCGGCCACGTCGGCGTTGTGCGCGTCGCGGTATAGCTGGCCGTCAGCCCACAGGTCGAGGGAGGGCATCAGAAGTACCTGGCCGGATCGGGCTAGGTCGTCCACCGCACACGCTCCTCGGTCAGCTCCTGGTCCGGGTCCGGCTTCTGCAGCAGCACCGCGCCTGTCGATTGGTGTAGGTCCACTCCCTGGCGTCGGGCCCGAGGACGTCATCGATCCAAGCGACCCCGTCCCAGTCCACCTCGCCGGCGGCGTCCATTCGCGCCAGCCACCGGCTCACGGAGCGGAGCTTAGGTGTCGGTTCATCACACATCGTTGGCCGCCAATATCTGTAGTGGCAGCCCCCGGTCGGTCGGGAGCCGACGAAACAGGCTGGCTAGAGATGGACGTACGTCCTCTATTTACAGCCCTCGAGGATGCCGGCAATCGAATCATGCTCCGCCTGGGTGACCCAAAGACTGTACTTGGCCTTGACGGAAGTTTGGCGGGCGACATACTCGCACCTGAAAGCTTTGTTCGGCGGCAGCCACGTCGCTGCGTCACTGTCGCCCTTGGCCGCATTGGTCGGTCCATCCGCAGCCATGAGGTTCAGCGGGTCGTTGGCGAGCTCCTCACGGCGCTCGCCGCTGAGCTGCTGCGCACCCTTCTGCCACGCATCACTCAGCGGTACGACATGGTCAATCTGGACCTTCGAGCTCGTGTCCTGGCCGCGGACGAAGGTGATCGTTGTGCAGGTGTATTCGTCGGCTAGGGTGCCGCTGGCAACTACACAGTTGTTGGTGCCAGCTTTGAAGGTTTTGTCGATGAGGTCCCGGGCAAGAATGTCATTGCGGGTATCGCAACCGTTGTGGTCAACGTCCGCCCAGGCAGGCCCGAACTCATCGCGGGTATAGCCTGTCTTTGGAGCCCGGCCTTTCACCGGGATGGTCTCCAGTTGGACGAGCGCACTGGCCGCGTCCCCGGTAGCTTCCGGATCTGCCGTCGGTCGACCGGGGATGCATGGAGCAGAACCGACCGCTTCGAAGGCGTGGGCTGTGGCGTCACAACCTACTAATGACGCAGCCAGCATCAAGGCGGTGGCGGCGGTCAGAACTTTGGCCGGCGGGCAGGTGGTCTTCATAGTCATCTGGGTCGTTCCACGCTAACTTCGACCTACGCCTGCCACGGGTAACCATCACCGTGGCGCCTGCCACACACCCTGCGCCCATTACCATCCTGGAGCATCCGCTCTGGAGCGCTGCGTACATCCTGGGCAGGAAACAATCACGCATATTCAGTTGGCCGTAGCCAGCCTGACTTTAGAGCGGGTACCGATCAACCGTTCCTTTGACACGGGCAGACTGGCAGAAAGCGAACCAGTGCTGCCGGGAAGTATCTCACTGAGTTTCGCAATTTCGAGGATGTGCTCGGAGGTGAAGATGATCTTTCCTTTGCCCCAGCACGCGTGGGGGAAGCGTCCGCTGGTTGCGCCGTCCCGAAGCCATGACTCGGTGCAGCGCATGAGAGCAGCAGCTTCGGCCGGTTCAAAAAACTCGATATCCACGGAAACCTCCGACAGAATGGGACCTGTTTCCATGTTCATGCCAGCAGGAAGACCCTCCGACATGACCTTAGGCCGCCCGGTCACCTCTGGAAGGCCGTAATCGAGCGCTCAGTAGCGTCAGCACCGGCCTGGAGTGCCTCCGGCATCAAGTGCCCATATACCTGTTCAGTAGTCCTTGTAGACGCGTGCCCGAGCCGGCGCGAGATGGTGAACAAGGGCACGCCGTCCTGGATCAGCCAGGACGCGTGCGTGTGGCGTAGGTCGTGGATCCGTGGGCTTTTGGTCAGGCCATTTGCCTGTGCCGTGCGAACGGCAGGCACCCAGTAGTCCGCCCAGTAGAGCTTATGAACGATCCGGCCGCCCGTAGGTGTCGTGAACACCAGATCTTTTCCTGGCCTGCTTGCCACGAGCGGGATCAACAGCTCCACCAGCGCAGGGTTCAACCCGATAGTCCTCTTGCCAGCTCCGGTCTTGGTCGCGCCAACGTAGAACTGGTTCTGCCCATCCCGCTTCCATGCCTTGTTGATACGCGCAGTCGGCGGTTTGGACAGCAGGTCCACGTCCGCCACCGTCAATGCGGTCGCTTCACCAAAGCGGGTGCCGGTCATGACCAGGAAGTCCGTGAAGGCCTTGTACCGCTCCCCCATCCCCTCCATGATGAGCCTGTATTCGGCATGGGTCAGGAACATGGCCTCATCTTCAGCCTTTTCAATGTTCGGCAGCTGCACGCCCCGGCAGGGATTGCGGCTGATGTAGCCGAGCATCTCGGCCGTGTTCATCGAAGCCGAGATCAGACCATGGATGTTGTGGATCGTCTTGGGTGCCTTGCCCTTGGCCATCATCGACTTCACCCAGTGCGCGATGACGCGGTAGTCGAGTTTGTCCACGGGAACGTGACCGATGACTGGCCGGATATGGAGGTCCAGCATGGTCTGGTATGTCTTGACCGTTCCGCTCGATGGGCGGACCAGCAGATCGATGTGTTCCTGGATGACGTCCGCCACAGTGGGCGGACGTTTCTCATTGCTCAGGATGGCGTGCTGAGCAATCTCAAATGACTGTCCGTTGGCGTCCAACAGCCGCTTAAGGGTTTCCGCCTCGGTAAGACTGGCTACTGTAAGGCCCTGGGCGGTCTTGGTCTTCTTGTCCCGCCAGCGAACCATGTAGGACTTCGAACCGTCCTTTTTGGTGCGAGTACTGATGCTGGCCACAAACAAAACGGTACGCTCGTGTACACACTTTGGCGGATTTTGTACACGCACATTTCTTCAACAGGCCCTTGACCTGCGGAAACACTGTGCCCGAGGTGGGACTCGAACCCACACACCTTTCGATACCGCATTTTGAGTGCGGCGCGTCTGCCAATTCCGCCACTCGGGCGCGGATTACGTGGAGCCGGAGTACGCCCACAGCTGACTGTGAGCAACGCGATCGCTTCACGTACGCGGAATTACTCTACATGCAGATAGGCTGAATTCCAGAATCGCGCCGCCGTCGCCGCAAACGAACCCCTGCAAGCCAAGTACAGCCGCGGTGGCACCTAAGATAGTGATGTCCCGCCGTACCTTTTCAAGGAGATCCCGTGACTGAACAGACGGAGTCCAAGCCCACGTCCCAGCCGGCGCGCCGCGTCATTGTGGCAGAGGATGAAACCCTCATCCGCCTCGACATTATCGAGATCCTGCGCGGTGAAGGCTACGACGTTGTGGGTGAGGCGGACAACGGCGAGAAGGCCGTCCAGCTCGCCGAGGAACTGAAGCCGGACCTGGTCCTGATGGACGTGAAGATGCCCGTCATGGACGGCATTTCCGCGGCCGAGAAGATCGTCAAGGCCCGCATCGCCCCTGTGGTGCTGCTGACCGCCTTCAGCCAGAAGGAACTGGTGGAGCGTGCCCGCGACGCCGGCGCCATGGCCTATGTGGTCAAGCCGTTCACGCCTGCTGACCTCATCCCGGCCCTGGAGATCGCACTCTCCCGCCACGAGGAGATCAAGGCCCTCGAAAGTGAAGTGTCGGACCTCCAGGAGCAGTTCGCCACCCGCAAGCTCGTCGAGCGCGCCAAGAGCCTGCTGACCACCAAGATGGGCCTGACGGAACCGGAAGCCTTCCGCTGGATCCAGAAGACCTCCATGGACCGCCGCCTCAGCATGCGTGAGGTCGCCGAAACGATCATCAACCAGGTCAACTAGCGCTTCGGCTGGCCCGCGGAAACGCACGACGGCGGGCCAGCCTCGCACAGGCAGGTCACCGAACCAGCCAACCACCACAACGAAAAAGGACCCCTGCCAACCGGCAAGGGTCCTTTTCGGTGAAGCCTAGGCCTGGGCGGCCTGGTTCTTCTTCTTCTTTTCCGGCCAGGGGCCGAGCTTCTCACGGTTGCTGCCGGGCTCGCCGCCCTGGCTGCCGGCATCGGCGAGGTCGCCCACCTTGTGAACCTTCAGCATGTTCGTGGAGCCGGCTTTTCCGGGAGGGGAACCGGCGGCAATGACCACCAGGTCGCCGTCGTCCACCAGGTCCATTTCCAGCAGGCTGCGGTCAACCTGGGACGTCATCTCATCGGTGTGGCCCACCATGGGGACCAGCACCGGCTGGATGCCCCAGGTCAGTGCGAGCTGGTTCCACACGTGCTCCACCGGGGTGAAGGCAAACACGGCCTTGATGGGCCGCAGGCGGGAGAGGCGCCGGGCGGAGTCGCCGGACTGGGTGAAGGTACAGATGTACTTCGCGTCCAGCTGGTCGGCGATTTCGACGGCGGCACGGGTGATGGCGCCGCCACGGGTCTTGGGCTTGGTCCCCAGCGGGGGGACGCGCTCCAGGCCATGAACTTCGGTGGACTCGATGATCCGGGCCATGGTCTTGACCGTCTCGATCGGGTACTTGCCCACGCTGGTCTCACCGGACAGCATGACCGCGTCAGCACCGTCCAGCACGGCGTTGGCGCAGTCGGACGCCTCTGCACGGGTGGGTCGGGGGTTGTCGATCATGGACTCCAGGACCTGGGTGGCCACGATGACCGGCTTGGCCCAGCGGCGTGCCAGTTCCACGGCGCGCTTCTGGACGATCGGCACTTCCTCCAGCGGCAGTTCCACGCCGAGGTCGCCACGGGCCACCATGATGGCGTCGAACGCGTCGATGATCTCGGGCAGCTGCTCCACGGCCTGCGGCTTTTCGATCTTGGCGATGACCGGCACGCGGCGGCCTTCCTCGTCCATGATCTCGTGCACGCGGGTGATGTCCGAGGCATCCCGGACGAACGAGAGCGCCACCAGGTCAACCCCGCGGCGGATGGCCCAGCGGAGGTCATCCTCGTCTTTTTCGCTCAGCGCGGGGACGTTCACTGCCACGCCGGGGAGGTTGATGCCCTTGTTGTTGGACACCATGCCGCCGACGGTTACCTCGGCGACCACCTTGACGTCGTCGACCTCGATGGCGCGCAGCGCCACCTTGCCGTCGTCGATCAGCAGGGCGTCGCCCACGTTGACGTCCTCGGTGAGGCTCTTCAGCGTTGTGGAGCAAATGTCCTTGGTGCCGGGAACATCCTCGGTGGTGATGGTGAAGATGTCGCCAACAGCGAGGGCATGCGGGCCGTCAACGAAGCGGCCCAGGCGGATCTTGGGACCCTGCAGGTCGGCCATGATGGCCACTGCCTTGCTCAGGTCGGACGCGGCCTTGCGGACGTTCTCGTAGGTGTTGTCATGCACGGTGTAGTCACCGTGGCTCATGTTCATGCGGGCGACGTCAACGCCGGCCTCCAGCACCGCGAGGGTGTTTTCGTAGCTGGCGATTGCCGGGCCGAACGTAGCCACAATTTTTGCGCGTCTCATATACCTACCCTATTGGTCTCTTGCATTGGTTAAGTTGTCTGCGAGGTGAACCCTCGATGCATCCCCCGGGACAGCGGTCAGAGGACAGCGATGGCGCGGTCCGTTGGCGCGACGGGTGCAGGAAGGATGGTGCTTCCCATCAGGTACTTGTCCACCGCGGCGGCGGCGGCGCGGCCCTCGGCGATGGCCCACACAATCAGGGACTGCCCGCGGCCGGCGTCACCGGCAACGAAGACACCCTCGGTGTTGGTCATGTAGTAGCCGTCGCGTGCCACGTTGCCGCGGCCGTCGAATTCGGCGTGCACCTGTTCGGTGATGCCGGCAGGTTCGGCGCCGGTGAAGCCCAGGGACAGGAACACCAGGTCGGCGGGGATGATCCGCTCGGTGCCGGCCTTGGGGAGCCGCTTGCCGTCCACGAACTCGGTCTCGGCCACCTTCACGCCGGTGAGCTTGCCGTTTTCGCCCACGAACTCGACGGTGGAGGCGAGGTAGGTGCGTTCGCCGCCTTCCTCGTGTGCGCTGGCCACCTCAAAGAGGGTGGGGAACGTCGGCCACGGCTGGTGGCTGGCACGCTCCGCCGGCGGCTGCTTGCCGATGGCCAGGGTGGTGACGGAGGCGGCACCGTGCCGGTGGGCAGTGCCCAGGCAGTCGGCACCGGTATCGCCGCCGCCCAGGATCACCACGTGCTTGCCGTGAGCGTTGATCTGATTCTCGATGGTTTCCCCGGCCACCGCGCGGTTGGCGGGCACCAGGTAGTCCATGGCGAAGTGGACGCCGTCCAGGTCGCGGCCCGGGATGGGCAGGTCACGCGGAACGGTGGCACCCGTGCACACCACGACGGCGTCGTAGCGCCTGCGCAGCTGCTCCCAGGTGACGTCGGTGCCCACGGACACGCCGGTCCGGAACCGGGTGCCTTCCGCCTTCATCTGCTCGACGCGGCGGTCCACCTGCTCTTTTTCCATCTTGAAGTCGGGGATGCCGTACCGCAGGAGGCCGCCGATCTTGTCGTCCCGCTCGTAGACGGCAACGGTGTGGCCCACCCGGGTGAGCTGCTGGGCGACGGCCAGGCCGGCGGGGCCGGAGCCGACCACCGCAACAGTCTTGCCGGTGAGGCGGGCCGGCGGCAGCGGGTTGACCCACCCGTTGTCCCAGGCCTCGTCGATGATCGACACTTCCACCTGCTTGATGGTCACGGCGGGCTGGTTGATCCCCAGCACGCAGGACGCCTCGCAGGGCGCCGGGCAGAGCCGGCCGGTGAACTCGGGGAAGTTGTTCGTGGCGTGCAGGCGCTCGATTGCCTCATCGCCCTTGTCCCGCCACATGAGGTCGTTCCACTCGGGGATGAGGTTGCCCAGCGGGCAGCCCTGGTGGCAGAAGGGAACACCACAGTCCATGCAGCGTCCGGCCTGGGCTTTCAGCGTGCCCTTTTCCTGCGCCTCGTAGACCTCTTTCCAGTCCATGATGCGGACAGGAACGGGGCGGCGTGGCTGGGTTTCACGCTGGCGTACTTTCAGAAATCCGCGTGGATCAGCCACCGGTAACCTCCAGGATTCGAGACCATACTTCTTCGCCGTCGGGGTCAAGGCCCTCTTCGATGGCGTCGAGACGGGTTTGCAGCACGGCCGCGTAGTCGCGCGGCAGCACCTTGGTGATGCGGGCGGCGGTGTCATCGAAGTTCTCGAGGAGGCGTGCCGCCAGCTGGGAGTCAGTTTCTTCCACGTGCTTGACCAGCAGGCCGTGGACGATGTCGCGGTCCTCGGAGTCCAGCTCGCGCAGCTGCAGTTCGCCGGACTCCAGCGCCTGCTTGTTGACGCGGGTGGTCCGCAGGTCCAGGACGTAGGCGGTACCGCCGGACATGCCCGCGCCGAAGTTGCGGCCGGTGCGCCCGATGATCAGCGTCTGGCCGCCGGTCATGTACTCGCAGCCATGGTCGCCAATGCCTTCGACGACGGCGGTGGCACCGGAGTTGCGCACCAGGAAGCGTTCGCCCACCTGGCCGCGCAGGAACATCTCACCGCTGGTGGCGCCGTAGCCGATCACGTTGCCGGCAATGACGTTGGTCTCCGCCTTGAACACGTTGGTACGGTCCGGACGGACGATGATCCGGCCGCCGGACAGGCCCTTGCCCACGTAGTCGTTCGAGTCGCCGTACAGCCGCAGCGTGATGCCCGCGGGCAGGAAGGCGCCCAGGGACTGGCCCGCGGTGCCGTTCAGCGTGACGTCGATGGTGTCCGTGGCCAGGACATCGGTACCGAAGGTCTTGGTGACGACGTGGCCCAGCATGGTGCCCACCGAACGGTCGGTGTTGATGACGTCCACGGTGATCTTCACCGGGCTGCGGTCGGTCAGGGCCTCGGTGGCCATGGTGATCAGGCGCTGGTCGAAGTGCTTGTCCAGCTCGTGGTTCTGGCCGGTCATGTTCCGCAGCGGCGCGTCGTCGTCGAACTCCAGGCCGTGCAGGATCGGGTCCAGGTCCAGGCCGTCGGCCTTCCAGTGGTCCACCGCGTCGCGGGTGTCCAGGACCTCGGCGTGGCCGATGGCCTCCTCGAGGCTCCGGAATCCAAGCTCGGCGAGGATTTCGCGGACTTCCTCGGCGAGGAACTCGAAGAAGTTGACCACGAATTCCGGCTTGCCGCTGAAGCGGGCCCGCAGCTCGGGGTTCTGCGTGGCGACGCCCACGGGGCAGGTGTCCAGGTGGCAGACGCGCATCATGATGCATCCTTCCACCACGAGCGGGGCGGTGGCGAAACCGAACTCCTCGCCGCCCAGCAGGGCAGCGATGACAACGTCGCGGCCGGTCTTGAGCTGGCCGTCCACCTGCACCACCACGCGGTCGCGCAGGCCGTTGAGCATGAGCGTCTGCTGGGTCTCGGCCAGGCCAAGTTCCCAGGGAACACCGGCGTGCTTGAGCGAGTTCAGCGGCGAGGCGCCGGTGCCGCCGTCATGTCCGGAGACAAGGACGACGTCGGCCTTCGCCTTGGTCACGCCGGACGCCACGGTGCCGATCCCCACTTCGGAGACGAGCTTTACGTGGACACGGGCCGAGGGGTTGGCACGCTTGGCATCGTAGATGAGCTGCGCCAGGTCCTCGATCGAGTAGATGTCGTGGTGCGGGGGCGGGGAGATCAGCCCGACGCCGGGGGTTGAGTGCCGCGTGCGGGCAACCCACGGGTAGACCTTCTGCGCCATCAGCTGGCCGCCTTCGCCGGGCTTGGCACCCTGCGCCATCTTGATCTGGATGTCGTCGGCGTTGGTCAGGTAGAGGCTGGTCACGCCGAAACGGCCGGACGCGATCTGCTTGACGGCAGAGCGCCGCTTCGGGTCGAGCAGGCGGTCCACGTCCTCGCCGCCCTCACCGGTGTTGGACTTGCCGCCCAGCTGGTTCATGGCGATGGCCAGCGTCTCGTGGGCCTCCTGGGAGATGGAGCCGTAGCTCATCGCACCGGTGGAGAACCGCTTGACGATGCTGGAGACGGGCTCCACTTCCTCAAGGGGAACGGACGGGCGCTCATACTTGAACTTGAGCAGGCCTCGGAGGGTCATGAGGTTGGTGGACTGGTCGTCCACTCCCCTGGTGTACGCCTTGAAGATGTCGTAGCGGCGCTCACGCGTGGCGTGCTGCAACCGGAAGACGGTCTCCGGGTTGAACAGGTGCGGCTCGCCGTCGCGGCGCCACTGGTACTCGCCGCCGCCCAGGAGCGGACGGTGCGGCTGTTCGATGCCGCCCTCCGGGTAGGCCATCTGGTGGCGGGCTGAGACCTCGGCAGCGATGACGTCCAGGCCCACGCCGCCCAGCTGGGAGTGCGTGCCGGCGAAGAATTCGTCCACCAGTTCCTGGCCCAGGCCCAGGGCCTCGAAGGTCTGGGCGCCGGTGTAGGAGGCCACCGTGGAGATGCCCATCTTGGACATGATCTTCAGGACGCCTTTGCCCAGGCCCTTGATGAGGTTGTAGACGCCGTCCTGCGGGGTCACCCCGGTGACGTCGCCGGCCGCGATGAGCTGCTCCACGGATTCCATGGCCAGGTACGGGTTGACGGCGGAGGCGCCGTAGCCGATCAGGACGGCCACGTGGTGCGTCTCGCGGACGTCGCCGGCCTCGACCACCAGGGCGGTCTTGGTGCGGTTGGCGCTGCGCAGCAGGTGGTGGTGCACGGCGCTGACCAGCAGCAGCGACGGGATGGGCGCCCACTGGGCGTTGGAGTCACGGTCGGACAGCACGATGTACTGGACACCGCGGTTGATCGCACCGGAGACCTGCTCGCAGATTTCGGTGAGCCGGGCGCGGAGCGCATTCTCGCCGCCTTCGGGGCGGTACAGGCCGCGGACCTTCATGGCCACGCGGTTGCCGTCGGCGTCCTCGATGTTGGCGATCTTGGCGAGCTGGTCGTTGTTGATCACCGGGAAGGGCAGCTGGACCTGCGGCTGGCGGACCTGCTTGGTGTCCAGGAGGTTGCCGTTGGGTCCGATGGCGCAGGTCAGCGACGTGACCAGTTCTTCACGGATGGCATCCAGCGGCGGGTTGGTGACCTGCGCGAAGGACTGCACGAAGTAGTCGAAGAGCAGGCGGGGGCGCTTGGACAGCACGGCCACCGGGGTATCGGAACCCATGGCGCCCAGGGGCTCGGCGCCGGTGCGGGCCATGGGGCCCAGCAGGATCTTCAGTTCCTCGGTGGTGTAGCCGAAGGTGCGCTGGCGGATGTTGACGGAAGCGGCGGTGTGCACCACGTGTTCGCGCTCGGGCAGGTCGTTGAGGTCGATCAGGTTGTCTTTGACCCACTCGGCCCACGGGTTGGCCGCGGCCACTTCGGCCTTGACTTCTTCGTCGTCGATGATGCGGCCGGCCTCGGTGTCCACCAGGAACATCTTGCCCGGGGACACACGGCCCTTCTTGACCACCTTGGAGGGTTCGACGTCGATCACGCCCACCTCGGAGGCGAAGACGATCAGACCGTCCTCAGTGATCCAGAAGCGGCCGGGACGCAGTCCGTTGCGGTCCAGGGTGGCGCCCACCAGGTTGCCGTCGGTGAAGGAAACAGCGGCGGGGCCGTCCCAGGGTTCCATCAGCAGCGAGTGGTACTCGTAGAAGGCGCGGCGGGCCGGATCCATGGTGGCGTGGTTTTCCCAGGCCTCAGGGATCATCATCATGATCGAGTGCGTGATGGGGCGGCCGGACAGCCACAGCAGTTCCGCTACCTCGTCAAAGGAGGCGGAGTCGGAGGCGCCGGGGGTGCAGATGGGGTACAGCTCTTCCGGCGAGTCACCCAGCAGCGGGTTGGCAAGCTGGGACTGCCGGGCGCGCATCCAGTTCCGGTTGCCCTTGACGGTGTTGATTTCACCGTTGTGGGCGATGGTCCGGAACGGCTGCGCGAGCGGCCAGGACGGGAAGGTGTTGGTGGAGAAGCGTGAGTGGACGATCGCGAGCTTGGTCTTGAAGCGCTTGTCCGACAGGTCCGGGTAGAACGGCTCCAGCTGGGCGGTGGTGAGCATGCCCTTGTAGACGATGGTGCGCGAGGACAGCGACGGGAAGTACACGCCGAACTTGTTCTGGGCGCGCTTGCGGATGCGCCAGGCGCGGGAGTCCAGTTCGTTGCGGTCCAGTTCCTCACCGGTGGCGGATGCCAGGAACGGCTGGGAGAAGTAAGGCATGCAGGCACGGGCCATGGCGCCCACGAGGTCGGCGACTACCGGCACTTCGCGCCAGCCGAGGACCTTCAGGCCCTCATCGGCGGCCAGTCCCTCGATGCCTGCCTTGGCGGCGTCGGCCTCCCGCTGCTCGGCAGGAAGGAACGCGGTGCCGGCAACGTACTGGCCTGGGGCCGGCAGCTCGAATTCGGTGACGGCCCGGAAGAACTCGTCGGGGATCTGCATGAGCAGGCCCGCGCCGTCGCCGGTTCCCTCGTCGGCGCCCACGGCACCGCGGTGCTCAAGGTTGCGCAGCGCGGTGAGGGCGGCATCGACGATGTCGTACCCGGGTTCGCCGCGGAGGGTGGCGATGATGGCGAGGCCACACGCGTCCTTTTCCTGTTCCGGGTTGTACAGCCCGGCGGCCTCCGGCATGGCGGCGAAGCGCTTGAACGGCGACAGTGCAGCCCCGGGCTGATCCGGTTCGGACCAGCTGGGAGTGTTAAGAGTTTGGGTCATGGGAGACGTCCTTCCTCCTGATCGTGCGTATGGAAGGGACACCGTTGGCCCCACTCGTCGGCGCCATTGCAAGGGCACAACAAAGTGTTGATTACTGGAAATTGTAGGTCAGCGCAGCCTGCTGAACTAACGGTTACGCAGGCCCCTGCCCGGGGCAACACCGGACAGCAGCTTCACGCTGTACGGACGGTGCCCCATGCCACGACGTTGTGGTTTCGGGCTCTTCGAGCGGTGGCTCTACTGCCCTGCCTGGCCGGCGCCCTACTTGCCGGTGCCGGCCTCCGGTGCGGGTTCCGTGGCTGTGCTGCCGGAGTGTCCGGCAGCCGTCGCATCCGCTCCGGGCTTTCGGCCGGCCGGTGCCGCCTCGGCTTCTTCCGTGGGGTCGGAAGCATGCCTGGAACCGCTGTGGTTATCAGGGAGATTACCACGCGAATCACTATCTGAGACAACATTGTCCGGATCACGGACCTCTGTGACTGTCCCGGCATGTGGTCCCGTTGCCACGGCCTTGTCCGGTTCACGGCCGGCGAGGTACACGGTGTCCGGATCCGGCCGGCCCTTGAGGCCCAGCAGAATGAAGGCGGTTAGGGCTGCGAGGAACACAAAGATGCTGGTCCAGACGTTGAGCCTGGTGGTGATGCCAAGGATGCTGATCTGCTCGGCATCGTCGATGCGCATCGCTTCTATCCAGACGCGGCCCAGCGTGTAGTACATGGCGTACAGCCAGAAGAGCCTGCTCCGGCGGAAGGTGAAGCGCCGGTCCAGGGCCAGCAGGATCAGGACGCCGGCCAGGTTCCACAGCGACTCGTAAAGGAACGTGGGGTGGAAGAGGGTGTCGGCTGGCATGCCGGCCGGAAAGTTGGGGTTGTTCGCGTCAATCTGCAGGCCCCACGGCAGGGTGGTGGGGCCGCCGAAGAGTTCCTGGTTGAAGTAGTTGCCCCACCGGCCTATGGCCTGCGCCAGGAGCAGTCCCGGCGCAGCGGCATCGACGAATGCACTCAGCTTGACGCCGCTGCGGCGGCACCCGATCCAGGCACCCACCGCACCGAGCACGACGGCGCCCCAGATTCCCAGGCCACCGCGCTGGATCTGCGGGATCAGGGAAAGGTCTCCGGTGCCGTCGAAGCCGGGGCCGAAGTAGGCGTCCGGGGATGAGACCACGTGGTACAGCCGGCCGCCGATGATGCCAAAGGGGATGGCCCAGATGACGATGTCCCAGACGCTGCCTTCAGGGGCACCACGCTTGGCCCAGCGGACGGACGTCAGCCACAGGCCTACGACGATGCCGGCCAGGATGCACAGCGCGTAGGCGTGGATCCGCAGACTGCCCCACGGGAGGGGGATGTCGAAGCCGGACCAGTCCGGGCTGGGGATGCTGGCGGACACCAACGTGGGTGCCAGGGCGGTTGCCTGAAGGAGCGGCTGCATGGCTACGCCCCGGTTTCCTGCGTGAGGCCGGATTCCCGGGTCAGCCCGGTGGCGAGGTCCTTGGTGAGGGCGCCGACGGCGTCCACTCCCCCGTCGCGGAGGGCGGCCACCAGGGCGGTGCCCACGATGACGCCTTCGGCGTAGGCTGCGATTTCACGGACCTGGTCCGCGGTGGAGACGCCAAGCCCCACGCAGACGCGTTCGGCGCCTGCACCGTGCGCTGCCGCCACAACATCCTTGGCGGCCGTGCTGACGGATGTCCGTGCGCCCGTCACGCCCATGATGGATACGGCGTAGACGAACCCGCGGCTTGCATCCACGGTGCGCTGCATCCGCTCCGGCGTGGAGGACGGTGCCACCAGGAACACCCGGTCCAGGCCGTACTTGTCAGAGGCCGCCATCCACTCGGCGGCTTCGTCCGGAATCAGGTCCGGGGTGATGAGCCCTGCGCCACCGGCTTCGGCGAGCCGGCGCGAGAACTCATCCACACCCATGCGGACCACGGGGTTCCAGTAGGTCATGACCAGGACGGCAGCATCGGTCCTGCTGGTGATGCCGGCGACGACGTCGAACACCTGGCTGACGTGGAAGCCCTTGGCCAGGGCCTCGGTGGTGGCGGCCTGGATGACCTGCCCGTCCATGACCGGATCCGAGTAGGGGATGCCGATTTCGATCAGGTCGGCTCCGTTCTCCGCCAGGGCGATGCCTGCGGCGATGGTTTCCTCCACGCTGGGGTAGCCGGCGGGAAGGTAGCCGATAAGCGCCGAGCGCCCCTGGGAACGAGCCCTGTCGATCGCTGCTGCCGACTTGCTGGCCGTCTCAGCCTGGTTGGCGATGTCTGCGCTGTTCACAGCTGCTCCCCCTCTTTGCCGATTTCCGATTCGGCGGAATTTTTGTCCAACAGGTCAAACCATTCGGCGGCGGTGGCCACGTCCTTGTCACCGCGTCCGGACAGGTTGACGATGATGATCTTTTCGCCGGCGGAAGCGGCGTCCTCGGCGGCAAGCCGCTGGCCCACCTTGATGGCTCCGGCCAGCGCATGCGAGGACTCGATGGCGGGGATGATGCCCTCGGTGCGGCACAGGAGCCGGAAGGCGTCCATCGCTTCGCCGTCGGTGATGGGCTCGTAGCTGACCCGCCCGATATCGGCCAGGTAGGAGTGCTCCGGGCCGACCCCGGGGTAGTCCAGTCCGGCGGAGATCGAGTGCGACTCGATGGTCTGCCCGTCGTCGTCCTGCATCAGGTAGGAGCGTGCACCATGGAGCACCCCGGGCTTGCCCAGGGTAATGGTGGCGGCATGACGGCCGGTCTCCACACCTTCGCCGCCGGCCTCGAACCCGTAGATCTTCACGCTGGGATCATCCAGGAACCCGTGGAAGATGCCGATGGCGTTGGAGCCGCCGCCAATGCAGGCGCAGACAGCGTCCGGGAGCCTGCCCTCCTGCTCGAGGATCTGGGCACGGGCTTCCTCGCCGATGACCTCGTGGAAGTAGCGGACCATGGCAGGGAACGGGTGGGCTCCGGCGGCGGTGCCCAGCAGGTAGTGGGTGGTGGAAACGTTGGCTACCCAGTCCCGGAGGGCATCGTTGATGGCGTCCTTGAGGGTCTGGGACCCGCTGGTCACGGGAATGACCTTGGCCCCCAGCAGCTCCATGCGGGCAACGTTCAGCGCCTGGCGGCGGCAGTCCTCGGCACCCATGTACACCACGCACTCCAGGCCCATGAGGGCGGCGGCGGTGGCACTGGCCACGCCGTGCTGGCCGGCGCCGGTCTCGGCGATGATGCGGGTCTTGCCCATGCGCTTGGCGAGCAGGGCCTGGCCCAGGACGTTGTTGATCTTGTGCGAGCCCGTGTGGTTGAGGTCCTCGCGCTTGAGGAACACCCGTACTCCCCCGGCGTGCTGGGAGAACCGCTTGGCTTCCGTGAGCAGGGACGGGCGGCCGGAGTAGTTCTTGTTCAGGTCCGCGATCTGGGCCCGGAACCCGGGGTCGTCCTTGGCCTTGTTGAAGGTCTCTTCAAGTTCGTCCAGGGCGGCGATGAGGGACTCGGGCATCCATCGGCCGCCGTAGTTGCCGAAGTACGGCCCCGGGGCGTGGCGGAGGGATCCCCCCTGCAGGAATGCTTCCGCGGTGGTGTTGTCAGCGTTTCCTGAGGGTGCTTCAGCCATCAGTCCTGTCCTGTTCGAAGTTGGTGGTCAAAAAGTGTGCAGTTCCGGTACCGGGCCGGAACGGGTGCCTGTCCCGCGGGCCAGCGTGCTGCTGCCCCGCAGGAGGCTCGATGGTGCGTGCCTTAGCTGCGGGCAGCGATGGCGGCGGCGCCGGCGGCAGTGAACTCGGCGATGCGTTCCCGCGGCGTGGCGTGGCTTACCAGGGCCTCGCCCACCAGTATGGCGTTGGCGCCGCTGGCGGCGTAATGCGTGACGTCGTCCGCGTCGCGGACGCCTGATTCGGCAACCACGACGGCCTCGGCGGGGATCATTCCTGCCAGGGAGGCAAAAACAGAACGGTCGACGTCGAGCGTCTTCAGGTTGCGCACATTGACGCCGATGATCCGGGCGTTGGCCGCGACGGCCCGCTCGATTTCTTCCTCCGTGTGCGTCTCCACCAGCACGTTCATGCCGAGCTCGCGGCTGAGGGCGCTGAACTCCGTGAGCTGGGCATCGGAAAGCGCGGCCACGATGAGCAGGATGAGGTCGGCACCGTGGGCACGGGCCTCCCAGATCTGGTACTCGTCGAGCGTGAAGTCCTTGCGCAGCAGCGGGATGTCGACGGCGGCGCGCACGGCGTCAAGGTCGGCCAGGGACCCGTTGAAGCGGCGCTGTTCGGTGAGGACGCTGATGACGGAGGCACCGCCGTCGGCGTACTGCCGGGCGAGCGACGCCGGATCCCCGATGCTGGCGAGATCGCCCTTGGAGGGGCTCCGGCGCTTGATTTCGGCGATGACTTTCAGCTGTTCCCGGGTTGGGGAGGTTCCGCCGAGGGCCGCCCAGGCATCGCGGGCGGGTGCCGCTGCCTGGGCCAGGTCCTTCAGCTCAGCCAGGGAAACGAGCCGCTTCCTGGCCTCCATATCCTCCCTGACACCGGCGTTGATGTCGTCGAGAACAGTCGCCATCAGTGGCCGGAGTTCTTCAGCTTGCTGCCTTCGACGCCGTAGCCTGCCTTGCGCATGACGTAACCGAGGATCAGGCCGATGACCATGACGACGGCGCCGCCGATGAAGATGGGGGTGCTGGCGATGACGAAGGCGATGGCTGCGATGAGGGCGCCGACGAGCATGACGATGACGCAGGTCCATGCTGCCGGGCTGTTGCCGTGGCCCAGTTCCTGGCTGTGGTCAATGGCGCCCGGGGCAACCTGGCGGGTGCCGGGCTTGGAAACGGACGCAGGTGCTTTGCTCATGGAAAATCTCCTCAGGGTGGATACTGCTTACATTCTGCCATTTTTTGGCCGCCGACCGCGTACCGCTGGGCCCGACGCCCGCGCCGGCGGTGGTGGCCGCAGGCCTTACGTTGGGTCCTCGCCGCGGGAAAGCCGGTCCCAGCTGTCAATCTCGTCCACCGGTCCTGCCGCTGCAGCGGTTCCCGGGGCGCCGGGCGCGTCATATTTGGTGCGCGCCTTCCAGTAACGGGACGCCGGCAGGATCAGGAGCGCTGCCAGCGCCAGGAGGCAGCCGGCGACGACGGCGAGGACCGGAAAGGGAGTGAGCTCCACGTGCGCCTGGCTGCCGGAGATCCCGGTGGCGCCTGCAATGGTTCCCTGCGCGGCCGAGAGCGGGTCCGCCAGGACCGTTGCCGCGGCGGTGACCACGCCGGCTGAGGCCAGGAGGATGATGGCGGTGATGACCCACCGTGCGATCCTGCCCGCGATGGCAGCTGCCAGTCCCCCGGCAAGGGCCACCAGGGCCAGGGCCGTGACGGTGGTGGCGGCCTTGCTGCCCTGCACCTGGATGGCACTTTGGGTGGCGGCAGCCTGGCCCACCTGGTTGGGGTCCAGGGTGGCAGTCATCCAGGTCTGGGTGGTGGTGCCGAAGGCGGCCAGCGCGAGGAGGGCGATCAGCATCACCAGCGTCGACTTGCGTGCCCACACCGGCGTGCTGCGGTTCTTCCGCGCCTTGCCGGCCTTGCCCGCAGTTACTCCGGACTCCGGCATCAGGAATCCGTCCCGCCGGGCAGGGATTCCGCCGAAATGTTGTGCAGCGATCCGGCGGTGTGGACTGCGCGCAGCGGGGCGGCAGCCTTGTTGACGGTTTCCATGGCCTCGGTGGGGTTCACCGAGTCCGCCACGATCCCGCCGCCGGCCTGGACGTAGGCGCGCCCTTCCCGGAGCAGCGCGGACCTGATGGCGATGGCCATGTCCATGTCCCCGGCGAAGTCGAGGTAGCCCACCACGCCGCCGTAGATGCCGCGGCGGTGCGGTTCCAGTTCATCGAGGAGGCGCAGCGCCCTGGGCTTGGGGGCTCCGGAGAGCGTGCCGGCCGGGAACGTGGCCTTCAGGACGTCGTAAGCCTTGGCCTGCGGGGCGAGCTTGCCCACCACGGTGGATACCAGGTGCATGATGTGGCTGAAGCGCTCCACCTCCATGAACTGGGTGACATCCACCGTGCCGGCAACGCAGACCTTGGAGAGGTCGTTGCGGGACAGGTCCACCAGCATCAGGTGCTCGGCGCGTTCCTTCTGGTCCGCCAGCAATTCCTCGGCCAGGGCCTTGTCCGCTTCGACCGTCTTGCCGCGGGGGCGGGAGCCGGCGATGGGGTGGGTGATGACTTCCTCGCCCGTGACCGTCACCAGCGCTTCCGGGGAGGACCCGACGATGGAGTATTCGCGGCCCTCGGCGTCTTCGAGGCTGAAGATGTACATGTACGGGCTGGGGTTGGTGTTCCGGAGCACGCGGTAGACGTCCAGGGCGGATGCCTTGCACTCCATCTCGAAGCGGCGGGAGATCACCACCTGGAAGACTTCGCCGTCGACAATGGCTTCCTTGCCTCGGTCCAGGGCCGCCAGGTATTCGGCTTCGTCCCAGCGTTCCTGGACGCTCGAGGCGAAGTCCAGGGCAGCAGGTGCCAGCACGGACACAGGCTGCACCACGGGGGCGCTGATCCTGGCCAGGAGTTCCTTGACCCGGGCCACGGCGTCGTGCCAGGCCTCATCGACGCGCTCGGAGCTGTTGTCGAAGTTGATGGCGTTGGCGATCAGCAGGACCGTGCCGTCCACGTTGTCGTGCACCGCCATGTCCGTGACCAGGTTCAGGGCCATCTCGGGCAGGTGCAGATCGTCCTCCGGCGGACTGACCAGACGCTCCCAGTGCCGGACGGTTTCCCAGCCGAGGAAGCCCACCAGGCCGGAGGTGAACGGCGGCAGCCCCTCGAACCTGTCCGTGCGCAGGGCGTCGATGGTGTCGCGGATGGCGTCCACGGGACTGCCGCTGACCGGCACCCCGGCGGGCGGCTCGCCCAGCCAGTGCGCCTGGCCGTCCTTGGTGGTCAGCGTGGCGCGGGACCTGGCACCGATGAAGGAGTAGCGTGACCAGGCTCCGCCCACGGCAGCCGATTCCATGAGGAAGGTGCCGGGCTGCCCCTGGGCCAGCTTCCGGTACAGGCCGATGGGGGTTTCGGCGTCGGCGAGGACCTTGAGCCGGACGGGAATGACGCGGCTGTGGCCGGCGAGTTCCCGGAACTCCTCAAGGCTTGGGCTGATGGTTCCGAGGTCCTGCATGGCTGTGCTTGTCCGCCTGTTCTTCAAAAAGGGCCGGCGTTGCCGGCACCTTGGTTGTGCTTTGCTGGGATGGCCGCCGCCGGGTGGAAACGCCGGCCGGGCTGCGGCTGCCGCCTACCCTGCCTGGCCGGCCACCACGTCGAGGTCCCTGCCGTCGAAGCAGGTCCGGGTGCCGGTGTGGCAGGCAGCGCCCACCTGGTCGACGCGCACCAGCAGTGCGTCGCCGTCGCAGTCCATGGCCACGGATTTGACCCACTGGACGTGCCCCGAGGTGTCCCCCTTGCGCCAGTACTCCTGGCGGGAGCGGGAGTAGAACGTCACGCGGCCGGTGGTCATGGTGCGGTGGAGGGCTTCGTCGTCCATCCAGCCAAGCATGAGCACTTCGTTCGTGTCGTACTGCTGCACCACAGCGGCCACCAGGCCTGCACCGTCGCGCTTGAGCGCGGCGGCCACCTCCTGTGGAAGCGGGCTTGCCGGCGGGGCGGATTCAACGGACGGCGCCGGCACGGACTGCACGGACGCGGACACGGCGGATCCTGCGGTTTGGACGGGGGTTGGCTGCTCAGACATCGGGTCAAGTCTAGTGCCTTCGCCGGGCCGGTCTCCTGTTGTGAACAACGGCACGCCACCGGCCGCCGCAGTGCTGCCCATCTCCACACCACTCGTGCTAGTTTCACAAGTGATGCATTTCGTCGAACCGTCCCGAGAAGTCCTGGCCGAAACCCTGCTTGCGGCCGGCCCTGATGCGCCCACGCTGTGCAAGGGCTGGCGTACCAGGGACCTTGCCGCGCACCTTTACCTGCGCGAGCGGAAGGCCGCCGTCGGGCTCGGTTTGATCATCAAGCGCCTGGCCAAGGCCTCGGACCAGGCCACCGCAAAGCTGGCCGCCAAGCTCACCACCAACGAGGACTACGCCCGGCTGGTGAACACCTTCCGCGCCGGGCCGCCGGCCCTCTCCCCGATGAGCATCCGGGCGCTGGACGAAAGCGCCAACCTGATCGAGTACTTCGTGCACACGGAGGACGTCCGGCGCGCCGTGGACCGGTGGGCGCCCCGGGCACTGGACGAGGCTTACTCGGACGCGCTCTGGGACGAACTGGTTAAGCGCGCCGCCATCCTTTACCGCGGCGTGGACCTGGGCATTGTCCTGGTCCGCCCGTCCGGGCCGCGGCACGTGGCAAAACGTGCGCCTGTTTCGGTGGCCATCGTCGGCGAGCCGGGCGAGCTGCTGATGCACGCCCACGGCCGCACGCGCCACGCCCTGGTCACGTTCGAAGGCCAGCCGGACGCCGTCGCCCTCCTCCAGTCAGCCGAAGTAGGGCTCTAAAAGCAAACGCCAGGCCACAGACAGTGACCTGGCCTTGCTTTTGACCGTGGGGACTACCTGACTTCGAAGCCTGCTTCGCGGATGGCGTCCTTGACCTGGGACATCATGTTGTCCGGGCCCCAGTGGAAGATTGACGCAGCCAGGACGGCGTCCGCGCCGGCCGCGACGGCGGGCGGGAAGTGCGCCGGCTCCCCGGCACCGCCGGAGGCGATGATGGGGACCCTGACGGCGGCCCGGACCAGCTTGATGAGTTCGAGGTCGAAGCCGTCCTTGGTGCCGTCGGCATCGATGGAGTTCAGCAGGATCTCCCCGACGCCGCGGTCGGCTGCTTCCCGGGCCCATTCGATGGCGTCGATCCCGGTGCCGGTGCGGCCGCCGTGGGTGGTCACTTCGAAGCCCGACGGCGTCGGCTGGGATCCGGGGCGCGTCCGGCGGGCGTCGACGGACAGGACCAGCACCTGGGAACCGAAGTGCCGGGTGATCTCGTCGATGACGTCCGGGCGCGCCACGGCCGCGGTGTTGATGGAGGCTTTGTCCGCGCCGTAGCGCAGGAGCTTGTCCACCTCGGCCACGCCGCGGACGCCGCCGCCAACGGTGAGCGGGATGAAGACTTCCTCGGCGGTGCGCCGGACGACGTCGAACGTGGTTTCCCGGTTGCCGGACGACGCGGTGACGTCGAGGAAGGTCAGTTCGTCGGCGCCTGCGTTGTCGTAGCGGTGGGCGAGTTCCACGGGGTCGCCGGCATCGCGGAGGCCCTCGAAGTTGACGCCCTTGACGACGCGCCCGGCGTCGACATCAAGGCAGGGAATGACCCGTACTGCTACTGCCATGGGAACTCCTGGTATTCGGTGGTGCTGGGGAAGCCGGTGATCAGATACGGCAGGCGTGGATGCTGCTGACCAGGATGGCGCGGGCGCCCAGGTCGTAGAGTTCATCCATGATCCGGTTGGTTTCCTTTTTGGGCACCATGGACCGGACGGCTACCCAGTCGGAGTCCCGCAGCGGGGAGACGGTGGGCGATTCGAGGCCGGGAGTCAGGCTTGCGGCCTTCTCCACGAGTTCCTTGCGGATGTCGTAGTCCATCAGGACGTACTGGCGCGCCACCAGGACGCCCTGGAGGCGGCGGATGAGGACGTCGATCTCCTTGGCCGTGCCGTTGGCGGCTCCGCCGGCACCGGTGCGACGGATCAGGACGGCTTCGGATTTGAGGATGGGTTCGCCGAAGATTTCCATGCCGGCGGCCTTGAGGGTGTTGCCGGTTTCCACGACGTCGGCGATGGCGTCCGCAACGCCGAGCCGCACGGAGGATTCAACGGCGCCGTCGAGCCGGACCACCTTGGCATTGATGCCCCGTTCTGCCAGGTAGTTGCGCAGCAGTCCGTCGTAGCTGGTGGCAAGACGCTTGCCTTCGAGTTCGGCGGCGGAACTGAAATCGCCCACCGGGCCGGCAAAGCGGAACGTGGAGGCGGCGAAGCCCAGCGGAAGCAGTTCTTCCGCTTCCACCTCGGCGTCCAGCAGCAGGTCGCGGCCGGTGATGCCGACGTCGAGCGTTCCCCGGCCCACGTACACCGCGATGTCGCGGGGGCGGAGGAAGAAGAACTCAATGTCGTTGTCGGGGTCAACCATGACCAGCTCGCGGCTGTCGCGCCGCTGGCGGTATCCGGCTTCGGAGAGCATGGCGGAGGCGGCTTCGGACAGGGAGCCCTTGTTGGGGACGGCTACTCGCAGCATGGGAAATTCTTTCTGGGTGGAAGGTCTGGGTTTTCAGGCAATGCAGGCCACAGGAGGCCGGCGGCAAAGCGCCGGCCGGTGGCTACAGATGCTTGTAGACGTCTTCCAGGGTCAGGCCTTTTGCGAGCATCAGAACCTGCAGGTGGTACAACAGCTGGGAGATTTCCTCGGCCGCAGCTTCATCGGATTCATATTCGGCAGCCATCCATACTTCGGCTGCTTCCTCAACGACTTTTTTGCCGATGCCGTGAACACCGGACTCCAATTCAGCGACGGTGCGGGAGCCTTCCGGGCGGGTGGCTGCCTTCTCGCTGAGCTCAGCGAACAGCGTCTCGAAATTCTTCACGTCCTCCAGCCTACTTGCTGCGGCCGTGGGGGCGCTTCCCGGGCGGTTGCATGACGGGCGCGATGTGAGGGAATACACACCGCGCCCGTGCAGCGGGGTGCCGCTTAGCTCCGGTACTGCTTGAGGACGACGGCGGTGGCCAGTGCCGCGGTGACGGCCTCGTGGCCCTTGTCTTCCTTGGAGCCGGGCAGGCCGGCGCGGTCCAGGCCCTGCTGTTCGTTGTCGCAGGTGAGCACGCCGAAGCCCACCGGCACGCCGGTGGAGACGCTGACGTCGGTGAGGCCCGACGTCGCGGCCTGGCAGACGTAGTCGAAGTGCGGCGTGCCGCCGCGGATCACGACGCCGAGGGCCACCACGGCGTCAAAGTGCGGTGCCAGCCGCGCGGCGGCAACGGGAAGTTCGAAGCTGCCCGGAACCCGGAGCACGGTGGGCTCGGCTATCCCGGCATCCTTGGCGGCGCGGAGTGCACCGTCCAGGAGGCCATCCATGATCTGCGTGTGCCAGCTGGCAGCAATGATGGCCAGCTTCAGCTGCGAGGTTTCAGCCGGGTTGAGAGTGCTGAGGTCGATGTCGGGGGCGCCGTGTCCGCTCATGGGTTTCTTGTGTTCCGTTCGTTCGTGAAGACGTCAGTCTTGTTCGTGGTCGTAGGGGGTTTCGGGGGCCGTCACAGGCACGGGATCCACCTGGGTGTCCAGCAGCAGCCGGTGTTCCATGCGGTCCTTCTTGGTGCGCAGGTACCGGATGTTCTGCTCGCGGGAGGGCACCTCCGTGGGAACCATTTCCACCACCGTCACCCCGGCCTTGGCCAGCCTGTTCTGCTTGTCCGGGTTGTTGCTCAGCAGCCGTACTTCATGCAGGCCCATCTCCGCGAGGATCTGCGCCGCGGCCTTGTAGCAGCGGGCATCAACGGGAAGGCCAAGCTGCTCGTTGGCTTCAACGGTGTCAAAGCCGGCTTCCTGCAGCGCGTAGGCCTTGATCTTGTTGGCCAGGCCGATGCCGCGGCCTTCCTGGCCGCGGAGGTAGAGCAGGGTTCCGCCGTTGTCCCGGATCAGCTCCAGCGCAAACGCGAGCTGTTCCCCGCAGTCGCACCGGTAGGAACCAAAAACATCCCCGGTGAGGCACTCGGAATGCAGCCGGACAAGGGGAGCTTTTCCGTCGGTGGGAGCATTGGGGGAACTGACAGCCAGATGCTCCACGCCTGTCACGAGGTCCGTCCACGCCTGCGCCACGAAGTCGCCAAAGGCGGTGGGCAGTTGCACCACGGGCCCTCCGCTGACGGGATGGGGCGCGTCACCGGACACCGCGTGGGGCTTCCGGTGACCGTTGTGCTGGCTGTCGTCGCTGGCTGCCGCTGCCGTCATCGTTTCTCCTTTTCTTCACCCGGGACCGCCCGGGCATCCTCGTCCGGTGCTCCCCCGGTCCCGGCTTCAAGATACGCCACCAGGTCCTCGATGGAGATGAGGGGGCACCCATGTTCAGCTGCGAACGAACGGAGCCCGTCCAGGCGCATCATTTCGCCGTCGTCGTACACCACTTCCGCGATCACCCCGACGGGCTCAAGGCCCGCCAGGCGGCACAGGTCCACCGCGGCCTCGGTGTGGCCCTGGCGTTCCCGCACACCTCCGTCAACTGCACGGAGCGGGAAAATATGCCCCGGCCGGGTCACGGATGCCGGACCGGCCTGCGGGTCCGCCAGGATGCGCGCGGTCAGGGCGCGGTCCGTTGCGGAGATTCCCGTGCTGACGCCGACGGCCGCGTCGCAGGAGACGGTGTAGGCAGTGCCCTTCGCGTCCTCGTTGACAGCGGTCATGGGAGGCAGTGCCAGTGCATCCGCGCGCTCCCCGGTCAGCGGCACGCAGATCACACCGGAGCTGTACCGGATGGTCCAGCCCATCAGCGCGGGCGTGGCGTGCTGGGCGGCGAAGATGATGTCGCCTTCGTTTTCGCGGTCCTCGTTGTCTACCACCAGCACCGGACGCCCGGCGGCCATGGCGCGCACGGCATCCGCGATGGTGTCCAGTCCCCGGGCGGGCGCCGACGATGCCCGGCCGGTCGCCGGGTCGCCGGATGCCGGGGTGCCGGTCACGGCGTTGGTCACGGGGTCATGGGCCACGGCGGGTTCCAGGCGTACTGCTGCGTTCACAGTGCACCTCCCGCAACGGCAGCTTCGCCGCTGCCGGCCGGTGCGGCGGCGCTGCTGAAGGCAAGGAGCCGTTCGGTGTATTTGGCCAGGACGTCGACTTCAAGGTTTACCCGGCTGCCGGTGGTCTTGGTGCCCAGGCCGGTTTCGGCGAGGGTGGTGGGGATCAGGCCCACTTCGAACCAGGGTTCCTGCTCTGCGGCCGGGCTGACCGCCGTCACGGTGAGGGAGACGCCGTCGATGGCGATGGAGCCTTTCTCGGCGATGTAGCGGGCCAGGTTGGCGGGGACGCCGAAGCGCAGCCGCTCCCAGTTGCCCTGCGGTTCCCGTTCGAGCAGGATGCCCACGCCGTCCACGTGGCCTTGCACCACGTGGCCGTCCAGGCGGCCGCCTGCGGGAACACAACGCTCCAGGTTGACGGAGTCCCCTGCAGTGAGCTCGCCGATGGTGCTCCGGACCAGGGTCTCCCCCATGACGTCGACGCTGAAGTCCTTGCCGTCAATCGCTGTTGCCGTGAGGCAGACCCCGTTGACGGCGATGGAGCCCCCAAGTGCCAGGCCCTCGGTGGAGGCGGGCGCATGCAGCCGGACCGTGGCGCTGGTGTTGCCGTCGCGCTCGACGGACAGCACCTGCCCCTGCTCGGCAATAATTCCGGTAAACATCAGTAGCCTCCCTGGGCTGGCTCCGCGGCTGTGCGGGTTGGTGGGTGGTCAAGTGCAACGTGCCGTTGCGGTCTGAGGTGGAGTCTGAGGTCCCGGCCCAGCGTCCGGACCGCGCCGCCGTCGGACGCGTCCCATTCCCACTGCTGGGCGTCGGGAAGGCTGGTGATGCCCAGCCCGTTCAGTGCGGGGGTGCCCGATCCCAGCAGGGTGGGCGCCAGGTAAACGATCAGTTCGTCAACCAGGCCTGCCGCCAGGAAGGAGCTGAGGATGCTGGACCCGCCCTCCACCATGACGTGCCGGATGCCGGACGAGTACAGCATGGACAGGGCTTCTCGCGGGTCGCGGGTGGGAAGGTGGACGGCAAGGCCATCGTCGCCGTGGATTGCGGCGCCCTTCGGAATATCGCGGAGACCCATGACGGCACGGACCGGCTGCTTGGGCGCGGGGTTGCCGGCGGCGTCCCGGGCGGTCAGCCGGGGGTTGTCCACCATCACGGTCTGGGTGCCCACCAGGATGGCGTCGATGCGGCTGCGGATCCCGTGGTTGTCAGCCAGGGACTCCGGGCTGGAAATCCACTGGCTGGTGCCGTCTTCGGCAGCGATGCGGGCGTCCAGGGTCTGCGCGATGTGCAGGGTGACGAACGGCCGCTTGGCAGCCACCGCCTCGAACCACTGGCGGTTCAGGTCCAGCGCCTCATCGGCACCCAGGCCGCTGCGGACCCTGACACCGGCTGCGCGCAGTGTTGCCGCGCCCCCGGCAGCGGGATCGTGGGGGTCGTCCACGGCGTACACCACATCCGTGATTCCGGCCGCGATGATCGCCTCCGTGCACGGTCCGGTGCGGCCCACATGGTTGCAGGGTTCCAGCGTGACCACCATGGTGCAGCCGGACAGGTCCAGTCCGACGGCGGCGGCCTGGGCAATCGCGTCGGCTTCGGCGTGTGCGGTGCCGGCGCCGCGGTGGTAGCCGGCAACGAGCTGCTTGCCGTCAGCGCCTACGACGACGGCGCCCACCAGGGGATTCGCGCCGCGGGGGCCTTTCAGCGCTGCCTGGAGGGCCTGCTCCATGGCGGCGGTTTCGGCGGCGCTGAAGGCGGTGACCACCCCGGCGGCGGGCTGAAGCTTTACGGCGCCCGTCATGCGGCTGCCGTTGCGGAGGTGTGGCCTGCCTTTGAAGCGGCAGGACTTGCGGCGTTTAAGAGCCATCGCTGGGGGTTCATTCGTGTGTCGTTCCTTCCCTGTCGAACCGCGATGGCTCCGGGGATACGACAGCAGAACGCTGCGGAGCCAAAAGGCTGCGCAGATACAGCTGTACGTGCTTCTCTCATCCAGACTTTAACTGTCGGTACCGGAATTCCACCGGTTCAACCGTTTGCCGGAGCCCTCCTGGGAGAACAACGGCGCGCGGGTCGCGGACTGTCACCGCCGGTTCGGACTTACACCGACCCCGGAGCACGTATGTGTGTTGTTATTGTGCCACAACCGGGCTGGGCTCCCGGTTATTCCGTCGCCGCGCGTAATGTCCGGCTGCCCTTGGCGCGCAGCAGGTCGATGGCAGCTGAGGGATCGTCGGCGCCGTAGACGGCGGAACCGGCCACAAAGACGTTCGCCCCGGCCTCGGCGGCCCGGGCAATGGTCTCTTCCGTGATGCCACCGTCAACCTGGATGGCCACCCCCAGCCCGGAGCCCTCCACGGCCGCGCGGGCCCTGCGGATCTTGGGCAGGGTGATGTCCAGGAATGCCTGGCCGCCGAAGCCCGGCTCCACGGTCATGATGAGCAGCATGTCGAGTTCCGGCAGCATGTCAAGGTATGGCTCCACCGGGGTTGCCGGGCGCAGGGCCATGCCCGCTTTGGATCCCCTGCCGCGCAGTTCCCGTGCCAGCTTGATGGGCGCAATGGAAGCTTCGGCGTGGAACGTCACGGAGGCCAGGCCGGCGTCCGCGAAACCGGGCGCCCAGCGGTCCGCGTCGGCGATCATCAGGTGGGCGTCAAGCGGTACGGGGCTGACGGCCTGGATCCGCTGCACGACGGGCAACCCGATGGTCAGGTTGGGCACGAAGTGGTTGTCCATGACGTCAACGTGCACGGCGTCGGCATTGCTGATCCGCTGTAGTTCGGCCTCAAGGTTCACGAAGTCGGCGGAGAGGATGCTCGGATTGATGCAGCATTGCGTCACGGGGGTGCCTTTCAAGGTGCGTGGTGGAAAACCCAGGCGTTCTGCCCGGTCAGGCCTTCTTCTTTATCAGGGCCAGGAACATCGCGTCGGTGTGGTGGATATGGGGCCAGAGCTGCGCCGTCGACTCGTGGCCGGCGGCCAGGCTCCCGGTCAGGCTGACCGCGTCCAGGGCCGCACCGGCATCGAGGAGTTCCAGGTCAGGGCGCTTGCGCAGGATGTCGTCCACGACGGCTGTTGTCTCGGCGGGATGCGGTGAACAGGTCACGTAGGCCACCACTCCCCCTGGCCGGACGGCAGCCAGGGCCGAGGCCAGCAGTTCTCGCTGCAGCGGCCCGAGATCTGCAATGTCCTTGGGCAAGCGCCGCCACCGGGACTCGGGCCTGCGGCGCAGTGCTCCCAGGCCCGTGCAGGGAACGTCTACCAGGACACGGTCATACCGCCCGGGCTGCTCACCGCCCACTTCACGGCCGTCACCGGTGCGGACCTGCCAGCTGTCGTGCGGAACGGCGGACAGTGCCTGGCTGACCAGCTTGGCCCGGTGCGGCGCGGGCTCGTTCGCGAGCAGTGTGGCGCCCCGCTGGTGTGCCAGCGCACCAAGGAGCGCTGCCTTTCCGCCGGGACCGGCACAGAGATCAAGCCATGCTTCAGCGTCACCGGCCGTGGGTTCACTTCCCGCGCCGCCCGCTCCCCCGGGTGCACCGAGGTCCACCGCGGCCAGGGCCCTGGCCACCAGCTGGGAACCGACGTCCTGCACCCTGGTGGTACCGGCGCGGACGGAGGCCAGGCGGCCCAGGTCCCCGCCGCTGGAGAGCGCCGAGCCTTCAACCAGCTCCCCGGGGGTGGCGCCGTTTTCCAGCGCTTCGTCCAGGCTGCCCAGGCCGGGCAGGGCAACGAGGTTAACCACAGGTGCGTCGTTGTCCGCTTCCAGCAGGTCGTCGATCTCTGTTGCGGAACGGCCGTGGGCGACGAGGGACTGGCGCATGGCCCGGACGATCCACTCGGGGTGGGCGTACCTCACCGCGGCTACCTTCGTAGCGTCGGTTTCACCTTCCACCAGCAGGTCCAGCCATTCCTCCAGGCTCCGGGCGGCGACCTTGCGAAGGACGGCGTTGATCAACGTCGACGGTCCGGCGCCGATCACTGCGCGGGCCAGCCCTACGGTCTGGTCCAGGGCAGCGTGGGCGGGGACCCGCATGGCAAGCAGTTGGTGGGCACCGATGCGGAGGGCATCGAGGATGGCCGGGTCAAGCTGCGCCAGGGGCCGGTCCACGCACCGCGCCAGGATGGCGTCATAGGTTCCCTGGCCGCGGAGGGCCCCATAGCTCAGCTCGGTGGCGAATCCGGCGTCCCGCTTGTCCAGGTGGTGGTGCCGGATCCGTGCGGGCAGGACCAGGTTGGCGTAGGCATCCTCCGCCGCCACGGCGCGGAGCACCTCGAAGGCCACCAGGCGGGCGGGATCTGCACGCCTGGTGCGCTGGGACGGCGCCTGGTCGGTGAAGCTCCGTTGCGGCCCGCGGTTGCGTTCCCGCCCCTTGGCGTTCCGCCGGCTGGCGTCCCGGGGACCGCCGTTGCCACGGCCGCCGCCGGAAGGTCCGCTGCTGCCGCCCTGCCCGCCTTTCCCGGCGCCGCTGCGTCCCCCGGCACTTCCCCGTCCGCCCGTATTGCCTTCGGACCCGGTCATTCGAACACCACGCTCTCCAGTGAAGCCAAACCGCGCGCCCAGTCGGCGGCGGCCATCATCTTTTTCCCGGCGGGCTGGATCCGGGTAAGTTCCACCGCGTGCGAACCTGTCCCCACCAGCACGGCCTTGTCCCGCAGTGCCACGGATCCCGGGGCAAGCCCGGAAACATCCGGCCGCAGCCGCACCGGCTCAAGTTTGACCCGCTGCCCGTCCAGCACGGTCCACGCACCGGGCTCGGGGGTGACACCGCGCGCCTGCCTGCTGATGGCCAGGGCCGGATGCGCCCAGCTCAGGTGGCCATCCTCCAGGGTCAGCTTCGGCGCCAGCGTGACATCGCCGGCCTGTGGCTGCGGCGCTGCTTTTCCGGCATCGATGGCAGAAAGCGTCTGGGCCAGCAGGACCGCGCCGCTGTGGGACAGCCGTTCCAGCAGGTCACCCGCGGTGTCCTGGGGCTTGACGGACTCCGTCAGGGTGCCGAAGACAGGCCCGGTGTCCAGGCCTTCCTCAAGCTGGAACGTCACTGCGCCGGTGACGTCGTCCCCGGCCATGATGGACCGCTGGACCGGCGCCGCCCCGCGCCAGGCGGGCAGCAGGGAGAAGTGCAGGTTGACCCAGCCGTGCCGCGGAATGCCCAGGGCATCGCGGGGAACCAGTCCGCCATAGGCGACGATGGCCGCGACGTCCGGCTGCACCGCGCTGATGCTGGCTATGGCCTCGGCATCGACGCGTGCGGCACGGATGACCTCGATGCCCAGTTCCGCGGCCCGCTGGGCAACGGGCGACGGCGTCAGCACCCGTTTCCGGCCCAGCGGCGCGTCGGGCCGGGTCAGGACGGCAACGACGTTGAAGCCGGCGTTGACCAGCGCGTCCAGGGAGGGAACTGCGACGGCGGGTGTCCCCGCGAAGAGGACCCTCACCCGGCTGCGCCGAAGCTGGAGCCGGGGGTGCTGGTTCCGCCAAAGCTGGCCCCGCCGAAGCTTGACCCCACACTCTTGGCGCGTTTGGCTGTGGTCCGTCCGGCGACGGCGTCGTAATTGGCGTTGCGGATGGACCTCAGCGCCGCCTTCCGGTCCTCGCCCTCGAGTCGGTCCGTGTAAAGGATGCCGTCCAGGTGGTCGTTTTCGTGCTGGAAGCAGCGTGCCAGCATCCCCTCGCCGTCAATGGTGACCGGGTTGCCGTGCATGTCAACGCCGGTGACACGGGTGGCGCGGAAACGGCGGACCGGGAAGCCCAGGCCCGGGATGGACAGGCAGCCCTCCACGTGGTCCGGCTGGTAGTCCTCGCTGTTCTCCAGGACAGGATTGATGATGTGGCCCTCGACGCCGTCGATCCGGTAGGTGAAGATGCGCTTGCTGACGCCGATCTGGGGAGCGGCAAGGCCGGCTCCTTCCACGTCCTCCATGGTCTCGGTCATGTCGGCGACCAGTTTTGCAAGGTCGGGTCCGAATTCCGTCACGGGATCGGCAACTGTGCGCAGCACAGGATCGCCGATGATGCGGATATTCAGAATAGCCATGCGCTGGGTGTCCTCACGGTTGGCGGGAAAGTGAACCTGTCCAGTTTAGGTGCAGTCTCTTCACGTGCACCGTCTCCTTAGGCAGTACGGGCCAGGGGCGGGGGTGCGATGGGCAGCAGCGCAGTGCCCGCGCTGATGGTGTCCGCGGAAAGTTCCCAGACGCGGCGCAGGGCGCAGAACTTCCACCAGTGGTGCTTGAGGACCTCAGGGTTGGCCCGGACGGGGCGGACCTCCGTTTCACCGATGGCCACCGCCAGCAGGACCGGGTCCTCACCGTACTTCCAGGGCTCCCAGGTCCCCGCCTCCGGATCCACGAGGCTTTCTTCCGCCTTCATGCCGGCAACCAGCTGCATCACCACCTTGTCATCCAGGGGCTTGACCTGACCGTCCCGGGTTGTGCCCTTGGTCTTGTAGTCGATCAGGCAGATGCGTCCGTTGATCCTGGCCACGAGGTCAAGGGTTCCGGCGTATCCCACCGAGTTGTTCCAGACCGTGATTTCCGGGGCGATGGGCTCCACGCGGAAGAGTTCCCACCATTCGTCGAAGCGCACGGCGAAAGCCTCCTCCCCGCTGGCGGCCAGGGCATCGCGGGCTTCCTTCATGGAATGGGGGCGTCCGAGCGCCCGCAGGGCCACCTGCTCGCAGTAGTTGTGGACCCGGTCCCCGCGCCTGGCGGCGTCGTCCCGGTACGTTTCGGCCGCCTTTGCCGCACGGTTGATGGCCTGCTTGATTTTGGCTGGGCTCCCCAGGCAGTCGGAGAGCAGCGGATCGTTGGCCAGGCTGCTGGCACCCATATAGCCGAACCAGCCATCGAGGCCGTGCGGCTGCTGGCTGATCACCGTGGTGATGGAAGGAACCGAGAACTGCTCAGACGTTGACCGTGCGTACATCCGGCCGTATTCGGTGGCGTGGGCAAGAAGCGGATCAGTCATACAAAAGACTCTTTCACAGGGGGCCGACAAAATCTCCGGCGGCAGGAGCTGCACACGAAAAAGGTCCGTTTCCGCTGCTGATGAGCGGAAACGGACCTCTGCGGTGGGCGATACTGGGTTCGAACCAGTGACCTCTTCGGTGTGAACGAAGCGCGCTACCACTGCGCCAATCGCCCCGATGCATTTGAATGCTAGCCCACGTCTGCCCCAATTGAAAAATCGGCCGGCGCCACACGCAAAGCCATGCTCCATGGGGGTCCTGCAGCCACGTCCACCCCCGCCCGCGCCTGCACGAAAGCAGCGCATCACCTGCACGACAGCAGCGCCTCAGGCAGCACAAGGTGGGGCGGCCGTACTCACCCCGGCCGGAATTACACGCCTGTAACTCGAAAAGTTCGCGGAATTCCGCGGTTGTTGGGGCCATGCGGACTGGCCGCGCCGGGGCGATTTGGAGTTTCCCGGAACCTCCTATATTGTTTTTACTCGTTGGAACGCGAGGAAATGCCGGAAACGGCAAGGAATCAAGCCTCCAAAATGCGGACGTAGCTCAGCTGGTAGAGCACCACCTTGCCAAGGTGGATGTCGCGAGTTCGAATCTCGTCGTCCGCTCGCAGGACACTGTCACAGCAAACATTCTTCGGAATTAACGCTAACACGGTGGGTTGGCCGAGAGGCGAGGCAGCGGCCTGCAAAGCCGTATACACGGGTTCGAATCCCGTACCCACCTCGGTGAAAACCATGGTTTCCGGGTTTCCGGATGCAATGGGCGATTGGCGCAGCGGTAGCGCGCTTCCCTGACACGGAAGAGGTCACTGGTTCGATCCCAGTATCGCCCACTCGGCAAGGCAACTTGCCGGCAGAACCGCCGGATTCTCCGGAACAATCTGCACAATGCGGACGTAGCTCAGCTGGTAGAGCACCACCTTGCCAAGGTGGATGTCGCGAGTTCGAATCTCGTCGTCCGCTCTCTTATATCCCATAAGCCGGTCTTCCGGTTCCGGGCGATTGGCGCAGCGGTAGCGCGCTTCCCTGACACGGAAGAGGTCACTGGTTCGATCCCAGTATCGCCCACACACGAACAGCAGCTCTCCGGAGCTGCTTTTTTCGTTTAAGACGCATCCGCTGCTGGCGAACGTGATTCCCTTGGCACGCCTCCCGGGCCCGGATAGGATCGAATGCGCGAGGAGCGACCTGGCTCCGCGATAGAAGGGAGGTGCCCGTGGGTTTGATTGACGATCTAAAGGGCAAGGCTCAGGGTCTCATCCGCGGCAACGAGCAGGCCATCAAGGACGGCATCACCAAGGCCGGCGATTTCGTCGACACCAGGACCGGCGGCAAGTACGCTGGCCACGTCGACAAGATCCAGGATGGCGCTTCCAAGCTCGTTGACAAGAACGGCACCCCGGGGCAGGAACCTGCCGCCGAGCAGGTTCCCCCGGCAGCTCCTGGAAATCCGGTTCCGCCGGTTGACAGGGCTCCGTAGAGGATTTGGCCAGGGCTTTGCCCGGCACGTCAAGGAGGTGCGGGTCCCGCCGGGAGGCGGCGCCCGCACCTTTGGCGTTTAACGGCGACATTCGCCGCCCCGAATTGCCGGTTGCCAAACCGGGGCCGGTAACCTGCCGGTATGCCCAAGTCCCCCGCCCCCACCACGGCAGCCAAGCCCGGACTGACCCGGACCGATTCCCGGCCGGTGGTCGCAGGGATCGTCACCGCGCTGGTGGGCTTCACCTCATCCTTTGCCGTGGTCCTGGCCGGACTCAAGGCAGTCGGCGCTGATCCTGCGCAGGCTGCGTCCGGCCTCCTGGCCGTAACGCTCACCGTCGGACTCGGCGTGCTGGTGCTCGCCTGGCGTTCGAGGGTCCCGGTGACACTGGCTTGGTCAACGCCGGGCGCAGCACTGCTTGCGTCATCGGGAGTGCCCGACGGCGGGTGGCCGGCCGCCGTCGGAGCCTTCCTCGGTGCGGGCCTGCTGCTGGCCATGACCGGCCTGGTGCCGGCGCTTGGCAGGCTGATGGCCCGTATCCCGACTTCCCTGGCCCAGGCCATGCTGGGCGGTGTCCTGCTCCAGCTCTGCCTGGCACCCTTCAAGGCCCTCGGCTCCGCCCCGGCGTTTGCAGCGCCGGTGATCTTGTGCTGGCTGCTGATGATGAAGTTCGCCCCGCGCTGGGCGGTGCCGGCAGCCCTGCTGGCCGCCTTGGGCGTGATCGGAATAACCCTGGTATCTGCCGGAACCCCTGTTGAACCGGCAGGCCTGGTCCCGGCACTGGCTTGGACCACACCCGTGTTCAGCCTCCAGGCGATGGCGGGCCTTGCGCTCCCGTTGTTCGTGGTGACGATGGCCTCGCAAAACATTCCCGGGGTGGCCGTGCTGAGGTCTTTTGGATATGAGGCACCGTGGCGCCCGGCGATGCTCGTCACGGGGGCGGGAACTGTTGCTGGGGCCCCGTTCGGCGGCCACGCCATCAATCTCGCGGCGCTCAGTGCTGCCCTGGCCGCCGGCGAGGAAGCCGGCGGGGACCGGAGCAGGAGGTGGATCGCGGGCTTCACGTCCGGCCTGGCCTACCTGGTGCTGGCTGCCTTCTCGGCGGCCCTGGTGTCGGTGGTCAGCAAAGCGCCGGCCGGGATGCTTGAAGCCGTTGCCGGGCTGGCACTGCTCGGCACCCTCGCCTCGGCGGTCTCGGCAGCCCTGGCGGACCCGGACGACCGGATTGCCCCGGCCGTCACGTTCCTGATGGCCGCGTCCGGCCTGGCGTTCGCCGGGATCGGGTCTGCTTTCTGGGCGCTGCTGGCCGGACTGCTGGTCCGGCTGGCGCTGCGGCCCCGGCCCGGGAAGAAGTCCGCCTAGGAGGGCTCGTGGTTCTGGCCTTCACGGGCAAGCGCAGTGAGGCGGGAGACGGCGCGGAAGTACTTCTTCATGTACCCGCCGGCCATCATCTCTTCGGTGAACAGCTTGTCGAAGGGGACGCCGCTGGCCAGGATCGGCACATCCTTGTCGTAGAGCCGGTCTGCAAGGACCACGAACCGCAGCGCCACAGCCTGTTCCGTGATGGTTTCCACGTTGCGCCACACCACGCCGTCAATGCCGTGGATCAGCTGGCGGTAGCGGCTGGGGTGCACGCCGGCCAGGTGGTGGATGAGGGTGGAGAACTCGTCCTGGGCCACGGTCTTCCCGTCGAATTCCGCCTTCATGTGCGCGTTGAGCTCGCTGTTCTTCAGCGGCGCCGGCGCGGCCGGGAGGCCACGGTGCCGGAAGTCCTCGCCGTCGATGCGGATCACGTCGAACTGGTCCGCCAGGACCTGGATTTCGCGCTGGAAGTCCACAGCGGCGAACCGGCCATCGCCCAGGGAGCCGGGCAGCGTGTTGGACGTGGCGGCAAGTTTGACCCCGGCGTCAGCCAGCTCACGCATGAGACGGGACATCAGGACGGTGTCGCCGGGATCGTCCAGTTCGAATTCATCGATGCACACGAGCTGGTAGCTGCTCAGCGCGTCCACCGTTTTGCGGAAGGAAAGAGCGCCCACCAGGTTGGTGTACTCCACGAACGTACCGAAGGCCTTGGGGCCGGGCGACGCGTGCCACAGGGAGGCGAGCAGGTGGGTCTTGCCCACGCCGAAGCCGCCGTCCAGGTAGATTCCCGCCCTGGACTCGTCCTTCTTGCCGAACAGCTTCTTGAAAAGGCCGCCTCCGTTGCCCGACCCCACGCCGTCGGCAAATCCCTCCAGGGCACGCACGGCGGCGGCCTGGCTGGGCTGCTTCGGGTCGGGGCGGTAGCTCGAAAAGGAAACCTCCCCAAACCGGGGCGAGGGGTAGAAGCCCTTAAGGAGTTCGTCCACCGATACTGCCGGAGTGCGGGCGGCAAGCTGTTCGATCTGTACCAAGGTGGTCCGTTCTGCTGGTGGTTGGTCCCCAGAAAGGATACCGGCAATGCCGGCCCAACCCGGGCGGTACGCCGGCCTGCCGCCCCGGGGCGTGATGAAGGCAACATTTCGTCCTATTAACGGAATACGGACAACCCCACGGGCGCTGGTTAGTGTGGGAACAGGTTCCAATGCATGTTCCGCGGTTTCCCGTGCTCTTAGTGAAAGGCCAAGCCATGCCCTACCCGGTTGAACAGAATGAGAAGTTCGCAGCCTATGCCCACCCGGAGCGGCTGGTCTCCACTGAGTGGCTTGCTGCCGCCGTTGAAAGCGGTGCCGTGGCCCGCGGCGAACTCGTCGTGGTGGAGTCCGACGAGGACGTGCTCCTGTACGAAACCGGCCATATCCCCGGCGCCGTCAAGATCGACTGGCACACGGACCTGAACGACGACGTGGCCCGCGACTATGTTGACGGTGCCGCCTTCGCTGAACTCGCGGCGTCGAAGGGCATTTCCCGCGACAGCACCGTGGTGATCTACGGCGACAAGTCCAACTGGTGGGCCGCCTACGCCCTCTGGGTCTTCACGCTGTTCGGCCACCAGGACGTCCGGCTGCTGGACGGCGGCCGGGACAAATGGGTTGCCGAAGGCCGCGAACTGACCAGGGACCGGCCAGCTCCCGCTCCCGGAAACTACCCGGTGGTGGAGCGGGACGACGCCCCGATCCGAGCCTTCAAGGATGACGTCCTGGCCCACCTGGGCACCGGTCCCCTGATCGATGTCCGCTCCGCCGAGGAGTACACCGGTCAGCGCACCCACATGCCGGCCTACCCGGAGGAGGGCGCCCTGCGCGGCGGCCACATCCCCACTGCAGCGTCCATCCCGTGGGCACGCGCCGCTGCCGCCGACGGCACCTTCCGGAGCAGGGAGGAACTGGAAGCCATCTACCTCGGCGAAGCCGGCCTGGCTGAAGGCGACAACGTCGTGGCGTACTGCCGCATCGGCGAGCGGTCCAGCCACACCTGGTTCGCCCTGAAGTACCTCCTGGGCTTTGAGACCGTCCGCAACTACGACGGATCCTGGACCGAGTGGGGCAACGCCGTGCGCGTCCCGATCGTCAAGGGCGCCGAGCGGGGTTCCGTTCCCGTCGCCGTCGGAGCCTGACCCCGCTCCCCCGCGTAGACTTGGAACGATGACTACTCAAGCTTTGCCTTCCGCCCTGGCGGCGATCGTGGACGATTTCCAGGCCCTGTCCGAACCCGAGAGGCTGCAGCTGCTGCTGGAGTTCTCGGAAGGACTGCCGGAACTCCCGGACCGGCTCAAGGACCACCCCGAACTCCTGGAGCAGGTGGTGGAATGCCAGTCGCCGCTGTTCCTCACCGTTGAGACGGGAACCAACGACGACGGCGCCGTCCGCCTGTTCTTCAAGGCACCGCCCGAGGCGCCCACCACGCGCGGTTTCGCCGGGGTGCTGCACGAGGGCCTGGACGGTTTGACAGCGGACGAGATCCTGTCGGTTCCGGACGACATGCCGGAGCTGCTGGGACTCACCCGCGCCATCACCCCCCTGCGCATGCGGGGCATGACCGCCATGCTGGGCAGGATCAAGCGCAAGGTTGCCGCAGCATCCCGCAGCCAGGCCTGACCCCGCCGTTATGGCACGCAGGAACAACTCCCAGGGAACCCCGGCCACAGCGGCCCTGACCGCGGCCGGGGTTCCCTTTGTGCTGCATCCGTATACCCATGACCCCTCGGCGGCGAGTTACGGTGTGGAGGCAGCCGAGGCTTTGGGGATCGATCCGTCCCGCGTCTTCAAGACCCTGATGGTGGACGTGGAGGGCAGGCTCGCGGTGGGCATTGTTCCCGTCAGCGGAACCCTGGACCTGAAGGCAATGGCCATGGCGCTGGGGGCCAAGAAGGCCGCCATGGCCGATCCCGCTGCAGCACAGCGCCGCACCGGCTATGTCCTCGGCGGCATCTCCCCGCTCGGCCAGCGCCAGCCTTCCCCCACGGTGCTGGATTCCAGTGCCCTGGCACTGGAGACCCTGCTGGTCTCGGGCGGCCGGCGGGGCCTGGACATCGAGCTGGCGCCCGCTGACCTGGTCAGGCTGACAGACGCCGTCACGGCTCCCATCGGCTCCCTGGTCGCAGGCAACCTCCGGGCTTAGCCGCAGCAGGGGTGGTTCATCCCGCTACTCGATGATGTACCGCTGCATCATCTCGTTGTCCTCGTGCTCCAGGATGTGGCAGTGCCAGACGTACTCGCCATTGAAGGATGAGCCGATGGCCAGCGGGGCTCCGTCCGCCGCCCCTGCCCCGAACGGAACACGGATCCTGGTGACTTCCCCAGGCATGGCAATGACCGTGTCCTTCCAGCCCTGCTCATGTGCCGGCGCCCCTTTGGGGCGTCCGATCAGGAAGGGCCGAACCGAAACGGCGCTGCCGCGGCCCGGCGTCACCAGGCCGGTCCCTGGGTCTACATAGCCGGTGGCTGCCAGGTACCCGTCGACGTCGAATTTTTGCCGGTCGCGGACCTGGAACTGGGTGAAGTGCACATGGATCGGGTGGGCGTCCCCCGTGGTATTGATTAGTTCCCATTCTTCGAGGCTGTCGCTCCGGACCCGGAGAATGTCTTCGCTCTCGAATTTTCGGTTGTTCAGGAGCGCCATGAGGGGAACCCCGGCGGCGTTGGCCACTTCCACCAGTGCCATGGGCCTGATGGCCTCCGGGGTCCTGGCCACCAGATCTGTGATGGAACAGTCCCGGAGGCTGCCAGGCATCGGGGCTGTGTATCCGGCCTGGGATGTCACAGTGAACTGCATGATTTGCGGCAGCGGGAGTCCCCCGAGCTGGATGGTGGCGGGGCCGTCCGGGTAGGGGACGCGGGCACTGTTGGCCAGAGCAACCCGTGTGCCGGGCTTGTGTCCGGCGAAATCGATCACGATATCCGCCCGCTCGCCCGGTCCCATGAGCAGCCTGTTCAGCCTGACCGGTACGTTGAGCAGGCCGCCGTCCGTTCCTATTTGGAAGAAGGCGAGCGCCGCGCCATCCACTGTGAACTTGAGGTCGTAGAACCGGGCATTGGAGCCGTTGAACATGCGGAGCCGGTACTTCCCCCGGGCCACGTCGAGATTCGGCCGGCACTTGCCGTTGACTATTGCCGCGTCGCCGAAGAACTCCGGCGCCCAGGGACGCGGTGTTCCGCCGGCAGTGGAAAGGTCCGGGTTCGGCGGGTACGCAAGCGTGCCGTCGGGGTTGAACATCTTGTCCTGGATGATCAGCGGAACTTCATAGGGCGGCGGGGGCAGGTGGGTACCGTCGCCGGTATCTATTCCTGATCCACCTGAGTCCCGCAACAGGTAGCCACCGGCCAGCCCCGCATAGACATTCAACCGCGTAATGCCGAGCGCGTGGTCGTGGTACCAGAGACCGGCTGCGTCCTGGTCGTTGCCATACCTGTATGTGTAGGAAGCGCCGGGCCTGAATGCCTGCTCGGGACCGCCGTCGAACTCTGGCCTGGTGTTGCCTCCGTGGAGGTGCACGGACGTCCTGGGCGCTGCAGCATCGTTGCTGCCGGGAGGAACGAGCTCCGCGTCGACGGCGTAGCCAAGGGGATGCCGTTCGATCCCGTTATGGACGGTGAGGCTGAATGGGGTTCCTTTCCGGGCGACGATGACCGGGCCCAAATATGTACGGGAGGAGGTCCCGTCCTGGTACGCCAGGGTGTCGGCCACGCCCATGCCGGCCTGGAAGCGGTGCTGGGCGTTTCGCATCCAGAGAGACGCAGTGCCGCCGGCACTCATGTCCAGGACGCCGAGTTCGGCCAGCGTTGGAAGCTGCTCGGTGAATTGGCCGGCCTGTCCTGGCGTGGCAACTGCCCGCGCGCTTCCCGGTCCATACGGCTGCGTCGCAACGGCCGCACCGGCTGCGGCGCCGGCTTGCAGGAGTTGCCGCCTTGTCAGATACATTGTGGGCCCCATTTCAATTGCCTTGATGGTTCCCCCCTTGCAGCCGACGGTAGGCAGCTCTCTTTGTCAGCGCCAGGGCCGAGTGTCCCCTTCCGGTGAAAGGGCCGGGACCTGCCCTGGGCCTTCCCGGACCGGCTCCCCCGCGCGGCTGCCGGAACGGCCCGTGAAGTGGTCCATGGTGCGGTTGACGCCGAGCACATCCATGAGCCGGTCAAAGACGCCGACCGGCAGAATCCGCAGGACCGGAAGCAGGTTCACCAGGGGCGGCAGGACCAGTTTCCGGCGGCCGGCCTCGATCGCGTCAAGGACTTCAGCGGCCACGTCCTCCTCCTCGAGGATGGGGAGGAGCCGGGGCCAACGGGTCTGGACGCCGTCGAACATCCCCGTGTTGACGTAGTAGGGGCAGACCACCAGCGTGTTGACCCCGGTGTGGTCCGCCCGGAGCTCGGCCCGGAGTGACTCGGTGAAACCGAACGCGGCGAATTTGCTGGCGGAGTAGTCCGTCTGCCGGGCGACGCCCACCATCCCTGCAGCACTGGCAATGGTGACCACGGTGCCGTGCCCCCGCTCTGCCATCCCGCCGAGGAAGGCGCGGGTCACCCAGTACAGGGCCATGACGTTGACGTGCATGGTCCGTTCGATGGCCTCATCCGTCGCATCAAGGAGCCGGTGCCCGCTGACCACCCCGGCGTTGTTCACCAGCACATCCACCGGCCCGGTCGTCGCTGCGGCGGCCTTGACCGCCTCCCGGTCCGTGACATCCACGGCGTGGGCTTCAGCCTGCGCGCCGGCGGCCCGGATTTCGTCGCGGACCGCAGCTCCCGCTGCCGCGTCCACATCCCAGATCACCACCCGGCTCCCGCGCCGGGCGGCGCCGAGTGCCAGGCGGCGGCCCAGCCCGCTTCCCCCTCCCGTGACCAACAGTGTTGCACCGGAAAGTCGTGTTCCTTTGGCCATCTCAGTTCTCCTCGGGTGTTGGCACAGGCTGTGTCCTCAGCGGTTTCGGGGAAGGCGGCCCATCAAGGTGATGGACCCTTTCATGATCCGTGCGTAGGCATGGTTGGACATTCCGGGGGCGGGGGCCACCCGGAGCAGCCGCTGCACGGCGATGGTCTGCGGTTCCGTGTACTTGAGGATGCCTTCCCGGCCGTGGCGGCGGCCCGCGCCGGAGTCCTTCATGCCGCCGATCGGTGCATCGTGCGAGGCCCAGGTGGCCGCATAGCCCTCGTTGACGTTGACGGTCCCCGTCTGGAGCCTGCGGGCCACTGCTTCGCCGCGGCGGGCGGACCAGACGCTGGCGTTGAGCCCGAAGTCGGAGTCGTTGGCCAGGGCGACGGCGGAGTCGTCGTCGGCCGCGCGGTAGACGGCAACCACCGGCCCGAACGTCTCTTCCCGGGCGACGAGCATCTCATCCGTAACCCCGGCCAGGACGGTGGGTTCATAGAACAGCGGACCCAGGTCCGGACGGCGCCGTCCTCCGGCCAGGAGTTGGGCCCCTTTTGCGAGCGCATCCTGGACGTGGCGGTCCACCCGCTCCACCTGTGCCGTACTGATGAGGGACCCCATGCCAATGTCCCAGTTCGGTCCGGACCCCATCCGGATGCCCTTCACCTTGGCTGTAAACGCCGCAAGGAACCGGTCATAAAGGTCGGCATGGACGTAGATCCGCTCAATGCTGACGCACAGCTGCCCGGAGTTGGAGAAGCAGGCGTGCACCGCGCCGGCGGCCGCCTTGCCCGCGTCCGCATCCGCGAGCACCAGCATCGGGTTCTTGCCGCCCAGTTCGGCGGAGAAGCCGATCAGCCGCTCAGCGCACTGCCTGGCGACGGTCTTGCCGGTCCTGGAGGATCCCGTGAACATCAGGAAGTCCACCCGCCCGATCAAGGCAGGCCCTATCTCCGTGCCCGGTCCCGTGACGATCCGGAACAGGTCAGCCGGAAGGCCCGCCTCCCGCAGGAGCCTGAGCATCAGCAGGGCCGTGAAGGGCGTCTGCGAGTCAGGCTTCAGGACGATGCCGTTGCCCGCCAGCAGGGCCGGGATGGCGTCCGAAACCGCAAGGGTCAATGGATAGTTCCAGGGGCTGATGACACCCACAACCCCCTTGGGTATCCGGTATTCCGTGGTGCGCGTGAGGACCGGGGCCGCGCCCTTCCGGCGGCGCGGGCGGAGATACCGGTCAGCGGTCCGCTCGTAGTAACCGGCCGTCAGGACGACGTCCGCGAACTCCTCGAAGGCGCTCAGCCTTGACTTGCCGCTCTCTGCCTGGACCAGGTCAAGGACGTCCTGCTCGCGGTCCAGGAGCAGGGCCAGGAACCGCCGGATCACCGCGCGGCGTTCGGCGATCGGCTGGGCTGCCCACTGCCGCTGCGCCATGCGCGCGGTTTCGACGGCGGCATGGACGTCGTCCGGGGTGCATACGGGCACTTCACCCACCACTGAGCCGTCGAAGGGCGCGTGCGAGGCCTGCGCCGGCCGTCCGGGGCCCGACGACGCCACCAGCCCGGCAAGCTCCGCCGCCAGCTCCCTGCCGCGGCCGGTCACAGTTCCTGCCGGGCGTGCTTTCGCCATGTCAGCCACCCGCCTGCGTGGGCTGGGCCGGTGATTCTGCCATGCGTCCAGGGGTCAGGCCGGAGCCGGGATTGAGGCGCGGAGCGAGCTGCTGGCGCAGCCAGGCCTTCACCAGCCGTTCCCAGCGTTCGGGGTCCACATTCCATTCCTTCGTATGCCGTGCGTGGTTGAACGTCTCGAACGTCACCATCTCCGGGTTCCGCTCGGCCAGCTGGGCGGACGGCCCGTACGGTACGTACTCGTCGTCGACGCTGTGGATGATCAGCGTTGGCGTCCGCAGCTCGACGGCCCGGGACACCCAGTCCATGACTTTCAGGTCCACGGGCGCTGAGAGGCCCGTGAGCCGCCGTCCCAGCGGGTGGCCCAGCATCAGCTGGCCGTACCTGCCCACCAGCGACGGAATCCGGTTCAGCTGCGCATGGTGCGCCAGCACTGTCACCCAGTCGATGACCGGTGCGTCCAGCACCATCGCCCTGATCAGGTGGCGGTGGCGGGAGAGATCGGCAGTCTGCAGGCAAATGGCCCCTCCCATGGACCAGCCGAACAGGACAACTTCCTCGGCACCGTTGGCCAGCGCGTACCCGATGGCAGCCTCGATGTCCTGCCACTCCGTCGACCCCAGGCCGTAGCGGCCGTCATCGGCTGACGGTGCCAGCCCGTCATTCCGGTAGGACACCAGCAGGCTGGTCAGGCCCAGTTCCAGCGCGGGTCCCACGGCCCGCAGCGCTTCCTGCCGGGTGGCACCGCGCCCGTGCACCATGATGGCCCAGGTCCGGGCAGTTCCCTTTGCCCGGACCAGCCAGGCGGGAGCTTCGCCGCGCTCAACGGGAATCAGGACGTCCTCGGCAGGGATTCCGACGGCGGCCGGGTCCGGGTAGGTGGCACCGCTCCACCATCCCCAGCGTGCCGTGGAGAGATCCCCGCTGTACACGGCTTCGACCTCGCGCAGCACAGTCCGCTCGGCGGGCGAGTAGGACACGATGCGGCCGATCCGCGCGTGCCCTTTGCCGCCGTCGAAGAAGAACCCGTAGACGCCGTCCACCGTGGTGTCGTCGTTCGCGGCCAGGATCACCTGCAGCTTCTGCCCGTCCCGGATCACCGCCAGGACTTCCTTGTCGGCCGCCCGTTGCCGTGCCGGAGTGATGACCCGCCGCGCGAAATACACGGCGAGCGCCGAGGAACCCGCTCCCAGCAGGCCCGCCACCGAGCCGCCGGCGATGGCGCCGCCAACGGCCCATTTGGCCCCCGGCGACACCCCAACGGATTCCCTGGTGGATGCAGTCACTGCAGGGCGCGCTCGCCGGAAAGGTGCCATGGGACTATTCTTACCGGCCCTGCCGCAGATACCCGCATTCCCGCACCCGGGCGGCACGGCGACGCCGGCCGGGCCCGGGAGGAACGCGGGCCGCGGTGCAGTTCAGGGGCCGGTGCAGTCCAAGGGCCCGCGCAGTCCAAGGGCCCACGCAGTCCACGGGCAGGTGCAGTGCGGGGGCCAGCGGGCGGGACTAGGCTAAGGCCATGAGTGATCCCATCGTCATCCTGACTGAAGAACCCCTGGGCGCGGACGACCGCGTTAACATCGAACGGCTCGTGGATGGTGCGGACAGCCGCCTGCTGGTCCTGGTCCCGGCCAATACCGAGCGGCACCTGCTGGTGGACTTCCTTGAGAACCTGTCCATGCTGGACGTTGCCAAGGCTTTCCGCGAGCTCGCCGCCCGCAACCCTGATGCCGCCACCGAACGGGCGCACGCCGACGAAACCCTGGCGGCCTCCCTGGCGGCGCTCGAGGGACTGGGCTCCGGCGTGACCGGCCAGGTGGTGGACGGCAAGGCCGTTGACAGCCTGGTGGCCAAGGTCCGCGAAACCGGCGCTTCCCAGGCCGTGGTGATCACGCGGCCGCATGCCGTGGCCGATACGTTCCACACTGACTGGGCCAACAAGGCCCAGGACCAACTCGGCGTCCCCGTGCTCCACCTGTACGCGGGCTCGGGATTTATCGGCGACTCCTAAGCGTTGGGAAAGCTATGAGCATCTTTGGAAACAGCATCTTCGGCAACAAGGCACCGGGCGTTGGCGCCGGAACGCAGCATGGCAGCGCACAGGAGGCCGCGGACAGCGAGGCCGCAGTCCAGAAAAGTGATGCCCAGTGGCGGGAGGAACTGACTCCGGAGGAATACCACGTCCTGCGCCAGGCGGGGACGGAACGGCCATACACCGGCGAATATTGGGACACGCATACGGAGGGCGTGTACCAGTGCCGCGCGTGCGGCGCTGAACTGTTCACCAGCAATGAGAAGTTCGATTCCCACTGCGGCTGGCCCTCCTTCTGGGCCCCTTTGACCGAGGGCAAAGTGCGCTACATCCATGACCGCACCCTGGGCATGGACAGGATCGAAGTGCGGTGCGCCTCCTGCGACTCGCACCTGGGCCATGTGTTCGAGGGTGAGGGCTACGGAACGCCCACCGACCAGCGCTACTGCATCAACTCGGTCTCCCTCCGGCTCGTGGCCAAAGAGGCGTCCGGCGACGGACCCCAGGGCTAAGCGATAGGCATCGCGGGAAGTCCCGCGCAGCCCGTCCAGGCAGAACCGGCCCCCAGCTGTTCCCACAGCCGGGGGCCGGTCTCGTTCCTCCCCAGCCGGGCCCGAGACTAAGAACTTCTTATTCAACCGCCCTTTGGGCATAAGTCCTGCTGGTTGCTTGTTACGCTCACCAGAGAAGCAAAGCAACCAGAAAGGCAGCCGACGATGACAGAGACCCTGACCACCGCCGTCACCGGTATTTCCGCGCAGAACAAGGATTGGCTGCGGCTCAAGGGCGCGGCCACCGCCCTGCAGGCCCTCCAGGTCCAGGACGGTTCCGTTCCCGGGACCGCGGACCACCCGGCGGCAGCCCGGTACGTGGAAACCATCGTGGATGCTCTCACCGCACTGGCCCCCGCCTTCCCCCACGACGCGGACTACCTTGAGGCCGCCTGCGCTGATTTCCGGGCATGGGCCGCGGGCGGGTTCGCCGTCCCGGACTTCCTGTCGTCCCTGCTGGCGTTCCAGCCGCAGCAGCAGCGCATTGACGGCCTGCAGCACCTGGTGGTCTTCCCCATGTACACCCAGAACGGCAGCAGCAACCGACTGGTGGAGGCCGTGCTGGTGGAGGTGATCTGGCCTGAGTTCATCGCGGGACTGGAAGCCGGCGACTATTCCAACAAGCTGTTCGTCCCCATCCGCTTCGTCGATTGCACGCCGGGCTATGACACCAACTCGGCCGTCCTCTTCCCCGAGACGGTAGCGGTCAGCCAGACCCCCACCTTCACCTGGGGTGCCATCTTCGCCGACCGCGAAGCTGCCCGGTTCCGCCGCGTGCTCAAGGCGGCCGCGGAGATCACCTCCCTGGAGCTCCCGGAGGGCGCGGCCGAACTGCTCGCTGACCAGGACCTCACCGAGGCCACCTTCGTCATGTGGGACCTGATCCACGACCGGACGCACATGCGCGGCGACCTGCCCTTCGATCCCTTCATGATCAAGCAGCGGATGCCCTACTTCCTCTACTCGCTCGAGGAGCTGCGCTGCGACCTCACCGCGTTCCGCGAGTCCGTCCGGATCGAAAAGGACGACGACGCCGACCCCGAGGCCCGGCGGCACGCCAGGCTCGTGCAGTACGCCATCATCTTCGACCGCATCTTCCGCTTCGCGATCACCGGCAGCCGTGTCCGCAACTACGACGGCCTGGGCGGCCAGCTTCTTTTCGCCTGGCTGCACCAGCAGCACGTACTGCACTGGACGGACACCCGGCTTACCATCGACTGGGATGAGGTGGCGGACGCTGTGATCGCCCTGGGAGCCAGCATCGATGACCTGTACTGGCGCTCCATAGACCGGCCCAAGACCGCCCACTGGCTGGCGGCCTACCAGCTGGTGTCCGCAACCGTCACCCCCAACCCGGCCTCCGTGTGGGCCAAGGGGCCGGACGCGCTGCCACTGGCGGGAACACCCCGCGGCCTCACGGACCAGGTCCTGGACGACGAATTCCCGCTGTCCATGTTCTACGAGGCATTGGAGAAGAAGATGCGCCCCGTCATTGAATCAACCGCCGGCATCACCGGCCGCTCCGCCCTGTGACCGGTTCCGGCAACTCCGCTGCTGCCCCCATCGTCACCGGGGCCCTTACGGTCCTGGTGGCCGGCGGCAGCGGCGCGTCCGGCGTCGCCGTTGCGCGCGCACTGGCTGCGGCAGGGCACCGCGTGGCCACCGCGGGCTCGGACCGGGCCAGGATCGGGGCGGCGGCGGAAAAGGCGGGCGACGGCGTCACCCCCTTCACGTGCGACCTCGCCGACCCCGACGGCGTCCGGCAGCTTCGCGCGGAGGTCAGCGCCGCCGTCGGGCCCGTTGACGCCGTGATCCACCTGGTGGGTGGCTGGCGCGGGGCCAAGGGCATCGCCGACCAATCCGACGACGACTGGGACTTCCTGGAGCGCGGGGCCATCACCACACTGCGCAACGTCTCCCGCGTCTTCTTCGACGACATTGCCGCATCTCCGGCCGGCAGGTTTGCCATGGTGTCCTCCACGGCCCTGGACAATCCAACAGCCGCGGTGGCCAGTTACGTTGCAGCGAAGGCCGCCGCGGAAGCCTGGACCATGGCCATGGCGGATGGTTTCCGCCGTGCCGCCGGGGAGGGCGGACACCTGGCTGCTGCCACCATCCTGGTGGTCAAGGCACTGGTTGACGACGAACTGCGCCGCGCGCACCCCGAGCGGAAATTCCCCGGGGCCACGGACGTGGCTGACCTGGGCGCCGCCGTCGTACGGCTTTTCGGCACGCCGTCCGCCGAACTCAACGGAGCCCGCCTCCGGCTGGCGGGCTGATCCCGCCGTGACTGTACCTACACTGAAAGCGTGAGCAACCCTATGACGACAACAGCAGAAACACGCTCGACGCTGCGGCTGCACGATCCCAGCGTGCGCGGCTTTGCCTCCGACAACTACTCCGGCGTCCACCCCGAGGTGCTGGCAGCCCTGGCTGCAGCCAACGAGGGGCACCAGGTTTCCTACGGCGAGGACCTCTACACCGCACGGCTGCAGGAACTGATGGTGGAACACTTCGGCCCGGGCATCGAATGCTTCCCGGTCTTCAACGGCACCGGTGCCAATGTCCTGTCCCTGCAGTCCCTGCTCCCGCGCTGGGGCGCCGTGGTGTGCGCTTCCACCGCCCACATCAACATGGATGAGAACGGGGCACCCGAGCGCATCGGCGGCATGAAGCTGCTGCAGGTCCCCACCCCGGACGGCAAGCTGACCCCGGAGCTGATCGACAGGGAGGCCTGGGGCTGGGGCGACGAGCACCGTGCGCAGCCGCTGGCCGTCTCCATCACCCAAACCACTGAACTGGGCACCTGCTACACCCCGGAGGAAGTGCGGGCCATCGCCGACCATGTCCACGCAAAGGGCATGAAGCTGCACATGGACGGGGCACGGCTGGCCAACGCCGCCGCCCACCTGGACCTCCCCCTGCGGGCCTTCACCAGGGACGCCGGCGTCGACATCCTCTCTTTTGGCGGGACCAAGAACGGGCTGCTCTTCGGCGAGGTCGTGGTGGCGCTGAACCCTGAGGCCGCCCAAGGCCTGGTATACCTGCGCAAGATGAACATGCAGCTGGCATCCAAGATGAGGTTCATGTCCGCCCAGTTCATCGCCCTGCTCGAAGACGGCCTCTGGCTGCGCTCCGCCTCGCATGCCAACGCCATGGCCTCCCGGCTGAGGGACGCCGTCGACACCATTCAGGGCGTCCGCCCCACCCAGAAGACGGAATCCAACGGCGTCTTTGCCATCCTTCCACCCGGCGTGGCGGACCGGCTGCGCAGTTCCTTCCGCTTCTACGACTGGGACGAGGCAGCAGGGGAAGTCCGCTGGATGTGCTCCTTCGACACCACCGAGGAGGATGTTGATGCCTTTGCCGCCGCGATCCGCCATGAACTGCGGGATTACCGGGAAGGCCAGGCAGGGTGACCGTCCGTTGACGGCGAGCCTTCCTGCCCGGCCCCGCCCGGCCCCGTAATCTGCCAAGGTGAACGCACTTGACCAGGTTCCCCCGGATTTCCTCCACGCCTTGGGAACCCTCAGGAAAGCCCGGTGCCGCAAGGAATTGCACCTGGCCGAAATCCCTGCCCCTGCGCGGCTGGCTCCGTTCGCCGTCGCGCTCGGCGCCGAAGTCATGGCCCCCGGCACAGGCAGCCTTTCCACGCCCGTCCACGGACCGGCGGCACTGGCTTTCGCAGCAGCATCCGGGACCGCCGCCGCAGGAGCTGCGGACGACGATGAGACGGAACTCGCCACCGGACGGTTCATCCTGCTGCACGATCCGGACGGCTCAGCGGTCTGGGACGGCGAGTTCCGCATCGTGACCTACATCCGGGCCGAACTGGAACCGGAAATGGGCAACGACCAGATGCTGGGAACCGTGGCATGGACGTGGCTGGTCGAAGCGCTGGAGAACCACAAGGCCGCTTACAGGGCAGCCGGCGGCACAGCCACCCGCGTCCTGTCCGAAAGCTTCGGCACCCTGGCCGGGCGCCCGGGTTCCATCGACATCGAGCTCCGGGCCTCCTGGACGCCGGATTCCTCCGATGTCCAGGCACACCTGGAAGCCTGGTCCGACATGGTCTGCACGTTCGCGGGCCTGCCACCCCTGCCCGACGGTGTGACGGCCCTTCCGCCCCGGCGCCGCGGCCAGCAGAACGGTTATGGGGCAGCCCGGTAAACTGGGGGCATCATGACCCCAAACATTCCGGAAAACACCACAGCCGGCGTCCCGGCTGCTGCTGCCGCACCCCACATCACGGTGGAGGGCTTTGACAGCCCCATCCCCGAAATCATCGATCTTGATGCACCCCGGGACGGCGTTCCCCTGGTCATCGAAACCCAGTCCGGCCTGGAGCGCTGCGCCGCCGCCATTGCCGCCGGCACCGGCCCGGCAGGCGTTGACGCCGAACGCGCCTCCGGGTTCCGCTATGGCCAGCGGGCCTTCCTGGTCCAGATCCGGCGCGAAGGCGCCGGGACCTGGCTGATCGATCCCGAACCCTTCGGAAACCTGGACATCATCAATGACGCCCTGCGCGGCGTCGAATGGATCCTGCACGCCGCCAGCCAGGACCTGCCCTGCCTGTCCGAACTCGGGATGTGGCCGGACAAGCTTTTCGACACCGAACTGGCCGCACGCCTGGCCGGGCTTCCCCGCGTGGGGCTGGCAGCTGTCATCGAACAGCTCCTGGGATTCGGGCTCGCCAAGGAACACTCCGCCGCCGACTGGTCCACCCGGCCCCTGCCGGAGCCGTGGCTGCGCTACGCCGCCCTGGACGTGGAGGTCCTCACCGAACTGCGCGAGGAACTCATTGAACTGCTCCAGGCGGACGGGAAGCTGGAATACGCCGAGCAGGAATTTGCCGCCATCCTCGAAGCCGGCGTCGCTCCGCCCCGGGTGGACCCCTGGCGGAAGACCTCCGGCCTGCACCAGATCCGGGACCGCCGCCAACTGGCCGCTGTCCGCGAGTTGTGGCTGGAGCGCGATTCCCTGGCGCAAAAACGCGACGTGGCACCGGGCAGGCTCATTCCGGACTCCGCCCTGGTAGCGGCGGCGAAGGCCATGCCCGCCACCGTCCCGCAACTGCTCAGCACCAAGGGGTTCCACGGCCGCGCGGCCCAGCGCGAAGCTCCCCGCTGGCTGCGCTGCATCGCCGCAGCACGGGACCTGGAGGAACTGCCGCCCCTGCACCTGCCCACCAACGCCCCGCCACCGCCGAGGGTCTGGGCGGACCGCGATCCCGAAGCCGCCGCCAGGCTGGCCACTGCCCGGCCCCTCCTCCAGGCCAAGGCAGAGGAACTGAATCTGCCGCTGGAGAACCTGTTGACGCCCGACTACCTGCGGCGCGTGGCGTGGCGGCCTCCAGCAATTGTTACCGAAGACTCCATTGCCGCTGAGCTGCGGGCGCTCGGGGCCCGCGGGTGGCAGGTGGAACTCAGTGCACCGCTGATCGCCGGCGCATTCCTGAACCCGCAGCCGCTGCCGCCAAAGGAAGCTAAACCTGTCGCCGCGGCCGGCGGCCAGTAACTGTCCCGCACCACCCCTTGCAGGCTAAGTTACTCACGAGTAACATCGGTGTGACCGACGCCAGGCTGCTGCCGCCCTCCGGCATGCACCCGGCGCGCCACATCTCGATGAGGAGTTACACGTGAGCCAGCACGGAAGCGGCGCATCCACGCGCACTGTCCGCGACGTCGTCTTTGTGGACGGCATCCGCACACCCTTCGGCAGGGCCGGCGAGAAGGGAATCTACGCCGGGACCCGGGCCGACGACCTGATCGTGAAATGCATCCGCGGCCTGCTGCGCCGCAACCCGTCGCTGCCGGCGGAGCGGATCGATGAGGTTGCCATCGCCGCGACCACCCAAACTGGCGACCAGGGCCTCACCCTCGGCAGGACCGCCGCGCTGCTGGCCGGCCTGCCGCGCACGGTTCCCGGCTTCGCCATCGACCGCATGTGCGCGGGCGCCATGACCGCTGTTACCACCACGGCCGGCAGCATCGGCTTCGGCGCCTACGACGTGGTCATCGCCGGCGGGGTGGAACACATGGGCCACCACCCGATGGGCTCGGGCGCCGATCCCAACCCACGGTTCATGTCCGAACGGCTGGTGGACCCGGCAGCCCTGAACATGGGAAACACCGCCGAGAACCTGCATGACCGCTTCCCCGCCATTACCAAGGAGCGCACCGACGCCTATGCTGTGGCCTCCCAGGACAAGCTGGCAGCCGCCTACCGGGACGGCATGATCCAGCCCGACCTGGTTCCCGTTGCCGCCCGGAAGCCCGGCGAGGGCTGGACTGTCCACAGCAAGGACGAACCGCCGCGCCCCGGCACCACCCTGGACGACCTCGCCGGCCTGCGCACGCCGTTCCGTGCCCATGGCCGGGTCACCGCCGGTAACGCCGCCGGACTGAACGACGGCGCAACCGCCGCCGTCCTGGCGTCCTCGGAAGCCGCCGCCGAACTGGGCCTGCCCGTCAAGATGCGGCTGGTCAGCTACGCCTATGCCGGGGTGGAGCCGGAGGTCATGGGCATCGGCCCTGTCCCGGCCACCGAGAAGGCGCTGAAGAACGCCGGCCTGGGCATCGAGGACATCGGCCTGTTCGAAATCAACGAGGCATTCGCCGTCCAGGTTTTGAGCTTCCTTGACCACTACGGCATCTCCGACGACGACCCCCGGGTCAACCGCTACGGCGGTGCCATCGCCGTGGGCCACCCCCTCGCGTCCTCCGGCGTCCGGCTGATGATCCAGCTGGCCCGCCAGTTCGAGGAAGATCCGTCGGTCCGCTACGGGATGACCACCATGTGCGTGGGCCTGGGCATGGGCGGCACCGTGATCTGGGAGAACCCGCACCACCCCGACTACAGTGGAACTCCCGCCGGGGAGACCGCTGCTACCGCTTCCGAAGGAGCCATGGCATGAGCGCCGCAGATTTCCGCACGTTGGCTGACCTCTTTCCCAACGAAACCGTGACCCACTCCTACGTCCAGGACATCGCCCTGCCGGGAACTGCAGGGAAGCCCAGCCCGGGCACCTTTGCCCTGGTCACCCTGGACAACGACTTTGACCACACCAAGCCCACCACCCTTGGCCCCAACACTTTGGTTGAGCTGGGCACGGTGCTGGAAGGCCTGCGTGACCGTGCCGCCCGCGGGGAAATCGTGGGCGTGGGCGTCACCGGCAAGCCGCACTACCTGGTGGCCGGAGCCGACCTTTCCGCGGTGAAGTCCCTGGAAAAGCGCGAGCACGGACTCTGGATGGCGCAACTGGGCCACGACGTCTATGCCACCCTGGCCAACCTGGGCGTCCCCAGCTTCGCCTTCATCAACGGAGTCGCACTGGGCGGCGGCCTGGAGATTGCCCTGCAGTCCACCTACCGGACGGTGTCAACAGGTGCCGGCGCCCTGGCGCTGCCGGAAGCCTTCCTGGGCCTGGTGCCCGGCTGGGGCGGCGTGTACATCCTCCCCCGCCTGGTGGGGCCCGAAAACGCCGTCAAGGTGATGATCGAGAACCCGCTGAGCAACAACCGGACCCTTTCCGGCGCCCAGGCGTTCGGTCTCGGAATCGCGGACGCGCTCTTCGAACCTGCCGACTTCCTGGAGCAGTCGCTGGCCTGGGCTGCGGGCGTCATCTCCGGCGACGTGGTCCCGGAGCGGCCCAACGCCGTCGATCCCACCTCCCCTGACGCTGCGGCCCGCTGGACCGCTGCCGTGGATGCCGGCCGGAAGTTCGTGGAAGGCAAGACGTCCAACGCTTCCCCTGCCCCCGCCAAGGTCCTGGACATCCTCGAGGCGAACCGCACCATGACCGCTGCGGAGTCAGCCGCTCTGGAGTGCGAAACCCTCGCCGGGCTCATGCAGACGGACGAGTTCCGCTCCACCGTCTACGCTTTCCTCGACCTGGTGCAGAAGCGCGGCAAGCGCCCCGCCGGCGCTCCGGACCGCAAGCTGGTCCGGCCCGTCACCAAGGTGGGCGTGGTGGGCGCGGGCCTGATGGCCGGCCAGCTGGCACTCCTCTTCGCGCGGCAGCTGAAGGTGCCTGTGGTCCTGACCGACATCGACCAGGCCCGGGTGGACAAGGGCGTGGCCTATGTCCATGGCGAGGTAGACAAACTGCTGGCGAAGAAGCGCGTCAGCCAGGACGCTGCCAACCGCACCAAGGCGCTGGTGACGGGCTCGGTGTCAAAGGAAGCCTTCGCGGACGCCGACTTCGTGATCGAGGCCGTCTTTGAGGAACTGCACATCAAGAAGCAGGTCTTCGCCGAACTGGAGGGCATCGTGTCGCCGGAGTGCATCCTGGCCACCAACACGTCCTCCCTCTCGGTGACTGAGATGGCCGCGGACCTGCAGCACCCGGAGCGGCTGGTGGGCTTCCACTTCTTCAATCCGGTGGCCGTCATGCCGCTGCTGGAGATCGTCCGCGCCCCGCGGACCGACGATGCCGTGCTCGCCACCGCCTTCGAACTGGCCAAGGCCCTGAAGAAGACCGGCGTGCTGGTCAAGGATGCGGCCGCGTTCGTGGTCAACCGCATCCTGCTGCGGCTGATGGGCGAAGTGACGGCTGCCTTCGACGAGGGCACCCCCGCGGAGGTGGCGGACGCTGCGCTGCGGCCCATGGGGCTGCCCATGACACCGTTCACGCTGCTGGCCATGGTGGGCCTGCCCGTGGCGCAGCATGTCCAGGAGTCCTTGAACGCCGCTTTCGGCGACCGCTTCCCGGTTTCGGACAACCTCAAGAAGCTCATCGACAACAACGTCAAGGCACTGTGGGAGACCGCCCCGGACGGTTCCCGGGCTATCCCCCAGTCCACGCTGGAGCTGATGTCCTTTGGCTCCAGCCCGTCCACCGCGGAGCAGGTGCTGCGCCGCGTCCAGGATGCCTTGGCAGAGGAAATCGGCCTGATGCTGGACGAGGGCGTCGTGGCCGGTGCCGAGGACATCGACCTGTGCATGATCCTGGGCGCTGGCTGGCCCATGTTCCTGGGCGGCATTACGCCGTACCTGGACCGGGTGGGCGCATCGGAGCGGGTCAACGGCAAGCGCTTCCTGGCGCCCGGCGTCGCGTCGAGCAAGTCCCGGGACTAGTGGTACCGGCGGTCAGGCCGGTACCAGCCGGCCGCCGTCGAGCGCCAGGATGCGGTGCGCCGCCGCGCGTGCATAGCCCAGTTCATGGGTGACCAGCACGACGGCGGCGCCCGCCTCCGCTGCCGACCGTACGGCTGTGTCGAGCAGCGCGAGTCCGTCGCCGTCCAGCGCCACCGTCGGTTCGTCCAGCGCCAGGACGGCAGGCCGGCGGGCCAGGACGGTGGCCAGGGCCAACAGTCGCTGGGCGGACGCCGGCAGCTCGGCAGGATGTTCCTGGGCCGTACCTGCGAGGCCGACAGCCTCCAGCGCCGCGGCTGCGTAATCGGCCGCCATCGCCGGACTGAACAGGCGGTCCAGCCCGAACCCGACTTCCCGCAGCACCGTCCGTTCGAACAGCTGGTCACGGGGCTGCTGGAAGAGCAGGCCGACGGACGCCGCTGTCTTTCCCACCGGAGCTCCCGCGATGTCGCCGCCGCGGACCAGGACAGTGCCTGCGGTGGGACGGAGCAGGCCGTTGAAGTGCCTCAGGAGCGTTGATTTCCCTGCACCGTTGGGGCCGGTGACAGCTACGATTTCCCCCGGATGGACTGACAGGTTGATGTCCTGGAGCACCATTGCGCGGCGGTCCGGCCCCGGCTCCTGCCGTCGACGCCTGCGGCGGCGTTCGGGCACTTCAGGGTATCCAAAGGACACCCTCCGCAGCTCCAGCGCCGCGGGGCCGGCAGGCAGCTCCACCGCCCGGCGGCTGGAGGGCCGGGGCGCGGGGCTCGAAGCGGTTTCCAGGTCGAGGCGCCTGATGGCCGGTGGCAGGAGCCCGGAGCCGGACCTGGGCGCGGCAGGAGGCCCGCCGGAGGTGAGCGTGCCGTCCGCCAGCACCAGCCAAGTGCCGGCCTCCAGCAGCAGCGGGTCAACCGCCTGGCTGAGGACCACGACGGCGGTGCCTTGTTTGAGGAGGTCCCGGACCAACACGGCCAGTTCGTTGGCCCCTGCCGCGTCCAGGGAGGCGAAGGGCTCGTCCATGACCAGCACCGGAGGTCCGGGGATGATCGCGCAGCCGATGGCCAGCCGCCGCAGCTGGCCGCCGGACAGCCGGGCAGGGTCCTGGTCCAGTTGGCCGGCGAGCCCCAGGAGCGCGGCGGTTCGCTCCACGGCGGCTTTCATCCCGGCACGGTCCATGCCGGTGTTTTCCAGACCGAATGCGAGTTCCTCGGCCACCGTGGCCCGGACGGTGGACAGGACGCCGGCAGGGTCCTGGGGCACGAAACCCACCTGCCGGCCCCACTGGGCGGGATCGATCCGGGGGTCCCCGGTGCCGCCGTCGAAGTCCAGCCGTGTGCCGGCCAGCTCAAGGAATCCCGCCAGCCTGCCGTGGCCGCCCGGTGCCAGCCAGCCGGACAGCAACCGGCCCAGCGTGGACTTGCCACTCCCGGATGCGCCGAGGATGGCCGTGAAGGAGCCCGGCGCAACGGAAACAGCCAGGTCATGAAGGGCGGGGGCATGCCCGTCGTGGAAGGTAAAGTTCCGGATCCCGGCAGCCAGCACGGGGCTGTCCAGGGGGACGGCGCGGCCGGCAGAAGCCATGCGTTCAGGCACCCGACTGCACCACCCGGAGAATCAGTGCGGCCAGTGCCGCCACCACCAGGACGGCCCGCACTGCCCGCTGGGCGGTGGAATCGGGCACTTCCCGGTAGGTGGTCCGTGGCCCGGGGTTGCCCAGTCCACGCGCTTCCAGGGCAGCAGCCCGGGTCCCTGCATCCTCGATCAGGGACAGAACCAAGGGAACCGCCTGCAGCCGGAACGCCGCCACCCTGGACAGCAGCCCGCGGGTGATGACCAGGCCGCGCGATTCCTGCGCCTCCCGGATCCGGCGCGCCCGGCCGGCAATGGCCGGCAGCAGGGTCAGGGTGGAGGCCAGGACGAAAGCGAACCGGCCCTGCACGCCGCGGGTCGACAAGGCCGCCACGAGGTCCGGGACGCTGACACTGAAGGAAAACAGCAGCAGGGCCAGGACCACCGCGGCAAGCTGCAGGATGCGCTGCACTGCAAATTGCAGGCCCTCTGCCGTGATGCGGGCAGGTCCCCACTCGGCCAGCACGGTCCTTCCTTCCGGGAAGAAGAGGCCGTGCAGCACCAGCAATGAAAGGCCGAGGGGGACCAGGACTGCCGCGGCAGCCGGCACAACGCGGCGGGCCGCGCCCGTGGCCAGTGACAGGCCAAGGCAGGCTGCAGCCACGGTGCCTGAGAGCACCCAGCTTGCTGCCGCCGTCGTCATGACCGCGGTGCTGGCGGCAGCGGCAAGTGAGGTCAGCGGATTGATCCGCTCCCGCCTGGCCGGGGCCGCGGTCCTGCCCGCCGGGGATGCTGTCACGGTGCTTGGGTCAGCCGTTCAGCGCTGAATCGCTGGCCGGTCCCGACGCAGTACCCGGTGCCTGCTTCGAACCGTCGGCGTGCGCACCCGTCTGCGGCGCCGGGGCCGGGCTGCTGCCGGCGAGCACCCGGTGGCGGCGGATGAAGGGGAACTGCTGGCGCGTCCGGCGCGGCAGCGCGTAGACCAGGACGGCCACGATGGTGAACACGATGGCCTTGTCCATGGGGTCGGAGAGCAGTGCCTGCTTGGTGATGGCGGCCAGGAGGGTGTCCCCCATGGCCCGGAAGGCACTGACGATTGCGCCGGTGGCAACGCCCGACGTTCCGCCGAAGACGAAGGCGGCCACGGGGGCGGACACGACGCCTGCGATGATCCCGGTGACGAAGCCGGCAACCGGGGCAAGGTAGAAGCGGCGGAAGAGGCCGTAGCGTGCCGCGAGGCCGGCCAGGCAGCCGATGAGCGCGGCGCCTGCGGCGAACGGCAGCACGGTGGGGTTGAAGAAGGACCAGACGATGCTGCTGAGCGCGCCGGTGGCGGCACCGGCGGCCGGGCCGGCCAGGACGGCGATCAGCACCGTGCCGATGGCGTCGAGGTAGAAGGGAACCAGGGTGCTGCCGACAAACTGGCCCAGCATGATGTTCAGGACCAGCGCCACCGGGATCAGCACCAGGGTGGAGGCAGGAAGGGTGGGGAGCACGGCGACGATCAGCAGGACCGCTCCTGCCAGGAAACCGGTGAGGGCGATCAGGGCCGATGCGCTGCCCGGACCCCCGGTGATGTCTGCGGGCTGGTTAAGGACCAGGTAGACGTACGTGGCGGCAATGGCCAGGGCGCCGAGGATCTCCAGCAGCCGGCGGCGGGCCGCGGGGCGTTCCTGGGACGGAAGCGTCAAAGAGGGCGATGACATGGGGAATGTTCCTTTGGGGTGCTGGCAGTGGCCCGGCAGTACCGGGCCGGGATGTGGCTGCCTATGTCACCTCGGCAGCAGCCGGCGGCAACTGCGCCGGGCCGGTCCGGAGCCCATTCTACCGGCCATCCTCCGGCAGCGTCCCGGGCAGGATGTTCCTGCCGCGCCGGCCGTGGATCGCCTGCCTCACCCCGTCTTCCGGGCCAGGCGCCCCACGGCGGACACCAGCTCACCGAACGCCTGCTCCGGGTTGTTGGCGGACACGATCCGGGCATTCGGGGGTGCGCCCCAAAGCCCGCGAAAGTCTGCCACGGTTGTTCCCATGAGGAGCCCCGATTCCGTTTCGACGTCCACCGTGGCCGGGCGCGCGGCGTACTCAAGGGTGCCGGCGGCCACCCCGGCGGCAAAGAAGTCATGGACGTGGGCTAGGTAGCCCTGGTCATAGAGCCGGTGGAACTCGAAGTAGAAGCGCAGGGCGTCCGAAAGGTGCCTGATAAGGGTGTTGTCGGAAGTGCTGCGGCGGCCCTCAGGGTCTTCCGGGAGTACCAGCTCCGGAACGGCGGCGCCCGCAGCCCGGGCCAGCGCCCTGACGTGGGCCGGGTGCATTTCCATGCGTTCTGTGGTGTCCAGCGAGCAGACGATGGGCAGTTTCTCCAGCGGCCGGCCGCGGTAGGCGGCGTAGACCTCCCTGGCGGCGTGCGGATCAACGTGGGTGTTCCACTCGGCGGTGGGTGTGGTGTTGCCCTGGTGGTAGAAGGCGCCGCCCATGATTACCACTTTGGCCAGGAGATCGGGAAGTTCCGGTTCCTGCCGCAGGGCCAAAGCGAAGTTGGTGAGCGGAGCGGTAATGAGCGCGGTCAACTCCCCCGGCCTGGCCCTGGCGTGCTCGATCCACAGGTCCACTGCATTCTGCGGACTGGGTTGGCCTGATGGTTCAGGCAGCACCGCGTAGCCGATTCCCTGCGGCCCATGCGTTTCCGGGGTCGTGATCAGGGGGATGGACAGGGGCTTCCGGGCACCCACCGCCACCTGCACCCCAGGGCGGCCACACAGCTCCAGCAGGGCGAGGGTGTTGCGCGCCACCTGGTCGGCGTCGACGTTGCCCGGGGTGGCCGTGACCGCCACGAACTCCGTGTCCGGGAGGGCGGCAAGATAGGCGAGGGCCAGGGCATCGTCGATGCCGGTATCGACGTCCAGGAGGTAGGCGGGCACTGTTGCCTAGAAGAGCGCGACCTTGGGCACGGCGGGGAAGATCCCGTCCAGGGCGGCCAGGTCCTCCGGGGTGGGCACCCAGTCCGCCGCTTCCGCGTTTTGCTGGACCTGTTCCGGCCTGGTGGCGCCGGCGATGACGCTGGCCACCGAGGGCTGGGCGGCGAGCCAGGAGAAGGCCACCTCGATCTCGGTCAGGCCGCGCTCCTTCGCGAAGGCGCTGTACCTTCCCAGCTGGTCCCAGTCGGCGTCGTCCACCATGTTGGTGCGGGTGTGGCTGAGCCGGGATCCTTCCGGAGCGTGGCCCGGCGAATACTTGCCGGTCAGCAGGCCGTTGGCCAGCGGGAAGTATGGCAGGACGCCCAGGCCGAATTCCTCCGCCGCCGGGGTCACCTCCAGTTCGGCGCGCCGGTCCAGGAGGTTGTAGTGGTTTTGCGAGGAGATGAACCGTGCAGTGCCCAGTTCGCGGGCCACGTATTCCGCTTGGGCGATCTGCCAGCCGGAGCGGTTGGAGTGGCCGATGTAGCGGACTTTGCCGCTGCGGACCAGGGTGTCCAGCGCGGACAGGGTTTCGTCGATGGGCGTGAGCGGATCGGGGGTGTGGAACTGGTAAAGGTCTATCCAGTCGGTACCGAGCCGCCGCAGCGAGGCCTCCACCGACTGGATGATGTACCGCCGGGAACCACGGGCGCCGAAGTCCGGGCCGTTGGCGCCCTTGGCATCCATCCCGAATTTGGTGGCAACCACCACGTCACCGCGCCGGCTGCCGAGGGCCTTGCCCAGCATGGTTTCGCTGAGTCCCGGTTCCCTGCCGTAGTTGTCTGCCACATCGAACAGCGTGATGCCGGAGTCGATGGCGGCGTTGACCACCGCGTCCGTGGCGTCCTGCGACTCCGTGGCGGTGTTGGCGCGGCCCAGGTTGTTGCAGCCCAGGCCAACGGTGGAGACGGTGAGGCCTGATTTTCCAACGCGGCGGTAACTGGTCACGGGGGTCTCCTAGAGGCTGAAGCTGCTGGCGGTCTTGGCGGAGTGCTTGAGCTTGTACTGGTCGGGGTCGCTGAACGGGGCGGCGGCGATGCTGAGCTTGGTGAAGTCGAGGTCCTCGCCGCGGGCGCACACCTTGATGGCGTTGACTGCCTTGTTGACGTCCGGGCACAGGCAGAAGATGTTCAGCTTGTAGTCGGTGAATTCGGACCGCTCAACCGTTCCCAGGCCGCGCCAGGCCAGGTGGCTGATGAGGGCGTCCTTGGCCTTTTGCTCAAGGCGGCGGTCCCGGTCGGTGCCTTCCCTGGTCTTGAGGGCGAACTGTGCCACTACCCAGAACTGCTCCTCGTTGGGGATCTCCGCGTAGCCGTCCTCCGCGCATTGTGCGGCAAAGGCGTCCAGGAGGCCTTCTGCAGCACCTGCATCGGGGACGTCGGTTTCCTCGGTCTTGCTCTGGTGCCCCACGGCGCCGAAGTTCATCACGAACTGGGAGTACTCCTCGTCGAACCAGGCTTCCCGGAACTGGAGGGCGCCCTCGTCGTCGCGTTTGTAGACCCTGACAATGCCGCTCATGTGGTGCGTCCTTTGGTAAACCATTCAACGTCGGTGCCGTCGAAAGGCGCGTGCTGTGCCTTGACGGCGTGGTAGAGCCCGTCCGCCGCGGCCTGGATGTCCTTGATCAGACGGTGGGGGTAGTGCATGGAGACGCTGTGTTCCGCGAACTCGTCCTGGTCGTCGATGAAGACGCCGCGGTCGGCGGTGCGGATGACGTCCAGGTCCATGTCGATGACATGGAACTCGGTTACCGCCGGCCGGATGTGTGTCCACTCGTGGCCCACGGCGAGGTCGATGTAGACCCGCACTCCGCCGGGGTGGGCGGAGTCGTAGAACGTGGCCACCCAGTCACCCTGGCGCGGCACCAGCAGGACAGCGTCCGAACGGGTGTAGAACGCGGCGCCGGGCCGGGAACAGAACTCGTTGGTGCCCTGGAAGATCCACCACCCGTGCTGGTCCTCGCCCACGTACCGCCCCGGCACCACCCAGTGGGCTTTGCCGTTCCATTTGCGGTTCCTGGACACCACCAGCTGGCCCGGCTCCAGCCCGTTGGGAACGCGTGTGGTGGTGGTGTGCAGGACCGGTCCGGACTCCCCCGCCGGCCCGGGGTACTTCAGTTCGTCCTCGTCCCTCACAGGATCGGAAGGCTGCCGGTGGTGGGGTGCTGCTGCCCGGGGAGGGGCCGCGCAAAGGGAACCTTCGTTCCCAGGACCTGTGCGACGACGTCGTGCGTGATCTGCTGGGCGGTCAGCCCAACGCGCTCCAGCACCTGGTTGCGGGTGCCGTGGTCGAGGAACTCCACCGGCAGGCCCACCTCGTTCAGGGCGGTGTCGACGCCCGCGGCACGCATCTCCTGCCGGATACGCGAGCCGACGCCGCCTGCGCGGACGCCGTCTTCGATGCAGATCACCAGGCGGTGGTGTGAGGCCAGCGCAATGATGGAACGGCGGACGGGAAGGACCCAGCGGGGATCCACCACGGTGGTGCTGATGCCCTGCGCGCCAAGCCGGTTGGAAACGTCCAGGGCCAGTTCGGCCATGGCGCCCACGCTGACGATCAGCACGTCGTTTTCCGTGGAGCCTGAAGGCCTGCGGGCCAGGATGTCCACGCCGTCGCTGAGCCGTTCCAGGGCCTCGACGGCGGGGCCAACGGATCCCTTGGAGAAGCGGACGACGCTGGGGGCATCGCTGATGGCAACGGCTTCTCGCAGCTCCTCGCGGAGCCGGGTGGCGTCGCGGGGCGCGGCAAGGTGCAGTCCGGGGACGATCTGGACCATGGCCATGTCCCACATGCCGTGGTGGCTGGCGCCGTCCGGGCCGGTAACGCCGGCCCGGTCAAGGACGATCGTGACGCCGGCCTTGTGGAGGGCGACGTCCATGAGGAGCTGGTCGAATGCCCGGTTCAGGAAGGTGGCGTACACCGCCACCACCGGATGCAGTCCGCCGAAAGCCATGCCCGCAGCTGCGGTGAGCGCATGCTGTTCCGCGATGCCGACGTCGATGACGCGCTTGGGATGCTTGGCTGCGAATTTGTGCAGGCCCACCGGGATCAGCATGGCCCCTGTGATGCCCACGATGTCGTCGCGTTCGTCGGCGATGGCGGCGATCTCGTCCGCGAACACGGAGGTCCAGGACTGGGCGCCGCCGGCGCCGGTGGGCTCGCCCGTTTCGGGGTCGATGATGCCGACAGCGTGGAACTGGTCCGCTTCATGGGCCCGGGCCGGAGCGTAGCCGTGGCCCTTTTCCGTCATGGCGTGGACGATCACGGGGCCGCCGTAGTTCCGGGCAGTGGAGAGCGCGTGCTCCATGGCCTGGAGGTTATGGCCGTCCACCGGGCCGATGTACTTCATGCCGAGGTCCTCGAACATGCCCTGCGGCGCCCACCAGTCCTTGATGCCCTTTTTCACGGCGTGCAGGCTCTTGTAGGTGAACTGCCCCACGGGGCCGCCGTCCTGGAGCTTCTTCTTCCACCAGTCAAGCGCGCCCTCGTATGCGGGAGCGGCGCGGAAGGAGTCGATGGTGGGGCGCAGGGAGGCAAGGTAGTCCGCGAAGCCGCCCACCGTGGGGGCGTAGGACCGGCCGTTGTCGTTGACCACGATGACCACGCGGCGTTTCTTGTCAGCCGCGATATTGTTGATGGCTTCCCAGGCCATGCCGCCGGTGAGGGCACCATCGCCGATGATGGCCACCACATGCCGGTCGCCTTCGCCGGTGAGCTGGCGGGCCCGGGAAATGCCGTCGGCCCAGGACAGGGACGACGACGCGTGGGAGCTTTCCACAATGTCGTGTTCCGATTCGGCCCTGTCCGGGTAGCCGGAGAGCCCGCCTTCCTGGCGGAGCGTGCTGAAGTCCTGGCGTCCGGTGAGCAGCTTGTGGACGTAGGACTGGTGCCCTGTGTCAAAGACGATGCTGTCGCGGGGGGATTCGAAGATGCGGTGCACGGCCAGCGTCAGTTCCACGACGCCGAGGTTGGGCCCGAGGTGGCCGCCCGTCTGGGAGACGTTCGTGATCAGGAAATCCCTGATCTCCGAAGCCAGCTGTTCCAGCTGTTCCTCGGTCAACTCGTTCAGGTCCTGCGGATTCCGGATGGTGTCCAAGATTCCCAATGACCCCTCCTTCGGGTGGTAGACGTGCCGTTTAACTCTAACGCCTTGGTGTGAATGCAAAGCCGAAGCCCCGGCTGGTCGGTGACCGGCCGGGGCTTCGGGGAGGTTGGTGCCTGGGCGGCAGTTCCGCTAGTTGGCGGAAATCTGGCGCAGCACGTACTGTTACATGCTCCCACAGCGCGGTAATTTGTGGCGGACTATGAAGATATGGGCAATTTGACCAGAGATATGCGCGGCAGGATGATGCAATGCCCAAGCTACCGTCGCTCCAGTGATCACAAGGGTCATGAATGCCTACCGCTAGCGCAGCACGTGGACTTGCCGCACACAGGCAGGTCGACGTGCTGCGATCGAGGTTCTCCTACACACAACTCCGCCCGGAGGCTGCCTCACCGCAAACGTGCCAAAGCACGTATTGAGGCATACCATGTTGGCTTTCCTTCACTTATTCGCAGCGGCCCGCGCCTCGTGGTTGGACCCTCCTGCCCCACGCGTGTCAGCTGTCGTAATGAACGCGCTTGGACCCGCCGAAGAAGTTCGTCGTGGTCCGGTAGCCGAGGAGGGGCAGCACGGTGAGCGCTTTGTCCTCCAGACTTCTGGTGCCAGTTACTGCCGCCTTGACGCGTTCGCCCAGTGCACCCTTGATTCTCGGCGGAAGAGGTTTGCCTAGGCTGCCGAGGGCGTTGAGTGCGAGTTCGGCTGCTCCCCCGTTGCCACTGTTGGTTTTTAGATCAAGTAGTCCGTAAATGATCGTCTCGACAAGTCGTCGTCGTACCGAGCTGTCCTGGATGTTTGCCTTAGCCCATAGTGTGATGATGGCCTGTCGTTGGGGGTTGTTCGTCGCGGCCAAGAAGCGGTTGATGAGCAGGCCGGCGATTTGGGGCTCGTCCGCGTTGGCGAGCCCGAGCACGTTTAGTGCCGCGTCATTTGGGACATCCAAGTCTGCTGCGGCGAGGTACTTGTCCAGTAATGTGCGGTGCTGTTCCGCTGTCCAACCTTGTTGCACTTTATGGGCAGCGGTGATTAGTTCAGCTTCGTGCGCGTTAGCTCGTCGCAGAGGCTCGTAAACTGCAGCGAAGTCCTCGGGGTTCGGGTTAGTGAGTTCAAGCCAGAGTGCTGTGGCGTGGACGGCCAGGTGTTCGTAGTTGTAAGTGACGTCTGCCATGGTGTGCGCTGTTGGCAGGTCGGTGATGCGGACGTGGGTCATGCCGGCTGCCTTGGCGAGTTCGAGCGGCACGGCGACGTGTCCGAGGTCGTCGAGCCATGGGCTGGCGGCTGCTTCGGCGAGTAGCCCTTGTACCTCATCGGCTTCTAGGCCGTCGGCGGACGCGTGCACGGCTTCGGCACCGTTCTCAAGCACATATTGGTGCAGGGCGTCTTCGGCGTCGACGGGAGCAAGCGACTCTGCGAGCGTGTCCTGGAGGGAGTGTGCGACGGCTGACAGTATCTGGTTGTAGTCGAGGACTCCCGCGTCGGCAAACAAGCGGGCTCGCTCTAGGATGTCTCGACGTTCACTGGCTTCTTCTGTGCTCGTAACGTGGTTCTCGACGAGCTCGAGCACGTCGGAGTTGAGGCTCGGGCTGCGGTCCGGAGGCAGGTTGGTGAGGAGCGGGGTGAGCGCTTCGAGCGCGATGCGCATGGTGTCAAGGTCGACCCTCGCGTTCCACGCCTCCGCCACAAGATTGGTTAGTGGTGCGACGTGGGCTGCGGTCATCGTGGAAGGGACGATCCGGGTGAGCCAGTGGGGCCAGTCGCTGAGGACCCGATAGTGGGTTCCCTTGAGGACGCTGGTCGCGAGGCTCTGTTCATTGATCATTTCGGTCTTGCCGAGTAGCTGGCGTGCGGCATTACGAGCATCTTGGGCATCGACTGCCAGGAGGAGGCGTAGCACCAGATGCTGGACCGGCGTTTCCCGAGGAGCTGCCGCGTTTGCGAGAGCGTCGAGCACAGGCTCAGGGTTGAATGGTTCGGGCTCCGGTTCTTCGGTTGCCGTCGGCGATACGGTCCTTCGGGCGGTGGCGACGCTCGCCGCTGCCGCGTTCTGCTCGGCGGTCCATTCGATGTGACTTTGCGACGCTTCCTGGGCAAGTGCGGAGATGCGGGTCTGGGTTGCGGTGATGACCCGAATGAGGCTGTCGTCCCCCAGTTCGAAGAGGCGGGCGATCGCTGCGGGACCATTTTGTGACACTATACGGGCGGATAGGACGTTGGCCACGGCCGTGGGAGCGGCGTCAAGCGCAAGCGTTGCGTCTTCGAAGAAGAAGTCTGGAGGTGTGAGGCCAGGGCGTGTGATCGTTGCAATGACGCGGCGGCGCAGAGCTGATGCGCTGGCCTCCGATCCGACTTTGGAGAGCGCCCAGGCACTAGAGACTGTATCGTCGTCGAGGAAGTCGTTGGCGTCGTCTTCGACGACGCAGATTGCTTCTGCGACGGTATCGGCCACGCTATGAACGGGAAGGCCTGATTCGGCTTCCATGAGCAGCAGGAAGGACCGTGCCGCGTTGGGCCCACTGACCCCGGCACCTGTCCGGATTTGGTTCGTCAGGACCTGCAGGACACCTTCCCGCTCAATATCTTTGAGCCCATTGACGCGTCGTCGCAGAGTCTCGATGTCCGCATCCTCCGCCGCCCGCTCAATCGCGAGGGCCAGGTCACCGTCCAGCCCGAAGACTGTTCCGGTGCTCTGCATGTAGATGAGGTCTCGGGACGGACCCCGTACCTGACGCGTCCGGCTCAAATAATTGAGTAGTTGCTTATTGTGCGCCTTGCCAACCTGGCTGCCGCGGTCGTCCGCCTCGTCAACACCATCAGGGTCGTCATCGACGAGAACGGTGCTCGGGGCAGCGCTCTCCAGGGCATAGGATTTGGCGAGTTCAACTGCGCGGTCTGACGTGCCTGAGGTGAACTCCGCGTTAGGATCCCGCATTAGTTGAAGCACCAGGTTGGGAAGATTGGCATCGACTTCGAGGTGCCGAGCGAACAGGGGGAACTCCACTCGGAGGCACACCAGCCGCGCAATCGCTGCCGCATTCGTATGCGGATTTTCGGTCAGAAGGTCTGCATCGTAACGCCCTTGGGCAAGCCGATACGTCAGCGCGAACGTGTTCAGCAGGTGCTTCACGCGTCGAGGGCTGGCGACGTGAGTGGGGATGAGGACCGAGAGCACGTACTCGCGGTTAATTTCTGACCACAAACCGTCGCGATTTTCTACAAGGCTTGTGGCGAATTTACTGACGCTCTGCGCGAGCAGCGGTGGCAGGCTGAGTTGGTATTGGAAAACTTTGTCCAAGTATGCGCTGCCGGTGCTGTAGTAGGGGTTCGTGTCGTCAGCAGGGGTTTCCTGCTTGGCTGCTCGGGTAAGCGCTCCTTCCAGCACATTCTGGTCGGCGGCCACGATGAACACGCACCGTTCGATGCCTAGGAAGGTCCGGATGGTGTCCAGGGTAGTGACGACCTCACTGGCGGAACACCGGTCGAGTTCGTCTACGAAGACGACGAGGCGTTTGGCCTTGGCGTCGGAAACCAAATCTTTGAAGATCGTCTCGAATTGTTCGTCGCTGTCCGGTTTCGCCAAGCTGCGGTCTACGGTGAATGTCTTGCTTGCCAGGGCGATTAGGGCGGCGAGGAGTGTGGCAGGGACCAAGCCTGCCAACACGACTTGCTTGGACAGTGATTTAAACTCGACTCCAAAGTCAGTGCTGGTACCGATGCGGCTTTGCCCGAAGGCGACCGCTGAAACGACCAATGCGAGGATCACCGTGAGGCCGAGGAGCAGCAATGCGAAGACACCCAGCAGCTTGAGAACAGTGGTAGGCGGTACCTTGATCTCGGTCTTGGTTCGGCCGCTGTAGAGGTCACTGTGGTACTTGGACTGTTTGCATCCGAGTTCGCTCGCGACGGCGCTGATGAAGTTCCGCCGTAGTGGCACGTCCGCGTACTTGAACGCGTCGAACCGAACAAAGCGCACACCATCGCGGCCATCGATTTTGCTCTTGAGAACGTTAGCGATTCCGCTCTTGCCAGAGCCCCACGGACCGTAGAGGGCTACGTTTGCGGGCGTGGCCACGGTCGTAGCAAGTGCGGCGAGTTGGTCGACGATGCCTTCGTGCGCAAGACGGTCGTCTTTCGCGACGGCAAGTTCGCGGTCCTCCACAAGGTCGTCGGCCCCCAAATTGAGCACTTGCGCGTGCCCGGACGTTCCTCGTGACATACGTTGTACTCCATTAATGACCTAGGGATGAATGTGCGGCGCGATTGAGTGGCCACGCCATGTCCGACGACCCACGATTTTGCGGACGTCTCAGCAATCCTATCGGCGTCGATCAACGTGGGATCGGCAGTGTCGGTGTCGACTAAGTCGACGCCGAAGCAGAGATCAGTTTCGGCTGCTTCCTAGCGGGCTTTGTCGTCGATCGATTTCTTTACCTGGCCTTGTTTAAGTCGCATTCGAGTCCCCACAGGCTTGGATTTTCTACCGCCCACCCGGTCAGCATCTGCAGGTCTTTACGCGAGATGACAAAGATGTTCTTGAAAATCGATTCGGGGAGCTCGAAGTTCGGAAACTCGATGTCGCCGGCCAGCGCTTGCTGGATTCCTTCCAACGCCTATGCCAGCATTGCTCTCTGTTCAGGCGTGAGGACGATGCGAGCTTCCGCATGGTCGAAATTCTGGTCTCGTCAGCGGCGTCTTATGAAAATTCGTCTTCGCTCACGAGAGCAGAGTAACGCTTACCGGCGATATTGCCGGACTACGTGTGGGAAAAACCGCAGTTGTGCTCTCCGAACACCGCGAGATCTGCTCGACGACGCTGCATACGACCTATGTGAGCGCTCAAGTCCTGTTCAAGGAACTCTTGGGACACCGGCCCCGGGACTCGACCCGTTTTGACGGGGGACGACCAGGGTGGCTGATCAATCCAACTCAGACGATTGCGAGTGCCCCCCCAGCGCATTGCGGTTGGTCCGAGTGGTCGCGAGCATTACGGACCGTCTATTCTCATTCCGGACGTATTGGTGCGAAGATCCTATTTTGCGATTTCAACGGTGTAGATTGCGATGGCATAGGCAAAGAATTGGTTATGCCGAATGGCGACGGGAGTTTCGGGGGCTTCACGATGCGGGTAATGATTGCCGGCGAGCCGGTGCCGATTGACCGGGCAGTGTTCGTTGCACTCCTGGAGAACTCCGTGGTGAACGGCCGGGCACCGTACGTCCACGCCCTCGAGAAGTCGAAGATTCCTTACTCGGAGCTCTTGGAACTTGCGCGGAAGGCGGAGGTCCCTCACCCACTGTTTTTTGCTCCCCAGGCCGTAGTCCAAGCGCAATTACGTGCCAAGACCGCGAAGCTTCTGCAGGGTGTTGCGCCAAAGACGTTCACGGTGAACACCAGGACGACCGTTGAGTTGCGAGATGTCGAGCTGATCGTAAAGGACCTCCTCCGCAAGCAGGACCTGGCGCGGAAACATGACCCTACCCTGGAGAAAAACGCGATCGTCGGGCTGCTCCGCAAGCCGCGCCCGACCGTCAAAGAGGACGCCGAAGCTCTGATCAAGGCGCTGGGGCTTGACCGTGGCGCGATCCGACAGGCTCGCAAAAAGGAAACCGCACTGGAACTGATCATCGATCGGCTCGAAGCCAATCAGGTCTTTGTGTCCCGGAGCGTGCGAGGCTTCATGCCGCAGCTCATCGAGGTGCATTTCAGCGGCATGACGGTGCGCGACTCGAAAGTACCCTACATTTTCCTGACAGGTGGCGACCACGGCGACTTCCAAGAACCTGCCGGCCGGCAGATCTTCACCCTCGTTCTCATGGCGGTGCTTGTCGCCCGCGGAATTTTTGCTCCCATCAGCTACGACGCGCACAGTACAACCCCTGACGCTGGCCGGGAGTACGACATCGTCGGTGAGATCCTCATGCCCGCGGCCGAGCTGCAAGGAGTCAACCTTCAGGACCTCGACGATGTGAAGGCCGCTGCAGCCCTGTTCAAGGTAACCCCAAGTGCCCTGGCGGTCAGGGGTATGCGCCTAGGTAGGCTCACCCCACCGACTTTGACCGGCTATCTGGACGAACTCGAAGAGGAGTTCCGTGCCCGGAAGAAGCCGGGCCGGACGAACCAGCCAAAGCCTGTCAATGCGATCAAGAAGTACAGCGGCCGCGAGTTGACGGCCCGCATGCTCCGTGCGGTAGACGACCGCCGGCTCACCCCACGGGAATTCTGCCGGGTCGTCTGCTTGAACCGCATCGGTCCAAATGACCTTGGGGAGCTGAAAGCCGCCCTCCGATGAATGAGGAGGTGTACCTCATAGATAACAACGTGCTATCCCACCTCTCGTCAGCACAACGAGCGAGCACGTTCTTCCGCACCCAGTGCCGTATCCCGGCTGAGGTGCTTCATGAAGCTGACGGATATGCCGACGCCGACGCACTCAAGGCTGTTGAGTATCCGACCACGGCGAGCGTACTGGGCTATCTCCACATGGTCATGGCCACCGTCCCTGAAGACGACACTGCGCTCGTGAACCTCTACGCGAACAAAGGCGCTGCCGACCCGATGCTCGTGGCCTGTGCACTCGACGGGATGGACGACTCAAAGAAAGGCCTCTTCGGTCCTACATGGATCATCGTGTCCAACGACAAGGCCGTCCGCGCGAAGGCTTCCGAGTTCGGTATAACGTCCTGCACGAGAGACGACTTCGCAGCTCGGACCCAGGGCAATTGGCGGGACTAAATCTGCGTCCGGCGAGGCCGGTTCGGTCTTTCCAAACACGCAATTGTTGTTTCGGCTTCTGTTGGCCCGAAAGCCTCAGGGAACTGCAGCGATGGGCCCGCCGCTCCTGTCCAGATGGCCCTGAGGAACGGTCCGGCGTGGAAGATGTTTCGAAACCTCGTGCAAAGCCTGACAACGAAGGCAATTTTCCACATGGACCACGATTCCCTTACCGGCGGCCAGCCTCTGATGCTGGGGAGGAGCCATGCTCAGTTATGAAAACACCATCATGCTCGGTGAGGAACGTGTCCTCGTCATCCCGGAACTCGTGGACGGCCGTTGTTGGTGCTTGACTGCGATCGTCCCCTTCCTGACACCGCCAAGTCACGTTCGACTGAGTCACTACCTGTGGAATTTCCAAGCGTTCGAGTTACGCCTTCGGGTCCGGGACGATTAGCAATTTCCGATCCCGTTCGTTGACTGGGGTTCCCTCGCTCAGGCTGTGTAGCGGCTTGGTGGTGAAACGCCCATATTGAATTTTGTGCAGGATCAAGGTCAACTCCTCGACGTGTTTGCGAAGCAGGTTCAGTATCCGCCACGCTTCAAGCGGGCTCAGCGTGAGTGTTGGACCAAACGCGAGTTCTCGCCCGTACTCGTGGTGGGGTAAACCCAGATCGCTTTCTTCATCGCTTGGATCTCCGCTTATATGGAGCGCTTCAATTTTCCCCTCAAATTCAGCTTTGCCTTCCGGGGTGCGCAAGGAGTCCCGCAGGTGGGACATCTTGTTCCGAATCCACTGAATATGCTCAATCTCATCCCGTTTGATGGGAAACCCCAGGTAGCGTTCGTAGAAGTCGTCGCACTGCTCCAAGAGCCAGGTCTTCTCAGTCGAGAGATTGCGCAGTCCGGAGCCGAGTCGGCGCAGTAAGTCGTGGGCGGACTCTTCTAAGAAAACCTCATAAAGGGTGAAGGCATCCTTTATGACCGCCGCCGCTAGCTGGTACCAGTATTGTTCCCAGAAGATGCCGACACGGTCCATGAATAGGTTGTAGCCCTCGTCGCCATAGGAATCCTCCGGGTTCATTGTCCGGTCGGCCTCATCCTCAGCGGCTTCCTCTTCTGCCTTGAACCAGGCTCTCATGGCCGTGGAAGTAGCGACTAAGAAACTCCGAAGTTCCAGCTCGTCCATGTGCCACATGGAATACCGCGGCGTTGTCTTGCGGTGTTCAAGCCCTGGGATGCGATCCTTGACATTCATGGTCGAAGATTACATGGCTTCTGATTTCTGACCCACCGACCCCGCAAAACAGGCAACAGTGAACTCAGGTCGACATAGGCCGCAAGGTGTAAGCTTGGGGACTCGCCCTTCCCCAAAAATGAGCTGTTCGACCTTTTTGGGTTCGATGCTCAGTTCCAGGTCCTACTTACCGATGCACTCGGTGTATCTGCGGAAGCTGTCGGCGCTCAGCCAGGTCAGCCAGAGCGGGCCGGCCCCCGGGCAGTGGCTTGTGGGACTCAGCTGAATTCACCCCGCAGGAAGGTCACTCTATCCGCCCGCTCCGACACCGAATAAATATGACCTCCCGAGGAATTCTCTGCCGACTCTGGACGCGGCCGTGTCCATCTAGACCGAAACTCGTGCAATCCTGATCCCAAGCATCTCTTCCCCCAACTAAAGCGAAAGGGCCCTGCCCCCCAGTGAAATACTGGGGGCAGGGCCCTGCTACTTCATGCCTCAGCTACCGCTAATTTGCCGAAGCACGTACTGCAGGATGCCGCCGTTGCGGTAGTAGTCCGCTTCGCCCGGGGTGTCGATGCGGAGCACCGCGTCGAAGGACTTCGAGGAGCCGTCCTCTGCGGTGGCGGTGACCTTCAGGGTCTTGGGCGTGCTGCCCTCGTTGAGGGCGGTGACGCCCTCCACCGAGAAGGTTTCCGTGCCGGTCAGGCCCAGGCTGGCAGCGTTCTCGCCGGCCGGGTACTGCAGCGGCAGGACGCCCATGCCGATGAGGTTGGAGCGGTGGATGCGCTCGTAGCTCTCGGCGATGACGGCCTTGACGCCCAGCAGTGCGGTGCCCTTGGCAGCCCAGTCGCGCGATGACCCGGAACCGTATTCCTTGCCTGCCAGGACCACCAGCGGGGTGCCGGCTGCCTGGTAGTTCTGCGCGGCGTCGTAGACGTATGCCTGCGGGCCGTCAGCCTGGGTGAAGTCGCGGGTGAAGCCACCCTCAACGCCGTCCAGGAGCTGGTTCTTGATACGGATGTTCGCGAACGTGCCGCGGATCATCACTTCGTGGTTGCCACGGCGCGAACCGTAGGAGTTGAAGTCCTTGCGCTCCACGCCGTTGGCCAGCAGGTACTGGCCGGCCGGGGTGTCGGACTTGAAGGAACCGGCCGGGGAGATGTGGTCGGTGGTGACGGAGTCGCCGAGCTTCAGGAGCACGCGGGCGCCCGAGATGTCCTTGACGGGCTCCGGCTGGGCCTTCATGCCCTCGAAGTACGGGGGCTTCCGGACGTAGGTGGAGTTCTGGTCCCAGGCGAAGGTGTCGCCGGCGGGGGTGTCCAGTGCCTTCCAGCGGTCGTCGCCCTCGAAGACGCCCTCGTAGCCCTTGGCGAACATGTCCTTGTCGATCGACGAGTCGATGACCTGCTGGACCTCAACCGGGTTGGGCCAGATGTCCTTCAGGAAGACGTCGTTGCCGGCCTCGTCCTTGCCGAGCGGGTCGGCCTCGAAGTCGAAGTCCATGGAACCGGCCAGGGCGTAGGCGATGACCAGCGGCGGGGACGCCAGGTAGTTCATCTTCACGTCCGGGTTGATGCGGCCTTCGAAGTTGCGGTTGCCGGACAGGACGGCGCTGACGGCGAGGTCGTTGGCCTGGATGGCCTCGGAGATCTCTGCTTCCAGCGGGCCCGAGTTGCCGATGCAGGTGGCGCAGCCGTAGCCCACGATGTAGAAGCCGAGCTTCTCCAGGTACGGGGTCAGGCCGGACTTCTCGTAGTAGTCGGTGACTACCTTGGAGCCGGGGGCGACGGAGGTCTTGACCCACGGCTTGGCGGTGAGGCCCTTTTCGACGGCGTTGCGCGCCAGCACGGCGGCGGCGAGCATGACCGAGGGGTTGGACGTGTTGGTGCAGGACGTGATGGACGCAATGGTTACCGCGCCGTGGTCCAGCTCAAACTCGCGGCCGTCAGCCATCTTTACGGGCACCGGGTTGGAGATCCGCCCGGCGCCGCCATGCGCTGCGGAGTACTTCGGCGGTTCGCGGTCGGTGTCCGAGATATGGGTCGCTCCGCCCGTGAAGGACGGCGCGTCCGAAGCCGGGAAGCTCTCCTCGAGGGACTCGTCCAGGGTGCCCGCGTTCGCGTCGTGCGAGACGTAGTTGAGCAGGTCGTGGCGGAACTCGTCCTTGGCCTCGGTCAGCTCGATGCGGTCCTGCGGGCGCTTGGGGCCGGCGATCGACGGAACAACCGTGGACAGGTCCAGTTCCAGGTACTCGGAGAACTTGATGTCGCGGGAAGGATCGTGCCACAGGCCCTGTTCCTTGGCGTAGGACTCCACGAGGGCAACGTTCTGCTCGGACCGGCCGGTGAGGCGCAGGTAGTCCAGGGTCACGTCGTCGATGGGGAACATGGCGGCGGTGGAGCCGAACTCGGGGCTCATGTTGCCGATGGTGGCGCGGTTGGCCAGCGGCACGGCCGCGACGCCCTCACCGTAGAACTCCACGAACTTGCCCACCACGCCGTGCTTGCGCAGCATTTCGGTGATGGTCAGCACCACGTCGGTTGCGGTGGCGCCGGCGGGGATGCTGCCGCTGAGCTTGAAGCCCACGACGCGCGGGATGAGCATGGAGACGGGCTGGCCAAGCATTGCTGCCTCGGCTTCGATGCCGCCCACGCCCCAGCCCAGCACGCCCAGGCCGTTGACCATGGTGGTGTGCGAGTCGGTGCCAACGCAGGTGTCGGGGTAGGCGCGCAGTGCACCGTCCACTTCGCGGGTCATGACGGTGCGGGCCAGGTATTCAATGTTGACCTGGTGCACGATGCCGGTTCCCGGGGGGACCACCTTGAAGTCGTCAAATGCGGTCTGGCCCCAGCGCAGGAACTGGTAGCGCTCACCGTTGCGCTGGTATTCGATCTCCATGTTGCGCTCCAGTGCGCCGGAGTTGCCGAAGGCGTCGATCTGGACGGAGTGGTCGATGACCATTTCGGCCGGTGCCAGCGGGTTGACCCGCTTGGGATCGCCACCCAGGTCCTTGACGGCTTCACGCATGGTGGCCAGGTCGACCACGCAGGGAACACCGGTGAAGTCCTGCATGATCACGCGCGCCGGCGTGAACTGGATTTCTGTATCGGGTTCCGCATTCGGATCCCAGCCTGCCAAAGCGCGAACGTGATCGGCAGTGATGTTCGCGCCGTCCTCGGTCCTCAGCAGGTTTTCAAGCAATACCTTGAGGCTGAACGGAAGGTTTTCTGCACCTTCAACGGAGTTCAACCGGAAAATTTCGTACTCGGTTCCGGCTACATTAAGTTTGCCTTTTGAACCGAAGCTGTCCACAGTGCTCATCGCAGGACTCCTCTCGCAACAGTTTCATCTTTGTCGCGCGGTTGACCGCCTGCTAGTTAGGAAGCCCTAAGTAGTTCCAGGGCCCGAAAATTTGCACACGGCCGGCCGAGAATTCGGGCGCGACGTGGGACTACTACGGCCATCGTAGTCGAAAACCGTGGCGGCATCATGGAGCCGGAGTCAGCAGTGCCACTGTCTCGAGGTGGTGGGTGTGGGGGTACAGGTCGAAGGCCCGCAGCCCGGCGAGCTCCCACCCGGAGCGTCGGAAGTAACCGAGGTCACGCGCGAACGACGCCGGATCGCAGGACACATAGGCAATGGCCCGGGGCTGCGACGCGACGAGTTGGCCGACAACGGCTTTCCCGGCTCCGGCGCGGGGAGGGTCGAGGACCAGGGCGTCGAAGTTCCGCGGTTTCTGGCGCAGGACCCGCTCCACGCGCCCCTGGACCACCTCCACCTGCGGTGCGGAGTGCAGGTTCTTCCGGGCATCCCGGCTTGCCCCCGGCGCCCCTTCAACCGAGAGGACGGACCCCGTCTCCCCTACGGCATCAGCCAGCACGGCGGTGAAGAGCCCGGCGCCCGCGTAGAGGTCGGCGACCACGGCTCCGGGGTTCAGGAAGTCACCCTGCCGGAGGAATTCTGTGACAGCCCCCACAAGGGTCCCGGGCGCGTCGCGGTGTATCTGCCAGAAACCCTCGCCGGTCACCCGGTATTCATGTCCGGCGGCGGTTTCCTGCACCCAGGTGCGTCCCCGGAGCTGCGTGACGGTTCCGGCCAGCGGATCGAAGGCTGCCACCGATGCGTCCGCCGGCAGGGCCGCGGCGATCGCCCGCAGCCGCTTGTCCTTGGTGCCCGGCGCGGGGGCCAGGAGCACCAGGGGCCGGGAACCGTTGGCCGGCGCGGCCACCTCAACCCGTTCGATGCCCTGCAGGTCCAGGTCCCACAGGCGCAGGGTGTTGATGGCTTCGCTTGCCAGGGGCATCTCCCGCACCGCAACGATGTGGTTGGAGCGGTGGGCGTGCATCCCGAGCCTGCCGCCCGGGGTGACCGAAAAACTCGCCCGCGTGCGCCACCCCAGGCCGGTGCCGCCGTCGTCCGCTTCCCCTACGCGTTCGACCCCGCCGGTCCATACGGACGGCACCTGGTCGAAGCCGGCCAGCCGGGTGAGCTGTTCTGCCACGACGTCCGCTTTCAGGCTGCGCTGCCGGGCCAGGGTCATGTGCCCGAACTCGGCCCCGCCCACCGGCGGGTGGCCGTGGCCCCAGACGCGCAGGGAATCGGCCACGTGCCAGAAGTGTTCCACCCGGTCCGGCGATGCTTCCAGCACCTCGATGACATCGGCCCGCCAGAACTTGGCGCCGTCCGCGGCGTCGGTGAGCCTGACGCGGACTTTCTCCCCCGGAATGGCGTGCCGGACAAAGACCACGCGGCCCTCATGGCGCGCCACGCAGTGCCCGCCGTGGGCCACCGGACCGACGTCGAGGACGGCCTCCTCACCGGTGTGGCCGGTTTCATCCCCTGCAGGCAGGGAAGTATCTGATGCCGGCAAAGCGGCGGAAGGGTTGGCGGTCACTGGACATCCTGGAGGTTCTTGGCTTCTTCGGAGGATTTGAGCTGCCAGGGAACGCTGGCCACCATGACTCCCGGTTCAAAGTGCAGCCGGGTCTTGATGCGGAGGGCGGTCTGGTTGTGAACCAACTGCTCCCACCACTTGCCCACCACGTACTCGGGGATGTAGACCACCACCAGGTCCCGCGGGGAATCCAGGCGCATCTGCTTGACGTAGTCCATGATGGGCGTGACGGTCTCGCGGTACGGGCTGGCGAGCACGGTCAGCGGCACCGGGATCTCAAGTTTTTCCCAGTCCGCGATGGTGTGTGCGGTCTCGTCCGGGTCGATGTCCACGGTGATGGCGTCCAGCCGGGAGGGGCGGGATGCCCGCGCGTAGGCCAGGGCCCGCAGCACCGGCTTGCGGACGTGGGAGACCAGCAGGACGGCGTGGACCCTGGTGGGCAGGGCGCGCGGTGAGGAGTCCTCGTCCACGGCGAGTTCCTTGGCGACGTTGTCATAGTGGGCCCGGATGCTCCACATGATCAGGAAGAGGATGAACATGGCCAGCAGGGCAATCCAGGCACCCTGCTGGAACTTGGTGATGAGGACGATGACCAGCACCAGTCCAGTCATGCCGAAACCGATGCTGTTGATGGTCCGGGACTTAATCATCTTCCGCCGGACGGCCTTGTCCTTGGCCAGTTTCAGCTCGCGCCCCCAGTGCCGGATCATGCCGAGCTGGCTGAGCGTGAAGGAAATGAAGACGCCGACAATGTAGAGCTGGATGAGCTTGGTGACGTCCGCGTCGAACGAAATAATGAGCACCAGGGCGCCTGCCGCGAGGGCCAGCACGCCGTTGCTGAACGCGAGCCGGTCGCCGCGGGTCCGGAGCTGGCGGGGCAGGTAGCCGTCCTGGGCGAGGATGGAACCCAGGACCGGGAAGCCGTTGAAGGCGGTGTTGGAGGCGAACACCAGGATGACGCCGGTAGCGGCCACCACGATGTAGAAGGGGATGGACCCTTCGCCGAAGATGGTCTGCGCGATCTGGCTGATGGCCGGGTTCTGGATGTAGCCCGCAGGCAGCGGGCTGCCGTTCAGCAGGAATTCCTTGGCGGGGTCCAGCACAATGTGGACCTTGGTGGCATTTGCCAGGTAGATGATGCCCGCCAGCATGGCGGCGCCGATCACGCCCAGGAGCAGCAGGGTGGTGGCTGCGTTCTTGCTCTTGGGGTGCCGGAAGTTGGGAACGCCGTTGCTGATGGCTTCGACGCCGGTCAGGGCCGCGGCGCCCGAAGAGAAGGCCCGCAGCAGCAGGAAGGCGCCGGCCAGGCCCACCAGGCCCTGATCGAAGCCTTCGGCGGGAACAATGGTGAACGCAGCCGACGGCGCCTCGCCCAACTGCCCCGTGGCGGCCTGGAACATGCCCACCGCGGTCATGCCGAGGATGGACGCCATGAAGATGTAGGTGGGGACGGCGAAGACGCTGCCCGCTTCCTTGATGCCGCGCAGGTTCACCAGGGCCAGGATGACGACGCCGATGGTGGCGATGACGGCCTGCTCGCCGTGCAGCGAGGGCACAGCCGTGGTCAGGTACGCCGCGGCGGAGGACATCGACACGGCGACGGTCAGGACGTAGTCCACCAGGAGGGCGGACGCCACCGTCAGGCCGGCGTACTTGCCCATGTTCTCGTTGGCGATCTCGTAGTCGCCGCCGCCTGACGGGTACGCGTGGACGTTCTGCCGGTAGGAGGCCACCACGGTCAGCAGCACCACCATCACCGCCAGGCCGACCCACGGAGAGATCGCCACGGCGCTGACACCGGCCAGTGCCAGGGTGAGCAGGATCTCGTCCGGTGCGTAGGCTACGGACGAGAGGGCGTCGGACGCAAAGATCGGCAATGCGATCTTCTTGGGAAGCAGGGTGTGGGCCAGTCGGTCATTCCGGAAGGGCCTGCCCACCAGCACGCGTTTGACGGCGTTCAGTATTGTCAACACCCCACAAAGCTAGTCTGATTCGCGGACGATGTCATGACGGGCCGCTGCCAGGCCTAACAAGGGCCATGCCGGTAGAGTTCTAGCTGCACGATCCTGACCTAGATACAAAGGAGATACGGTGGCGCATTTCGTGATCATGGGATGTGGCCGGGTGGGGGCAACGCTGGCGCACACGCTGGAGGATGCCGGTCATTCCGTGGCCATCATCGACCAGGATGACCGCGCGTTCCGCCGGCTCCGCCAGGGCTTCACCGGCCGGAAGGTGACCGGTGTGGGCTTTGACCGCGAGACCCTCAAGCAGGCAGGAGTTGGCGAGGCCTACGCCTTCGCTGCCGTTTCCAGCGGTGACAACTCGAACATCCTGGCCACCCGGGTTGCCCGCGAGACCTTCCACGTTCCGCATGTCGTCGCCAGGATCTACGATCCGGGTCGCGCCGAAATCTACCAGCGCCTGGGCATCCCCACGGTGGCCGCCGTCCGCTGGAGCGCGGACCAGGTGCTGCGCCGCATCCTTCCCGAACAACATCTCGCCGGTGATTTCCGTGAGCCCTCGGGCCGGCTGGTCCTGGCTGAACTGGACCTGGACGCCGGCTGGATCGGGCACCGGATCAGCAGCATTGAGAAGGCCGCCGATGTCCGCGTGGCCTATGTCACCCGTTTTGGCGAGGGCCTGCTGCCTGGCGCCGGAACGGCGTACCAGGACGGTGACACCGTGCACGCCATGCTGCAGGTGGACCGCAGCGCCCAGATCGCCCAGATCCTCGCCAAAGCCCCCGCCAAGGAGTATCAGTGAAAGTCGTTATCGTCGGCGCCGGCAGCGTCGGATCATCCATCGCCAGGGAATTGCTGGCGCATAAGCACGAGATCCTCCTGATCGACCTCAAGCCCGAGGTGATCGGCCGCAGCGGCCTGCGGGGCGCCCACTGGCTGGTGGGCGACGCATGCGAGCTCTCCACGCTGCAGGGCGCCAAGGTGGAGGACGCCGACGTCGTGGTCTCCGCAACGGGCGATGACAAAGTGAACCTGGTGGTGTCCCTGCTGGCGAAGACCGAGTTCGGTGTTGGCCGCACCGTGGGCCGGGTGAACAACCCGAAGAATGACTGGATGTTCAATGACTCCTGGGGCGTTGACGTGGCCGTTAATACCCCGCAGCTGATGACCGCCCTCGTGGAGGAGGCAGTGGAGATCGGTGACCTGGTCCGCCTGCTGACGCTGCAGACCGGGGTGGCGTCCCTGGTGGAATTCACCGTGCCCCACGACTCCCACGTGATCGGCATGACCGTGGGAGACATCCACTGGCCGGAGGACGCCACCCTGGTGGCCATCCTGCGGGACCAGGCGCCGATTACGCCCAGCAGGGACGACGTCATCGACGGCGGGGACGAACTTTTCTTCGTCACCACCATTGCTGCCGAGGACGGACTGCGGGAGCTGCTCTCGTCCGCCCCGGGCAGCATCGACGCCGGGGAACAGGCCCCGGGCAACGGCCAGCCGGCCAACGCGGGCGGCCACGGTCATGCTTTGGACGACGACGGCTTCGACGGCTAGGCCGGCCGCCGCGAGGCCTGGGCGTCAGGCCGTACGGTCTGCGCCGGCTTCAGCCTCGGCCGGAGCAGGCCGGGTTACCAGCCACGCAACCCAGATCCCGAGGATGTACAGGGGCGCGCCCATGATGAGGCGGGTGGTGGCGAGTGCGGCGAGGCCGTCGGTGCCCATGAGGTAGAGGGGCACCTGCACGATGAGCCGGAGCGCCAGGACCGCGACAATGATCCACGTGCCCAGCCGGTATGCCTTGACCCTGGCCGGTTCCTTGCGCCACTCCACGCCCTCGTTCCGGATGAAACCGAAGAGGAGGCCTGCGACGGGCCACTTGACGGCAATGGAAAGGACCATCGCCAGGATGTAGGCGCCGTTGGTGAAGAAGCCGGGAAGGTAGAAGTCCTCCGCCTTTCCGGTGGTGTTGGCCAGCCAGGCGGAAATGCCGACGCCGGCCACTCCCGCCAGCGCCTGGGTCAGGGGGCGCCGCTGCACCAGCCGGACCACGGTGAACACAGCTGCCGACGCCAGGGCGGCCACCAGGGACAGGGTGAGCTCGCGGGTGACGGTGAACGCGACGAGGAAGACAAGGCCGGGAACGATGCTCTCGGCAATGCCCTGCACTCCGCCGGCGCTCCGCAGGACGTCCACGCGTCCGTCGTGGGTACGGTGGAGTCCGGCCTTTGCAGCGTACTCAGCGGCGAGGCCGGCAACCGGGGACGGACCTGGAGCCTGAGGGCCGCCCTGCTGCTGCCCGTTCCTGCCGGGGTTCTCAGGTCCGGTGGGCTGTTCAGGCTGGTGCGCGGTCATTCGTTCTCCTGGCGGGACAGTATCTCGTAGCGGGGATTGAATATGGTGGGCATGTCCTTGCCGCGGGCCAGCATCCCCTCGACCCGGATTTCCGCACCTGCTTCGATGCCCGGCACCCGGCGGCGACCCAGCCAGACGACGCGGAGACGCGGTGGCCGGCCCTGTCCCGGCGCGGCCGGACGTGCGGCGTCGTCCTCCGAAACGATGGCGCTGAATTCGGCAGTCCGGTCCGCAGGTACAAACGTCACGGAGTCAATGTGCCCCTGGCACGTGACGCGGCCCCGGTCGGGCAGTTGGCCCAGTGGCGTGACGCCACGCGTTGACTGCGTGGCTCCGTCCTGCGGGGACTCAGCCGATCTGGGTAATTTCGGGACCACGTTCGGGCTCCTCCAGGGTGGGTGCGGCGGGCGGAGGAGTGGCTGAAGCGTCCTTGGGCAGCCTGAGCTGCAGAAGATCGCGCGGCGGCATGGGGCTGTCCCCGCGGACCACCACCACCTGCCGGAACAGGGCCTCGAGCGGTTCCGCGGCGGGGCGTTCCAGCGCCGCGGGTCCACCCAGGACGCCGCGCAGGAACCAGCGGGGGCCGTCGACGCCGATGAAGCGTGCCACCCGGTAGCCCTGGCTGCCGTCCGGAAGTCCGGCGGGCAGCTTGGCCACCAGTTCGGTGCCGAAAGCGCCTTCAACCTCTTCAACCTGGCCGCCCTGCGCGCCGACTGACTGGCCGATCTGTTCGCGGATCTCATCCCAGAGCGTCTCTGTCTTGGGGGCGGCGAAGGCCTGCAGCTGGAGGCTGGAGCCGTTGAGGTCCAGGGTGACTGCCACTACCCGCTGCGTTGCCTCTTCCACCTCGAGGCGGAGCTGAAGGCCCTCGCTCGGTGTGATGAGCAGGGCGCCGAGGTCAACAAAGCCGTCGCGGCTGCTGATTTCGGACTCGTCGAAGGGGCCGTCCTGGCGGCGGGCGGCAGTGCCCGGTTCGCCTTCTCCGGCCTCCGCGATCGTCAGCTCGTCGGCCGGCTGCGCCGGCTCTTCATTCTTTGCTTTCCTGCCGAGCCCAAAGACCATGGGTGACTCCTTAATCCTGAAAATGTGCCAGTTCTGAATGGTGCCGGTGGGAACTGCGGAGGTCCCGCCGTCGTGCGTGCTGGCGTGGCAGCGGGTGCGTCCTGGTGTCAGGCTCCGGGAACGTTGAAACCGCCGGTGGAGCCAAAGCCGCCCGTGCCGCGCACGGAACCGCTCAACTCGCTGACAGGAATGAACTGGGCGTACTCCACCCGCTGGATGACCATTTGGGCAATTCTATCGCCGCGGCGCAGCTCAATCGGCTGGGATGAGTCGGTGTTCAGCAGGGTCACCGAGATCTCGCCCCGGTAGCCCGCATCGACGGTGCCGGGCGCGTTGACGATCGTGAGGCCGTGCTTGGTGGCCAGGCCGGAGCGGGGGTGGATCAGCGCCACGAACCCGTCAGGAAGTGCGATGGCGACGCCGGTGGGGACCAGTTTGCGCTCCCCCGGCAGCAGGACCACGTCCTCGCGGGCACGGAGGTCTGCGCCGGCGTCGCCGGGATGTGCGTAGGACGGCGCTTCCAGCTCCGGATCCAGCATTTTCAACTGGACCTGCAGGGTGGGGGCAGCGGGGGCGGGCGATGCTGCGTCCGGGACAAGGTCTACCGTGGCGGGATGATCAGTCACAGTCACTCACTCTAACCCGCGCCCCCGAATCAGTCCTAAGGAGCCCGCGGCCAAGGCGCCGGCCGGGAGGCTTGCCCCAAGGTGAAATAGCGGGCCAAAGGTGGAAAGCTTGGGCTATGCCCGAATCAAGCTCGCCCGCGTCCGTTCCCAGCACCCCCTCCACTGGCGGACCGGTTATTTACCGGGAGAAGCTGTGGCCCAACGCCTGGATCTGGGTTATCGCAGCCGGTGTCTCCGCGGCCGGCATCCTGGTCTTCGCCCCCATCAGCATGGCGGCGGGCTACACCGCGGCACTGGTGCTCCTGGCCATCATCACGGTCCTCCTGGTCCTTTCCACGCCTGCCATCACGGTGACGCCGGACGCCCTCACTGTTGGACGGGCCACCATCGAACGCCGCTTTGTGGGCGGTGTGCAGCAGTTCACGTCCGGCGAAGCGACGGCGGAGCGCGGCACCCGGCTGAACGGGCTGGCCTACCTATGCATCCGCGGTTGGATCGATCCGGTGGTGAAGATCGAAATCACTGACCCGGCCGACCGGACCCCCTATTGGCTGGCCTCGACCCGCCACCCGGACCAACTGACGGCAGCCCTGGCCCGCCGCTGACACTGCCGTTACGCCCCGCCCGGGCCCTGATCCGGCGGAAAATCACGGCGCGCCCTGCCTCTTGAGCCAAATCCGCACCGCCGGGTGGCAGAGTTTCGGTTGATAGTAATGCCAGGGTGGAGGATTTGTATGCAGGATCTACGGCTTGTAGGCGTGCACGACGACGGGACGCATCTCCTGTTGAGCGGAGCCGGCGGCGAGATGTTCCAGCTGCCGATCGATGAGGCCCTCAGGACGGCCAGCCGGTCCACGGCGAAACCGCGACCGGAGCGGCCTGCCGTTCCGATGTCCCCCAGGGATATCCAGGCCCGGATCCGTGCGGGTGCCACCGCTGCCGACGTCGCGGAGTTGTCCGGGATGCCGCTGGCCAAGGTGGAGCGCTACGAGGGCCCGGTGCTGGCGGAGCGTGAGTACGTTGCGCAGCAGGCACGGAAGATTGAAGTCGCGGCACCCTCCCCCGGCCACGACGTCTACCGGTCCGCGTTCGGCGACAACCCGGCCACGCTGGGCGACATGGTGGCTCACCGGCTTTCGGCCCACGGCATCGACCCAGGCACTGTGGAATGGGACTCGTGGCGGCGCCAGGACGGCACCTGGACTGTCTCGGCAAGCTTTGAGGCCAAACCCGGCGGGACCTCCGGAATCGGGGAAGAGCCGCCCGCGCTGTGGACCTTCAACCCCGGCCGCAAATCGCTGCAGAACACCAACCGCTGGGCACAGCAGCTGAGCGAACTCGAGCCTTTGGACGGCCCCGTTCCCGCGCGCCGCCTCACGGCGGTTTCCGACCGCCCCTTCGATTTTGAGACTGACGCGGACTCCTCCAAGGCATCCTCTGGGGGTCAGGGTCCTGCGCAGGAAGCCGCAAAGGAATCCGACGGCCTCCTGGACATGCTCCGGTCGCGGCGCGGCCAGCGGCTGGGTGTGGACGAAGATTCGGACGACGCCCTGGCGCTGCTCCTGGCCCATGGCGTCCCGGCTGCCCACCCGCGGCCTTCCGAGGTAGCCGCCGAGGCCGCTCCTGAGCCGGAATCGGAGGACCCCGAATCCCAGGACGAGCAGCAGGAGACGCCTGCCGCGCAAGGTGATTCGTTCATCCGGCGCCGTGATGCGAGGCCGTCAATGTTGTCCCGGCTGAGCCTGCTCCCGCCGCACCGGGACGGCAACGATGACGCTCTGCGGCTTCACGACGGCGTCAGCACCGATACGCGGGAAATCACCATCGCAGCGTCCCCACAGAAACCGGCCGGCTCAACGCCTGCTGCCGGGTCCGGTAACTCCGGAGGCGCCGGGCTGGATGAGCTGTTGGGCAGCAGTCCCCGCCGCCCGGCACCCAAGCAGAACGATGCATCCCCATCTACCGGGCAGTTGCCTGAGACCGAGGCGCCGGAACGGCCTGCCCGGCCCAAGCGTTCGAGTGTCCCGTCCTGGGACGAGATCGTCTTCGGCACGCGGAGCGACTAAAGGCTCTCTCCCGGCACTTTCAGGGGTAGTTCCTCCAACTGCTGCATGCTAGGCTCCCCGCACACCATCGGTCAGAAGCTGCACTTACCCCTGGAGGTTCGCTGTGCCGGACACCACCTGCCACATGTCAATGTCCCTGGACGGGTTCGTCGCCGGGCCTGACCAAAGCCGTGAGAACCCGCTGGGCAAGCGGGGGCTGGAACTCCACGGCTGGCACATCGGCGATCCCCGCGCCAACGAGGCCAACGGGGTCGCGGCTAATTGGCTGATGCGGCCGCGGGGAGCCTACGTGATGGGCCGGAACATGTTTGGTCCCGTCCGCGGAGACTGGGACGAGGACTGGAGCGGATGGTGGGGCCCCGAGCCGCCCTACCATGCGCCGGTATTCGTCCTTACCCATTACCCGCATGATCCGATCCAGATGGAGGGCGGGACAACCTTCCACTTCGTCACTGACGGCTTCGAGGCGGCGTACGCTGCGGCGCTTGATGCGGCCGGCGGCAAGGGCGTTGATATTGCAGGAGGGGCGTCCACGGTCCGGCAGGCATTGGCGGCTGGGGTGGTTGACGAACTGACCCTCGACATCGCGCCAGTGCTGCTCGGATCAGGTGAGCGGATCTTTGACGGGATTGCGTCCTTCGATTTCGAACCCGTTGAGGTGCTCCACTCTCCCCTTGCCACCCACATCCGCTACCGCCGGGTCTCCCAGTAGGAGCCCTTACCTGTCGAAGAACGCCGGGCCCGATACATAATTGCTGCAGCGTAGAGTCGTTTCCGCGGCAGAAAAACGCCGCAGGGCAGATCCTGGCGCCACACAGCAGAACCAGCCGCCGCATCGACATGCTCCGCAGCAAAACGGCTCTTTGTTCAACCGGCGGGCGTCCTGAGGTTGTGCCGGATTATCGCGCCAGGTGTTGAAGGAGGGCTTCCGCAGTAGTGGGACCCGGCGGTCAGGCCTAGATGTGCAGGAACCGTTCGAGGGCATCCTCCCAAAGGGACCCGCGGTGGCGGACAATGTCGATGGCACCGATCAGCCACCCCTTCGGCCAGTGGGGTGGTTCCCAGTCCTGGTGTTCGCTGGCGTAGTGCCGGCCTGTGGGTGAGGTCCAGCCGGGTGGTTTGTTTTTGGTTGCGGGGGTGGGTTTCCAGCCGGTGGTGTGTCGGAGTTTGTGGTGTTTTGGGCAGGGTTGTCCCAGGTTGCTGATTCCGGTGGTGCCGCCGTTGGCCCAGGCGAGGAGGTGGTCGGCCTCGTTGTCGAGGGAGTGGTTGCTGCAGCCGGGGAACGGGCATTTGGCGTCCCGCATCCTTAGCCAGGCTCGCATGGCTTTGGTGAGGCGGTAGCTGGTCCTGCCGATTTCCAGCGGTGCCCCGTCCCGCGGGTCCACCAGGACCCGGTGGAACGACTCACTGCCGCCCGCAACCAGGTCCCTGGCAATCGAAGCCGGGATCGGCCCGTACCCGTCCAGCATTGCCGGTTCACCGGTCACGCCCAGCAACGAGAACACGGGAACGGTGACCAGCACCTGCGCCCTTATTGATGTCGGCGGGACATCTGTTTCTTCAACGCTGCCGGCCGCGGTACCACTGGCGTCCGTGCTGGCGGGAATCCCGCTGCCCAGAACCGCGGACGCGAACAGGTCGGCGCGGAGTTGGGTCATGGTCCGGGTCTCGTCCAGGCCCTGCAGGGACCGGGCCTCGGCGGTGAGCCGGTTCCAGCCCGCCACCGCCTGATCCGCGGGCAGGCACGCGCTAAGCCAGGCCATCCCGTCCCGGTCAGGCCGGAACTCCACCCGCCGCTCCACCACCCCCTTGGCGTGCCGCGTCTCGATCGACTCCGCATGGTGGCGTTCCCGCCATGTCCGCGCCTTGGCCCGAAACCGGTGCGCCGGCAACTCCCCGACCGGGCAACCCCGCGCACCATCCGGCACTCCAGGGTCCAGGAAATACGCCTCCAACGCCGCCGCCCCGGCAGCATCCAGGCCAGCGGTTTCATCGGCCATCACCACCGCGTGCTGCCACGAAACCGTCCCGGCCCGCAACGCCGCCAACGTCAGTGGCAACCCGGCCGTCAGGGCATGGGAGGTGGCCAGGAACGACCCCGCGGCCCGCGGCCCCAACACCAACACACACCCGATCTCCGCCGCGACCGCCATCTCCTGCGCCACCACCGGCACATCCGGACCCGCAACAGCACAAGCAGACTCCGAATACTTCACCGCCGCATTCGCCTTCAACGCCGCGAACCCGGCCTCCACCTCCCGCGCACCAGCCAGAACATCCAGGCACCCATCCGCCAAACCAGCCAGAGGGTCAACCGCAGAAAACGGTAACGAGCCTAGGCCGTCAACCTCCGCGTTCAGCACGGCGAGGGCAGACCTGATGTCCGCATAAGCCTTGGCCACCGCTGCTGTCCCCATAAAGCCATCATGACAAGGGGGTCTGACAGTAATGATGGAATCGGCTTGTGCTGCGGTGTGGCTCTGGGTTCTGACTGACGCCCAGTAGGGGTTTGTCTTGAAAATGATCTGCCGCCGCAGCACAAGCTGCAGGAAACGCGGCGGC